>Ga0066709_100001220_pt1 | contig 16479 bp, 12 predicted proteins | sample GraSoiAngelo_158_FD_79665 | JGI IMG/M metagenome (GOLD analysis project Ga0066709, IMG submission 79665) | Grasslands soil microbial communities from the Angelo Coastal Reserve, California, USA - 14_1009_16_30cm | ecosystem: Environmental > Terrestrial > Soil > Grasslands | place: USA...
CAGTACCGACCGGAGTTCGAGAGCTGCGCGGCGGCGCTGAAGTCCGGTGGCGCGAAGGTCGCCGGGCCGAACACCAACGGCGGCCGGTGGCTGTCCGACTTCGTCGCCGACGAGCACTCCCGGATCGTCATGCTCACCGATCAGCAGTACACCCTGGGTGGCGGGCCGAAGTCGACGAAGACGGTGACCGACCTGCTGTCCGCGTCCGCGGTCAAGAAGGAGCTGTCCGGGATCACCGGGCCGCTGGCCGCGGCCGGGTCGCAGCACGTGCCGCTGCGCCGCGACGAGACCAACTCGGCGAACATCGGCGGCATCCACGGCGTCAGCGACGTCTACGCCGCCGCCCTGTGGGCGGCGGACTACACCCTGCTGCTGGCGCAGCACGGGGTCAGCGGGCTGAACTTCCACGGCACGATCGGCCGGTGCGGGGTACCCGAGCAGGACAAGCGGGTGCGCTTCTACACGCCGCTGTGCGCCGCCACGGGTGCCGACCTCGCCGCCGGAATGCTGACCCCGCAACCGGTCTTCTACGGGCTGCTGCTCGTCCACCTGCTCGGCCCGGGCCGGTTCCTGACCGCCACGGTGAGCACGTCGAACAACATCACCTCCTATGCGGTACGGGGTAGCGACGGGAAAACCCGCGTGGTCGTCGTCGACAAGGATCCCGTCTCGGCGACCCCGGTCACGGTTCTCGTGCACCTCGGTACCGGCACCGTCGGCAGCGTCCTGCACCTCACCGGCAGCTCGCTGACCTCGGCCACCGGCATCGCGATCCAGGGTGCGACGGTCGCCCGCGACGGCACCTTCACTCCCGGCAACGCGGGCCACATCACCGGGCGCAACGGTGATTTCACGGTGACCATGCAGCCGGGCAGCGCCGCCCTCGTCACCGTCGCCTCTTGACCGGCTGGTCGTCCAGCTCGGTCGGTTGGAAATCGACGTGCCTCGGTCGATCGGCGGACCGATCGACCCGCTTGCCGGTACCCGATACGGTTGACGGCCGTAGCTTCGGTGCGGATCATCCGGGCAGGGGTACCCCCGGTGGGCAACAGGCGTGAACGGGTCGGCTCCGTGGAGCCGGCCGACCGGGCCACCGAGCGGCCCGACGTCCCGGCGGCCGAGGACCGCTGGTCGGTCGCCGGAAACATCGCGACGGGCCGGGCCCTGGGCGAGGGCGGCTCGGCCGCAGCGGTCGCGGCCCTCGGGCTGCCCGGTGCGGTGGGAAACGCGGCGGTCCAGCGGGCGGTGGTCCAGAAGGCGGTGGTCCAGCGAAACGGCCTGCAGTTGCGGATGCCGGAGTTCAGCAGCCCGCTCGGTCACCGGCCACATCGACAAGCTCTGGGGCATGCTCTACGGCGACCTGGGCCGGTCCATCCCTTAGACGGTGGCCGGCGGGGTGCGCCACCGCTTCGCCGCCGTCCAGGTGAGCCAGGCCAGTGCGCCGACCGGAATCTCCATCGCGTAGCTGAAGAACGCGAACAGCAGCAGCGCTGCCGCGGTGGCCGCCGGCTGCGCACCGAGGGCGATCAGCAGGGCAGCGGTACCGCTTTCGCTGACCCCGGCGCCACCCGGCGCGATCGGCGCGGTGGCCAGCAGCCGGCTCAGCGCGAACGCGGGAATGACGGCGGCGACGCCCAGGTGTGCTCCGGCCGCCGCCAGGCAGGCCGAGAAGAGCATGTACTGCAGGAAGAGGTAGCTCGCCATGCCGACGGTGAGCAGCGGCCAGCCCTGCCGGGTGACCTCGACGGTGTTCTGTCGTAGCTGGCTCAACGCCTGCGCGGTGCGCCCCAGGGCGGGACGGGACCGGCTGGGCAGGAGGCGGGCGAGCCGATCCACCGCGTTGCCGGCCCACCGGCCCGCCGCCGCGCAGGTCAGCGCCGCGACCACGAGCGCCAGGCCGGCCGCGAGCAGGCCGGCGGTGAGGCCGGCCGCGACCGTGAACCGCCGGCCCCGCAGGTTGCCGGCGGCTATCGACACGATCAGGCCGGCGGCCGGCAGGGCCAGCCGGGACAACACGTTCCATGCGCCGCTGACCAGGGTGGACACCGCGATCGCCTGCTTACGGTGTCCCCAGCTGCCCGCCATGGTGAAGGTGACGGCCACCCCCGCGGCGCCGCCGAACGGCAGCAGGTTGCTCACCGCGCTTCCGGCGCAGTTGAGGACCAACGCCTGCAGGTGGGTGAGTCCGGGCAGGGAACCGGTCAGGACGAACGTGTAGCTCCACAGGCCGGCGAGCCAGACAACGGTCAGCCAGAGCAGTGTCGAGGTGCTCAGTGCGCCGACCCGCACGCCGATCGCCGCCCAGTCCGCGCCGGTGACGCGGGGCAGCGCCACGGCCAGGAGCAGCCCGGCCACGCCAAGGGACGCCACCGAGGCGACGACCCGTCCCCATCGGGCACGCATGGTTCAATGCTCCCGCAGCGCCGCTAATGGGTCCCTGAGGGGTCGGCCGGGCCTGATGCCGGGCTGGCGGTACCACTCGGTACCCAGTACCCAGCGGAACACCGCCGGGGGCAGCCGCAGCAGGGCCGCCAAGGTACGCGTCGACTCGCCGCCCGTCGTCTGGGTCAGGTGGGCGGCCATGCTGTTCCGCTTGGCGGTGCAGTACCGGGCGACGTCGATCCGGTGGGTGATGGCGGATCCGGGCGTGTACGCTGTCCGGAACCGCGGACGGTCGAAGTCCGGCGGGAAGCGGTACCCGAGTGCGGCCAGCCGCAGCGCGCGCAGCAACAGGTCGCGGTCGACCGTCGCCTCCAGCACCACGGAGGTCGCGGCCAGGTCGGCGGCTCGGGCGCCCACCCGGTGGACCTGGACGTGGTCGGGGTGGCCGTAACCGCCGGCAGCGTCGTATGTGGTCAGCAGCGAGGCTCCTTCCTCGCGCAGCAGGTCCGCCAGCCGGGCCGCGGCCCGCTCGACGTCCACCACCGCGAACGGCTCGCGCCCGCCGTCGACGATGACACCGCCGTCGACGATGCCCCCGCTGGCGACGGTACCGTCGAGCCCGGAGTCACGGTAGCCGAGGAACTCCACCCGGGCACAGCCCAGCGCCTGTGCGGACGCGCGGGCCTCGGCCATCCTCAGCTCGCCCAGCCGGTACCCGATTCCGGTCTCCGGCGCGGCAAGGCCCTGCTCTCCCGCCGTGGCGAAGACCAGCACGACCCGGTGGCCATCGGCCGCGAGGCGGGCCATGGTGCCGGCGGTCAGCAGAGCCTCGTCGTCAGGATGGGCATGGAAGAAGACGCACGTGTGCCTCACAGTGGAAGGTTGCCACGACTACACGCCGGAACGGCAGAGGCGGCATGGAGGGGGCGCGAGTGATACTCCACGTGACGGACTGTTTCCGCCCCCGCCTGGGCGGAATCGAGGTACAGGTCGAAGAGCTTGCCCGGGCCCAGCAGGCCGACGGCGAGACCGTGCAGGTGGTCACCGCGACGCCGGCCGCCGACGGGACGGACCGGCCCGGATGTGGCTATCCGGTCCACCGGGTGGTCGCGCGGCTGCCGTGGGAACTGCCGGTACATCCCCGGGCCGGCCGGCACCTGCGCGGGCTGTTCACCGACCTGCGCCCCGAGGTGGTGCACGTGCATCTCGGATCGGTGTCCCCGTTCGCCTGGTCGGCCGTACGCTGCGCGCTGCGCTGCCGGCTTCCCACGGTGGTCACCGTGCACAGCATGTGGAATCCGGCGACCTGCGGCATGTACCGGTCCTTCGACCGGCTGGCGGGATGGAGCGGTGCACCGCTCGTGGTCACGGCGGTCAGCACCGCGGCCGCCGAGCTTGTCCGGTCAACGGCCCCGGACGCCACCGCCATCGTGGTACCCAACGGGATCGCGCCCGACCAGTGGCGCACCGCGGGCCGGCCGGACGACGCCGCGGACGATGCCGCGGGCAACGGCCCGGTCCATGTCGTCGCGGTCGGCCGGCTGGCGCCGCGCAAGGAGCCGGTCACGCTGCTTGAGGTGCTCGACGCGGCCCGCAACCGGCTGGACGGCGAGGTGCCGCTGCGCGCCACGGTGGCCGGCACCGGTCCGGCGCTGTCCATGATGCAGCGGTACCTGCGCAGGCACGCGATGGCCGACGTGGTACGGCTGGTGGGACGGCTGGACCGGGGCGGCGTGCGTACCCTGCTCGCCAGCGCGGACCTGTTCGTCAACCCCACCGTGCGCGAGTCCTTCGGCATCGCCACGTTGGAGGCCCGTACCGCCGGGGTACCGGTCCTCGCCCGCGCCGGCAACGGTGTCGCGGACTTCATCCACCACGGCCGGGAAGGCCTGCTGTGCCACAGCGTGGACGACCTCGTCGACGCGGTCGTCTGGCTCGCCCGCGACCGGCAGGCCCGTCAGCGCATCCGCCGGCACAACCGCGCGACGGTACCCACCCAGTGCACCTGGCCGGCGGTACTCGCGGCGTTCCGTGACTGCTACGGCCGCGCGACGACACTGGCGACGCGGCCGGCCGGACGCGGCGGTTCGGAATCCTCCTAACCGGCTGCCACGGCGAACACGTGGATGTCGGGGTTGTCCGGCAGGGTGACCGCGGCGACCTGCTTTCCGGCCGGGATGGCGGACGGCGCGGTGGCGAGGATGTAGCTCGCGACCGGGTCCTGGCCGCCGCCGCCCTCGTTGCGGTACCCCGTCTTGGCCACCACGAGGTTGCCGAAGCCAGGGGTACCGGTACCGCCGCCGAGCGTCCAGTCGCTGAACGACAGGTCGACCGGTGCCGTGCTGCCGTCGGTGAACACGAGTGTCGCCGAGCCCTGCTGGTTACCGTTGGACGCGCTGCCGACGAAGGAGAGGCGGGTGGCGGTCGCCGGCAGGTTCAGCGTGAGCCGGCTGCCGTCGGCGGCGATGTTGTCGGGCTGGCCGGCCGGTACCGACGGCCAGGTGAACGCCAGTCCGTCCACAGTGGACTGTGCGCCGCCGGTCAGGCCGGCGGCCGCCAGCGCCTGCCGGGAGAAGCTCACGCCGCCGCCGTCGAAGTCGGCTTCGTCGTGGGTACCGGTGTCGTCGGAGACCCCGATGTTGTTGCGCAGTACCGCGAAGCTGCCCGGCTGTCCGACGACGACCAGGACGGCCAGCGGCGGCAGCGCGGCCCGGTCGGCCGTGGTGACCCGGATCGGCACGGAGTACCGGCCGTCCGGGGTACCCGCCGCGACGGTCACCGTCACCGTCACCGACCCGGTACCGGTCGCCGGGTCCACGGTGAACGATCCGCTCGCCGGCTGCGCGGCCAGCCCGGCCGGCGGCTCCACCTGGAAACGCGCCGGGGGCAGCGTCGTGGACATGCGGAACACCGACACCGTCAGCTGACCCGACGAGCCCGCCGGGATGACGACCTTACCCGGCGCCGCGGTGACCGCGTACGGCAGCTCACCCTGGCGCCAGGACGGCGGCGGATCCTGCGCGCCGAAGCGCGGGTTCGGCGTCGTCGCGAGGGCGAAGTCGAGCCGCCCGCCGTCGTGGACGAACGACTCCGGCAGCCACGCCCGGTCGGTGCTGCGGCCGTTGACCCGCAGGCTCTGCACGAACGGCGTGTCCGCGGCCGCCTGCGGTGCCCGGATGACGATGTCCCGGCCGCCGGCACGGTCGATGTGCGCGAACGGGAACAGCGGGCTGCCCACCACCAGTTCGGCGCGGCTGGGTACCTGCGGGTACAGGCCCAGCGCGGCGAACACGAACCAGGACGACATCTCGCCGAGGTCGTCGTTGCCGGGAATGCCGTCCGGCTGCGTGGTCCACAGCGTGTTGACCGCCTGCCGTACCGTCTGCTGCGTCTTGTCCGCCCGCCCGGCGTAGTTGAACAGCCAGGCCGCGTTCAGCGACGGCTCGTTGGTCAGGTCGGCCTTGGTGCCGTCGCCGCCGTTGAACACCGGGCTGCCGTCGGCGTTGTGGAAGAACGCGTCGAGCCGGGCCACCGCCCTGGCGTTGCCGCCCAGCGCCTGGAACAGCCCGGCCACGTTGTGCGGCACCATCCAGGTGTACTGCGCGCTGGTACCTTCGGCGAAGCCGTTGAACGAGGCCGGAGTCGACAGCGGCCAGCTACCGTCGGCGTTGCGGTCCTGGATGTAGCCACCGGACGGGTCGGACAGCGGGTTGAACACGTTCTGCCAGTACTGCGCCCGGGTCACGAACTGCCGCGCGGTCCGCTCGTCGCCGACCGCCTGCGCCAGTTGGGCGAGCGCGAAGTCGGCCGTCACGTCTTCGAGCGTCTCCCCGGCGCCGCCCCAGGCGTTGGACTGCGCCGGCACGTAGTGCAGCGACAGGTACTTGTCCAGCGACGGGCGCTGGCCCACCGACATGACCGGCTTGCCGCGGGCGCTGAGGTCCTGCGGGGTCGGTACGGTGGCGGCGGTGACGAGCGAGCGCACCGCGCCGCGCACGTCGAAGTCGCGCCCGCCGAAGGCGTAGATGCCGGCCAGCGCCGGCACCGACGGGTCGCCGGCCATCACGTGGGTACCGCCGCTGACGTGCGTCCACCGGTCCCACGTGCCGCCGTTCTGGTTGGCCTGGTTGAACAGCGACTGCGCGATGTCGCTGCCGGTACCCGGATCGAGCAGGGTGACCAGCTGCAGCTGCGAGCGGTACACGTCCCAGCCGGAGAAGTTGGCGTACTGCGCGCGCTGCCGGCCGGTCACCCGGTGCGTCTGCTGGTCGAAGCCGCGGTACTCGCCGTTCGCGTCGCTGAACACGTTGGGGTGCAACAGGGCGTGGTAGAGCGCGGTGTAGAAGATGGTGCGCTGGTCGGTGGTGCCGCCGCCGATCCGCACCCGACCGAGCATCTGGCGCCACGCGTCGGTGGCCCGGTCGCGGATGCGCTGCATCGGGGTACCGGCCCGGTTCTCCGCGGCGAGGTTCGCGCGGGCGTTGTCCTCGCTCACATAAGAGATGCCGACCCGCATGCCGACCGTCGCCCCGTCGGCGAACCGCAGGTATGCCCCGGAACCCTTGCCCGGTACCGGAAATCCGTTCCGGCCGAACTGGGTGCCGCCGCTGGCGCTCGTGGACCCCGGCGTGACGGTGCCGTCGGTCCACGTGCCGACCGCGGCGAACGGCTGGTCGAACTCGGCGTGGAAGAACAGCGTGTAGTAGCTGCGCCGGTTCTCCGTCCCGATGTACCCGCAGAAGTTGCCACTGGTCACCGAACCGGTCACGGTGCGGTGGGCGACGTCCACGTTGACGTGCGCGTCGGTGCTCACCAGTTCAGAGTTCGACGACCGGACCAGCATGGTGGCCGGCTGGCCGGCCGGGAAGGCGAACCGGCCCGAGCCGGTGCGGGTGGTCGCGGTCAGTTCGGCGCTCGCGCCCGAGTCCAGCTTGACCGAGTAGAAGCCGGGCGTGGCCACCTCCGCGCTGTGGCTGAAGGTGCTGGCGTAGACGGCGTCGGTGGTGTCCGCGGAGGGGGAGGTGGTGACCTCGCCGACGTGCGGGAAGAACGGGATGTCACCAGAGGCGCCGGCGCAACCGGTACCGGACAGGTGGGTGAGGCTGAAGCCGCGGATCTTCGTCGCGTCGAACCGGTACCCGCCGGGCGCCGCCGTCCGGGTCTGGTTGCCCCGCGAGTTCTCCGGGCTGAACGCGAACATGCCGAACGGCAGCACGGCACCGGGGAACACGTTGCCACCGTGTGCGGTGCCGATCAGCGGATTGACCAGTGTCGTCGGGTCCGTCCGCGACATCGCCTCGGGGTCCGCCGCGGCGGCGGGCGGTGCGGCGAGCAGCGGGGCCGCCAGTGCCGCGACCGCGGCGACGACGACGGCAACGTCGAACCTACGCATATCGACCTCCCCAGGACCCTGACAACGTTGTCGAATCTGTCCTATCAGCTGGGTTGACTTCAGTCAATGGATCCGGCCCGGTGCCATGCCTGGCGGGTCGCCGCGCGCAGGTACGGCAACGGTGGCAGGGCGGCGATCAGGCGCAGTTCGTCGCCCGGACCGGTGTCCTCGTCGAGGAACCGCAGCATCCGGGCCGCGGGCTGGTCGAGGAACAGCCTCGCGAAGGCCCGCTCCAGTTGGACCGGCTCGTGGCGCAGCACGTCCAGCAGCACCGCGTCGAGCAGGCGGTACCGGCGGCGCGGCACCGGGCGGGCGAAGGGATGGCCGTCGCGGGCCAGCGACGCCGCGATGGCCGCACTGTCGCGCTGGATGCGCTGGTACCCGTAGCCGGTGCTCGCCTTGACCAGGCCGGCCCGGGCGCCGATGCGCAACACCCGGCCGGATGCCCGCCGCGCCGGACGGGTGTGCAGCGGTACCACGGCCGACTCGGTACGCAGGATCTCGTACCCGCCGTGCAGGTACCCGGCGAGCGCGGCGGGCGGTGGCGGCCCGGCCGGTCCGGGGACGAAGGCGGTGAGCTCCACGAGGGCCCGGTGCCCATCGGCCGGAAGCACATACACGAACCGCGACCCACGGCCCTGCGGGACGCGGAAGTCGAACAGGGTCGGGGTGTCCGCGTCGAACACCGGATCCGCGTAGCGCACCTCCCAGCCGGTGAAGGCCAGCTGCGCGCCGGCGGGGGTACCCGGCGAAGCGGTGACGCTGTCGAAGACGATGAGCACGCGACGGTCGCGCCAGGTGGACGCCGCGAGGTGGGCCGCGAGCGACAGCCCGGCCAGGCCACCACCGGCGATCACCGCGGCATAGCCGGCGGCGGATCGTCGGCTTACCGGGTGCGGGCGATCAGGACCGGGCATCCGGCGTGGTGCAGCAGGTGCAGGCCGACCGAGCCGAGCAGCATCCCGCGCAACCCGCTCTGCGTACGGGTGCCGACCACGACCAGTTGGGCGCCCTGTGACCGGTCGACGAGCACCGCACCGGGGCCGCCGTCGACGGCTTCGCACTCCGCGGCGACATCCGGGTACTTGGTGCACCAGCCGGCCAGTTGCTGGGCGAGTTGCCGGCGCTGCTCGTCGCGCACCCGCTCCGGCTCGTAGGTGACCGGCGGAATGCCGATCGGCGTCGGCGGCAGGGGTACCGCGTGTGCCGTGATCGCGTGCAGCGGGCAGTGCCGTTCCGCGGCCTGCTCGAAGGCCAGGCCGATCGCGGAGTCGGTCGGGTGCATGGTGTCCACGCCGACGACCACCGGGCCGAACACGTTCTCGCTGCGCCCGCGGACCACCGCGACCGGGCAGTGCGCGTGCGTCGCGACCTGCATCCCGACCGAACCGAGCAGCAGCCCGCCGAAACCACCCCGGCCCCGGTGGCCGACCACCAGCAGGCTGGCCTCCTCGGCCACCTTCAGCAGGACCGGCGCCGGCTCGCCCAGCAGCACCGAGCAGTCCACCTCGACATGCGGTGCGGCCTCGCGCGCCACGGCGACCGCGTCGGTGGCGATACCGCCGGAGCGCTCGTCGGCCGCCGCGGTCAACTCGCCGACGGTTCCGTACCACCGGCCGGGCACCTGCCAGTGGCAGGCGACCACGACGCGCAGCGGACGTCGGCCGCGTTCGGCGGCCCCGGCGGCCCAGCGGACCGCGGTGGTGCCGTGTGGTGAGCCGTCGGTACCGACAACGATCTCTCCGGGTGTCATGGCGGCGCCTCCCTGCCTCCTACCCAGCATGGCCCGATATCGGCAATTTCGGCAGTGGCTAATTGCCCGGGTTTCCGGGCTGTGCGGCCCGATCGCCGCGAGCCGGTACCCGCATCGCGGTGCTGCCGGTAATGGTCCCCGTCGGAAGGGGGTCAGCTCACCCGGCGAGGGTGAGGTAGCGGTAGCCGAGGGCGGTCAGCCGCTTGCCGTCGAGCGCGTGCCGGCCGTCGAGCAGGTGCGGCGAGCGCATCAGGCCGACGAACTTGGCCCAGTCCAGCTCCTTGTAGTGGTTCCACTCGGTCACCAGCACCACGGCGTCGCTGTCGTCGAACACCTCGGCGACCGACTCGCACAGGAACTCGGCGAGCTCCGGCTGCTCGCGGCGGAACCGCCGGGCCGCGACCGGGTCGTGCAGCTTCACCCGGGCGCCCCGCTCCACGAGCAGCCGGGCGATGTCGATCGCGGGCGCGTCACGCAGGTCGTCGGTCTGCGGCTTGAACGCCAGACCCAGCAGGCCCACCTTGCGGCCCTTGAGGATGCGCAGCTCGGCCAGCAGCCGCTCGACCACGGCGTCGCGCTGGCGCCGGTTGACCTCCCGGGCCGCCTTGACGATGGGCATGTCGTGGTTGTATTCGGCCGCGGTGGAGATCAGCGCCGCGGTGTCCTTGGCGAAGCAGGAACCGCCCCAGCCGACGCCCGGCTGCAGGAACTGCCGGCCGATGCGCACGTCGAGCCCGGTGCCGCGGGCAACCTCAAGGATGTCCGCGCCGACCCGCTCGGCCAGCTGCCCGATTTCGTTGATGTAGCTGATTTTCAGGGCGAGGAACGCGTTGGCCGCATACTTGATCAGCTCGGCCGAGGCCAGGTCGGTGGAGACCAGCGGCACGGCACCGATCTCGGCCGGGCGCGGCGCGAACGCCGGCGCGGTGAACGACTGGTCGAGGATCGGCCGGTAGAGCCGGTTGAGCACGGCGAGGCTGCGCTCGTTGTCCGAGCCGATGACGATCCGGTCCGGGTAGAGCGTGTCGTGGATGGCCGAACCCTCACGCAGGAACTCCGGGTTGGACGCCACCGAGAACTCGGCGTCGACCCGGCGCCCGTGCGCGCGTTCGAACGACTCGCGCAGGATCAGGTCGACCCAGTTGCCACTGCCGATCGGCACGGTCGACTTGTTGACCACGACCGTGAACCCGTCGCCGATGTGCTCGCCGACGCTCTCGGCCGCCGAGCGCAGGTAGCGCAAGTCCGGCCCGCCGTCGGGCAGCTGCGGTGTCTGCACGGCGACGAAGACCACCTCCGTACCGGCGACCGCCTCCGCGTAGTCGGCGGTGAACCGCAGGTTCGGCGCCGCCTCGGCGAGCAGCTCGTCGAGGTACGGCTCGTAGATGGGCGAGGTGCCGCCGCGCAGCAGCTCCACCTTCGCCTCGTCGATGTCCAGACATGTCACCTTGTGCCCAAGGAACGCCAGGCTGGCGCCTGTGGTCAACCCGACGTAGCCCGTTCCGACGACGCAGACCCTCATCCCGGGCGCTCCCTCGCAGTGCGGCGTTTCTCGGCTCAGCGGGCCGATGGTACCCCCGTCGCACGGTGCGAAGCCCAGGTGGCCGGGCGGGACATCGGCCCGGGTGGGCGGGTAGTGCGGCCCCGGGGGCCGGCGCGGACCGGGCGCACCGGCCCGGCTCGCCGACCACCGGCGGCTGCTGGATCTCGTGGTGTCGCGGGCGCAGGCCGAGCATCCGGCGCTGTCGGTCGGGTCCGAGCTGGCGCACGGCGACCCCGTCGAGACGCTGGTGCGCTGGTCGGCACGCGCCTGCCTGACGGTGGTGGGCGACCGGGACGGCTGCGCGGCGGCCGAGGTGGGTGCCCGGTCGCTGGCGCCGGCGCCGTTCGCGTTCGCCTTCGAGGAGGCACAGCTGCGCGGTGCGCCACTGGTCGCCTGCTATGTGCCGGCCGGCCCGGGATCCGCCCCGGACAGGCCCACCGGGCTGCTGGCCGAGGCGCTCGACGGATGGCCGGCCCGGTACCCCGACGTCGAGGTACGGCAGGCGGTGCTGGCCGGGTCCGACGTAGCCGGCGTGCTGTGCGAAGCATCGGATGCGGCCGGGCTGGCGGTGGTCGGCGCGCACGGGTACCGCACCCTGCGCCGCAACGGCCTCGGTCCGGTCACCCGCACGCTCATCGACACGGCCGGCTGTCCGGTCGCGGTGATTCCCGAGCGGGCAACAGGAGGTGGTGTCCGATGATGCCGATGATGTCACCACTGCTCGGTACCGCGCGGTGGCCGCACGACCGCCCGGTCGATCGATCCTGAGGAAGGATCGCGCTGGAAACGCCGTCCCACCGCCCGGGTCAGGTTGAATTGCAGTCTGGCCGCACGGGTATTCGGCAGGGGTCCAGCCCCAGGGACGGTGATGTGAGATGACCAGCGAGAGCGGTGTCAAGCCAAGCCACGGCGTGCATTCGGAGGTCGGCACCTTACGGAAGGTGCTGGTCTGCGCGCCCGGGTTGGCCCACCGCCGGCTCACCCCGAGCAACTCCGACGATCTGCTGTTCGACGACGTGATGTGGGTGGAGAACGCCCAGCGCGACCATGCCGACTTCGTCGCCGAGCTGCGCGAGCGGGGGGTCGAGGTGGTCGAGCTGCACGACCTGCTCACGCAGACGATGGCGGTACCCGGGGCCCGGTCCTGGCTGCTCGACCGCAAGATCATCGCCAACGAGGTGGGTATCGGGCTGATCGACGACACCCGCGCATTCCTGGAGTCGCTCACCCCGCGCGAACTCGCCCGCTACCTGATCGGCGGGCTGGCGACGGCCGACCTTCCCGACGAGTACCGCTCGCCGTACATCGCGCTGTGCCGCGAGTCGACCGGCGTGGCCGAGTACCTCATGCCGCCGCTGCCCAACACGTTGTACACCCGCGACACGACGTGCTGGCTCTACGGCGGCGTGACGCTGAACCCGCTGTACTGGCCGGCCCGGCACGACGAGACGTTGCTGATGAAGGCGATCTACCAGTTCCATCCGGACTTCGTCGGCGCCGCGGTCTGGTGGGGCGATCCGGAGCGGGACTGGGGTATGGCGACGTTCGAGGGCGGCGACGTCATGCCGGTCGGCAACGGGGTGGTCCTGACGGGCATGAGCGAGCGCACCTCGCGTCAGGCGATCACGCAGGTGGCGGCGTCGCTCTTCGCGCACGGCGCGGCCGAGCGGGTGGTGGTCGCGGGCATGCCGAAGCTGCGCGCGGCCATGCACCTGGACACCGTGTTCACCTTCGCCGACCGCGACGTCGTCACGCTGTACCCGAGGATCGTCGACAGCATCCACACGTTCTCGCTGCGGCCGGGCGACACGCCGTCCGGTGTCGAGGTCACCGACGAGGGCTCCCGCAGGTTCGTGGACGTCGTCGCGGAGTCCCTCGGCCTGCCGCGGCTGCGCGTCATCGAGACGGGTGGCGACGTGTACGCGTCCGAACGCCAGCAGTGGGACAGCGGAAACAACGCCGTCGCCGTCGAACCCGGCGTCGTGTTCACCTACGACCGCAATACCCAGACCAACGCCCTGCTGCGCGAGGCGGGAATCGAGGTCATCACGATCGTGGGGGCGGAACTGGGCCGGGGGCGCGGCGGCGGCCACTGCATGACCTGTCCGCTCATCCGCGACCCGGTGCAGTTCTAGCCCGGTCGCCCTCAGATGACCGGCAGCAGCCAGCGGCCGGTCTGCGGGTCGATCATCCCGAACCGTACCGCCGTGGTGGCCGCTTCGAGCCGGGAGTGCGCGCCGAGCTTGATCAGCACCGACTGGATGTGGCACCGCGCCGTCGTCTCCGCGATGCCCAGTTCCTTGGCCAGCCGGATGGTGTCCCGCCCGCGGACCAGCGCGCCGAGCACCTGGCGTTCCCGGGGCGTCAGGAAGGCGGCCAGCCGTTGCGTGTAGTCGGCCGGGCTGCCCCGGGCCGGGCGGCTGGGCCGGGCCGGCGGCAGGCTGTCCGGCGGCGGGCTGTCCGGCAGGACCAGTTCCCCGCCGTTGACGCGTTCGAGAATCTGCACGATCTGCGCGGCGGGCAGCCGCTTGTCGGCCACTCCGCGCACCCCGGCGGCCTGGCCGGCGGCGATGGTCTGCGCATCGAGCCGGGCGCCGAGCAGTACCAGCCGGGTGTTCGGCGCCGCCGCCCGGATCTCGGCCAGCCGGTCGAGCACCGTCTCGGTACCGAACGCCACGTCGAACACGCCGACGTCGACCGGCTCGCGGCGCAGTACCGCGATGGCCTGGTTCGGGTGGAAGGTGACCGCGACGACCTCGGGCCCGAGCGCGCCGAGCAGGTGGGCCAGCGACTCGGCGAACACGACGTGGTCATCGCAGACGAGGATGCGGGTCACGGCGCGCGGTCCGGATCGTGCGGTGTCGCGATCGGGTACCGCAGGCGCACGCAGCAGCCGCCCCGGACGCCGCGGCGGATCTCCAGCTCGCCGCCCCACTCGCCGACCATGTCCTGCACGATGCCCAGGCCCAGCGAGCCCAGGCCGGGCGCGATCTCGCCGAAGCCGGGCCCGTCGTCGTCGATCCGGGCCACCGCCCAGTCGTCCTGCGCGCTGACCGCGACCTCGACGGTCCCGTCCGGGCCGGCGGCGCGGACCGCGTTGCCGAGGATGTTGCGCAGCGCCCGCCAGTACGCCAGCCGGTCGGCGTGTGCCCAGGTCTCGGTCGCGGTGAAGTCGATCCGGGTACGGGTGGACATCCTGATCGCGGCGACCACCTCGCCGGTCACCACGTCGAGCCGGAGGGACACCGGTCCGGCCGGTGCGCCGGTGCCGTCCTGTTCCTGCAGCTCCTCGTAGGCCGCGTGCAGCTGGTCCAGCCAGCGGGTCTCGCCGAGGATCTGGCGCGCCCGGTCCAGGCTCTCCTGGCCGACGTCCGGCGCGCAGGACAGCAGCGACGCCAGCATGGTGATGGTGCCCAGCTCGTGGCGGATGTCGTGGCTGAGCTGGCGGCGCCGCAGCCCGAGGTCGTCGGCCGCGCTCCGGCGGACCGGTGGCTCAATCGATTCAGCACGCGACGGTCCGGCAACGGCGAGGGGTACCGCGGTCGCCGTATCCCGCGCCGAGATGCTCACCATGGTGCCCCCAGGTGGTGCGCGCTCGCCTTCGGCGGAACAAGATCTGGATAGGTCTGCTTCTTCCGCCTCAAAGGCTAAGACAAGCATGAGATGCTCATAATTCATCTGCCGTACACCGAAAGCTAACTTGAGGTCGCGGGCCGTGGCCGTTCGGCCGATTGGCCTCATGCGCGCGGCGCACTACGCCCTACGTACCGGGGAGGATGTTCCACTCCGTCCGCTGCTGAACAGTGGTGGCCATGCCCACCCTCACCTTTCTCGGCCACGCCGGACTCGCCGTCGAAACCGGGGAATTCCGGCTTCTCGCCGATCCCTGGTTCGCCGAGACCGGTGCGTTCCTCGGCTCCTGGCACCAGTTTCCGCGCAACGACCACCTCGATGTCGAGGCGCTGCTGGACGCGGATTGGGTGGCGGTGTCGCACGAGCACCTCGATCACATGGACCTGTCGGTGCTGACCCGGTTGCCGGACCGGACGCGGGTGCTGATCCCGCGGTACCCGTCCCGCGCGTTCCGTGACCGGCTGCAGGCCAGCGGCGTGCGGCGGGTGATCGAACTGGAGCCCTGGCAGCCGTTCCCGCTGGACACCCGGGGATCGTGGATCACCGCGATCCCCGAGCAGTCGCCGATGTGCAACGACGCCGCGTTCCTCATCGTCACCGCCGGGCACGCCGTGCTGAACTGCAACGACGCGCGGCTGACCGCCGCGCAGGCGCGGCGGGCCAAACACCTCGCGGGGGGCCGGCTGGACGTCATGGCGATCCAGACATCCGGTGCGTCGTGGCATCCGATTTGCTATTCGTACCCACCGGAAGTTCGCGCACAAATCGAGTCAGACAAGCGCATCGCAAAATTCCGTGCGGTATTTCGGCTGATCCGGGCGGTGCAACCGGAATTGGCGGTACCGTTCGCCGGCCCGCCCTGTTTCCTCGACCCGGAACTGCGGCATTTCAATATGTCACTGCGCCCGCCGGGCATCTTCCCGGACAGCGAGCAGTCGGTCGACTGGTTGCGCGAGCACCTGCCCGGCCAGGCATGGGCGTGCTTCCGCCCCGGCGACCGGATCGACCTCGCCACCGGTGACGTCACGCCCGACCCGGTCTCCGCCCGGTTCAGCTACACCGAGGGCGTCGAGGAGTACCTCGACCGGTACGCGGCCGACCGGGCCGGTGCGCTCGCCCGGGTGCACGCGTCGGCCGGCGCGCCCGGACCGGACCTGCCCGACCGGTTCCGCCGGCACTTCACCCGGCTGGGCACGCTGTCGCCGTACTTCCTGACGCGGATCGGGATGACGGTCCGGTTCGAGGTCACCGGCCCGCACGGCGGCACCTGGGACGTCGCGATGGACGCCGACGGGCTGCGCGTCGACCTCGACGGCCGGGCGGCCGCGCCGGAGTACACGTTCACCCTGGCCGGACACTGGCTCGGTGCGGTGCTCGCCGGGCAGATCGCCTGGGAGGACCTGCTGCTGTCGCTGCGGCTGACCGCGCGGCGCGACCCGGACCGGTACAACGACTACCTGATCGGGCTGCTCAAGCACGCCAACGCGCCGGCGCTGGCGGCGGTCGAGGCGTACGAGACCGGGCGGGACACCGACGAGCGGATCATCGTGCGGGCCGGGGAGCAGGCGTTCGAGATCGGCCGGTACTGCCCGCACGCCGGTGAGGACCTCGCGGTCGGCGCCATCGTCGAGGGGCGGACGCTGCGCTGCCTCGGGCACAACTTCGAGTTCGACCTGGCGACGGGGGAGTGCCGCAACGCCCGCTGCGACGCGCTGGCCACCCGCCCGGTGGAGCCGGCGCAACTCAGTCCGTGACCGGCTCAGTCGTGACCGGCTC
>Ga0066709_100001221_pt1 | contig 16477 bp, 14 predicted proteins | sample GraSoiAngelo_158_FD_79665 | JGI IMG/M metagenome (GOLD analysis project Ga0066709, IMG submission 79665) | Grasslands soil microbial communities from the Angelo Coastal Reserve, California, USA - 14_1009_16_30cm | ecosystem: Environmental > Terrestrial > Soil > Grasslands | place: USA...
CGAGCGCGCGCTCGCGACCGAGCAGCTCGAGCGACTCGAACAGCGGGGGGCCCACGGTGCGACCGGTGACGGCGACACGGATGGGAACCTGGGCCTTGTTGAGCTTCAACCCGTGGCGCTCGCCGATGACGGCCGTGAGCTCGTGCAGCGCATCGCGCTGCCACGCGCACGTCTCGTACTCACGAAGCGCATCGTCGACGATGGCGAGCGACGTGAGCTGACCCGTCACCTTCTCCCACGCCGCCTGGTCGATCGCGGGCTTGTCGAGGAAGAGGAAATCCACCCACGTCGGCACCTCGGCGAGCGTCTTCACCCGCTGCTGCACCTCGGGCGCGATGGCCTCGAACCGGGCGGGGTCGTACGCCTCCGGCGGCCATGGGGCGTCGAGCTCCAGCCAGGGCGTCGCCTCGCGGACGAACGTCGCCACCGGCATCGCCCGGATGTACTCGGCGTTGATGTGGTCGAGCTTCTTGACGTCGAAGTAGGCGGACGCCTTGGTGACGTGTTCGAGCTCGAACTCGGCCACCAGCTCCTCGACCGTGAGGATCTCCCGCCCGTCGGCCGGCGCCCAACCCAGCAGGGCCAGGTAGTTGCGCATCGCAGCCGCGAGGTAACCGCGCTCGCGATACTCCTCGAGGGCGACGTCGTCGCGCCGCTTCGAGAGCTTCTGGCGCTTCTCGTTCACGATCATCGGGAGGTGCGCGAAGACGGGATCGTTCTCTGCACCCAGCGCCCGGCGCAGGAGCAGGGCTCGGGGCGTCGACGACAGCAGGTCCTCGCCCCGCACGACGTGGGTGATCCCCATGTCGAGGTCGTCGACCGCGTTGGCGAGCAGGAACACCGAGGTGCCGTCGGAACGGAGGATCACGAAGTCCTCCAGCGCGTCGTGGGCGAACCGCACCTCGCCTCGGATCAGGTCGTGCACGACCGTGTCACCTTCGTCGGGCGTGCGAAAGCGCACGACGCGTGCGTCTCCCGGGCCGAGCCCCCGATCGCGGCAGTACCCGTCGTAGCCGGGCTTGGGGTTGTCCTTGGTTCGGGCGTCGATCAGCTCGCGCGGGCAGTCGCACCAGTACGCCCGCCCCTCGTCGAGCAACCGCTGCGCCGAGGCGCGGTACAGCTCCAGCCGACCCGACTGCCGCACGGGCCCCTCGTCCCAGTCGAGGCCGAGCCAACGCAGCGCGCTCGAGATCCCGTCGACGAGGTCTTCGCGCGAACGCGCGGCGTCGGTGTCCTCGATGCGCAGGACGAAGGTGCCCCCGGTGTGGCGGGCGAAGAGCCAGTTGAACAGCGCCGAGCGGGCGCTCCCCACGTGCAGGAAACCGGTCGGCGCGGGCGAGAAGCGAACTCGGGGGCCCGGCATACGGGTCGAGGCTACCCTCGACCTTCCGATGCCCAAGAGCGTGCTCACTCCGCAGGCCGAGAACTTCCCGCAGTGGTACCAGGACGTGGTCGCGAAGGCGGAGCTGGCCGAGAACGGCCCGGTGCGGGGCACGATGGTGATCCGCCCCTACGGCTACGCCATCTGGGAGCGGCTGCAGCGCGAGCTCGACGACCGCATCAAGGCCGCCGGTGCGAGCAACGCGTACTTCCCGCTGTTCATCCCCGAGTCCTTCCTACGCAAGGAAGCCGAGCACGTCGAGGGCTTCAGCCCCGAGCTCGCGGTCGTCACCCACGGCGGGGGCAAGAAGCTCGAAGAGCCGGTCGTCGTGCGCCCCACCAGCGAGACGGTGATCAACGCCTTCTTCTCCAAATGGGTGCAGAGCTATCGCGACCTGCCCATGCTGCTCAACCAGTGGTGCAACGTCGTGCGCTGGGAGCTGCGGCCGCGTCTCTTCCTCCGCACCACCGAGTTCCTGTGGCAGGAAGGTCACACCTGTCATGCGTCGGAGGACGACGCCCGCACCTACGCCCTGCGCATCCTGGCCGACGTCTACGAGCAGACGATGACCGACGTCATGGCCATGCCGGTCCTCGCCGGGATGAAGACGCCCGGCGAGACCTTCGCGGGAGCCGACATCAGCTGGACCTGTGAGGGGATGATGCTCGACGGCAAGGCGGTGCAGATGGGCACCAGTCACCTCCTGGGCCAGAACTTCGCCCGCGTGTTCGAGACCCAGTTCCTCACCGAGACCGGCGAGCAGGAGTTCGTGTGGCAGACGTCGTGGGGCGTGTCGACGCGCCTCGTGGGCGCGCTCATCATGGGCCACGGCGACGACAACGGCCTCTGCGTGCCGCCCCGCCTCGCACCGGTGCAGGTCGTGGTGCTCGTCGTGCGCGAGGAGGAGGGCGTGGGTGAGCGTGCTGCGGCTCTCGCGCAGGAGTTGCGCGACGCGGGAGCACGCGTCGAGCTCGACGCGCGCGTCGCCACCTCGTTCGGGCGTCGAGCCGTCGAGTGGGAGCTCAAGGGCGTGCCTGTCCGAGTCGAGCTGGGGCCGCGCGATCTGGCTGCCGGCAACGCCAACCTCGTGCGGCGGGACGACAACACCAAGACCGCCGTCCCACTCGTCGGGCTGGGCCGGCGCATCGCTGACGTGCTCGACGACGTCCAGCGCGTCCTCCACACGCGCGCGCGCTCGTTTCGCGACGACCACACGGTCGAGGCCTCGTCGCTCGATGACGGGCGCGAGGCCGCGCAGTCCGGCTTCGCCCGGTTGCCGTGGAATCTCGTCGGGGAGGGGCAGGGCGAGGCACGGCTGGCCGAGAAGAGCGTCAGCGTCCGCTGCCTCCAACGGCCGGACGGCTCGGTACCCGCGTCGCGCGACGAAGCCGACCTCGTCGCCGTCGTCGGCCGGTCCTACTGACCCGCGCCGCCGGACGCGGCGCGCGCGGCGGTCGCTACTGGGCTCCCCACCAGACATACGTGAGGTTGATGCCCATCACGGCCTGCCACGGCTGGGCGTTGTCGTACTTCGTGGTGAGCTTGTAGCTGTGACCCGCGATCACCTTCTCGTGGAGCACGCACGCGTTGATCGACATGATGTGCATGAACTCGTCGGGGTGCTCGTACTCCACCACGCTCTTGCAGAGGTTCGTGCCCGTCGTGTCGTCCCTGAGCGTGTTGCTGATCCCCCCTTCGTGCAGGTGGGCTCCGGTGAAGACGACCATGCCGTCGCGAGCCGCGGTCCACGAGCGCGACCTGTAATAGAAGCTCCCGGGCCCACCGTTGCCCGGCACGTCGAAGGTCGACCCGCCGCAGCCCGTGACGTCCTGGAACAGCGGCTGCACCGGCCGGGAGTTGGTGGCGTTGGCGCCCGGTTGGTAGTCGAGCGTGTACTGGATGTAGACGGTCTTGGCGGGGGTGCCGGGCGGGGTCATGTTCATCAGGTGGTAGATGGCGCCCCACTGATCGTTGGCCCCGACGAGGTAGGCGTACGGTCCCCAGATGGAGATGGGCGTGCGCTCCATCCCCGCGCCGATGAAGCGCTCTCGCCTCCCCGGGCACAGCACGTCGGTATGGGCCGAGGTCGTCAGCACGATGTGGTGCAGGTGCACCTTGTCCACCGGCACCGGCGTCCCGTTGGAGTTCACCACGTCGAACCGGGCTCCCTTCAGCCCGAAGCTGCCCGTGGGACGGGGGAAGCCCGATGCGGGCGACCCCATGACCTCGCCCCCGGCGGCGATCGTGAAGGGCCCGTAGCGGAAGGTCTGGGTGAGGGTGTCACCCCCACCCGGAGGCGCATTGACGAGTGGCTCGCACGCGGTTCCGACGAGCAGGACGGCCGCTCCCAGCAGCCCCAGAACGGCAAGCCTCCGACCGTTGGCCGATACACGCATGGCGCCCCCTTGGCTCGTGCTCGATCTCCCGTGCCGCCGTGTGGCGCCACGAGTCTGAATCACAAATGTGAGGAAAGCATGACCTCGCCCGGCCTGCGCCTGCCGAGCTCGGGTCCGCGAAGGTCGGCCCGTCAGGCCGGAGCCATCGGCGTGACCTCCACGTAGACGGAGGCGACCTGCTGCCCCAGCTGTGTATACAGCCGGCGACCGAGCCCGTAGTTCGCCTGCAGACACCGTTCGGCGTCGGCCGCCTCTTCGATCGGCAGGACCCTCGCGGTGCCGACGAGCGGCGCCGAGAGCGGCCGTCCTCGCGTGGTTGCGGCGGCAATGCGCACCTGGGGGTTACGCCCGATGCGCTTCACCTTGGCGGTGGCTGCCCCTGTGTGGAAATAGAGCTTGCCGTTTCCGGTTCCGAACCACAGCGGTGATGGCACGGGCTCACCGCTCTTCTTGTAGGTCACCAGCACGCAGTACTTGCGCCCCTGAAGGTCGGCGAGGCTGCCCGTCGGCGCCATCTCCGCGACGTCCTGCGCCTTCGAGCTTCGCATCCAGTCGTAGAAGCGGTCGCTCGATCGGGCGAACCGTTCGCTCAAGCTCATGGGCAAGACGATGGTGCCCGACGACGCAGCGCCGCAAGTTCGCTCCCCGTGGTTCAGCCGGCCAACGCGGACCCCCCCGATCGAGCGGGCGCCGCATGTCATCCCGCGGCGGCCGCGGGGTGGTGTTCGAGCGCGGGAGCACAGTCGGGCAGCTGGCCGGGTCCCCGCACGAGCTGTGAGCGCACCAGCACCTCGAAGCGCGCCGCGCTGAGTGGCGGGCTGAACAGGAACCCCTGCACCTGATCACAGCCCGACGCGTGGAGGAAGGCAAGTTGGTCGGCCGTCTCCACCCCCTCGGCGACGACGCTGAGCCCGAGCCCGTGTGCCATGGCGATCACCGCCGCCACGATGGACTCACCACGGTTGCGTTGCCCGATTCGACTGACGAAGGACCTGTCGATCTTCAACACGTCGATGGGCAGCTGCGTGAGGTGACTCAGCGACGAGTAACCGGTGCCGAAATCGTCGATCGCGCAGCGCACGCCCATGGCGCGGATGTCCTCCAGGACCGACACGGTGAGCTCGAGATGGTCGAGCGCAGCCGTCTCGGTCACTTCCAACTCGAGCGCGCGGCCCGGCAGCTGGTGGCGCCGGAGCGCGGAGGCGACGAGGGCGGCGAGCGGGGAGCCCACGAACTGTCGCGGCGAGAGGTTGACGGCCAGCGGAAGAGCACGGAGACCGCTGGTCGACCAGATCTGGGCCTGCGCGCAGGCCAGCTCGAGCACGCGTTCACCCAGCGCAGTGATCAGCCCCGTGTCCTCGGCGAGGGTGATGAACTCGCCGGGGCCGAGCACCCCCCGGTCGGGATGGCGCCACCGCACGAGTGCCTCCGCCCCCGTCACCGCGCCCGTGTGCAGGGAGACCTTGGGTTGGAAACGCAGCTCGAGCTCGTCGTTCTCGATGGCCCGCAGCAGCCGGCGCTCCGCGTCGACGCGGGCTTGAACCAAGGCATGGAGCTCGGCGCTGTAGACGGCGACGCCTCCACGCCCCACGTCTTTGGCTTGGTACATGGCGCTGTCCGCCGCGGTGAGCAGCGCTGACGCGTCGGCCGCGTCGTCTGGAAACACGGCGACCCCGATGCTGGGTGTGACCGGCACGGTGTAGGTGCCCGCCTCGAAGTGTTCCTCGAAGGCCGCGAGGAGGCGTTCGGCCACGGCGACCGCGTCACCCGGTGCGCGCAAGTGCGGCAGCAGGACCACGAACTCATCCCCTCCCAGGCGCGCCACGGTGTCCTCGTCGCGCAGGAGCTCGCCGATCCTGGCTGCGACGGCTTGGAGGACGAGATCCCCGCAGGCGTGGCCCAGTCGGTCGTTGATGGCCTTGAAGCCGTCGAGATCCAGGAACAGCAGTGCCACCGCGGTGCCACCCCGGCGGGCATGGGCGAGCGCACGTTCGAGGCGGTCGTCCAACAAGGTGCGATTGGGGAGGCCCGTGAGCCCGTCGTGCTCGGCGCGGTGCTCGACGCTCGCCCGGTCCCACAGCAGGTCGGCCAGGTGCGCGGCGATGACCACCGCCAACACGGCCGATCCCACGGGAAACGTCAACGCGGTACGGGGGGCTCGGAACGCCAGCGCGACGGCGGCCGGCGCGATCACCGCGATGCCGACGAGGACCAGGTGCGCCCGGCTGAACTTGGGCGGGTCCTGCGCGAGCGGTTCGAACAGGTGCTCCATGGAGGGATGAAGCGCCGCCGCGCCCCAGGCCCCGAACGACAGCACGCGTAGCACCTCGATCGTCGGGCTCGTCCAAGGCAGCGACCACGTGGCCGCGGCGGCCTGGAGGCCATGAGCCCCGAACAGCCCCAGGAACCCGATGAGCAGGTAGAGGTAGCTGTCGGGGCGCTCACCGGGCAGGCTCATGAGGCGTCCGGTGACCACGAGCACGGCGACATCGGCTGCAGGGAGTGCGATGGCCGCGAGCATCACCGGGAACGGCACGGGCTGCCCTGCGTGCGACAACAGTGCCCACGCGCACAGCCCGAACGCCAAGGCGAGCAGGCCCGCCTCGACGACGATGTCGCCGCTCCGTCCTCGTCGCCGGCCCTGCACCATCCGCACCACGGCGCTGAGCGTGACGGGATAGCCGACCAAGGCGACGAGTGCGGTCAGGACGAAGACAGTCGACGTCATGGGGACGATCGATCGCGCCGCGTCACTCATCACCACGGCCCCGAGCCCCACGCCCAGGAGGAGTACCGGCTCCACCGGTCCCGCCGCGGCCGGCAACGGCCGCCCAGAGCGATGCCGGCGCAGGCCGAGCGCCACACAAACAAGCGTTGCGAGTCCCATGGCGGTCAGCAGGCGGGTTGACGCCGCGACGCTGTGGGCCCGGGTCGTCCACGCCGCGGCTCCTACCGCCAAGATCAGTGGGGTACGCCAGGCGACGCCGTCCATATCCCGAACATCGGTGCACGAGTGCACAAGATTGAACGACTGGATTCTCGGGGTCGTTCGGGGCGCAGACCCCTTACGGGCGCTTGGTGAACTGCACCGGCATGCGTTTGATGCCGTGGATGAAGGCCGACTGGAGCATGTCGGGGGGGCCGGTCACCTCGATGTCGGGCAGACGGCGGAAGAGCTCGTCGAACATCACCCCGATCTCCCGGCGGGCCAGGTGGGCGCCGAGGCAGAAATGCGGGCCGCCGGCGCCGAACCCGACGTGCTCGTTCGGCGTGCGCCGGACGTCGAAGCGGTCGGGGTCGTCGAACTTCGACGCATCGCGGTTGGCCGAGTTGTACCAGAGGACGACCTTCTCGCCTTCGCCGATCTCCTGACCGCCGATCACGGTCTCCCGGCTGACCGTGCGGCGGAAGTGGATCACGGGGGTGGACCAACGCACGATCTCCTCGACCGCGGTCGGAGTGACGGCCGGGTTCTCCATCCAGATGCGGCGCTGGTCGGGATGGTCGGTGAGCGCCTTCATGCCGTGGCTGATGGCGGTGCGGGTCGTCTCGTTCCCGGCGACGACGAGGAGGATGAAGAAGGACCCGAACTCCTGGGTGGTGAGGGCTTCGCCCTCCACGTCGGCGTGCATGAGCTTCGAGGTGATGTCGTCGCCCGGCTCGGTCAGCTTCCGCTCGCCGAGCTCCATGGCGAACTGGTACAGCTCCATCGCCGCCGCCATCAGGTCCTCGAGGCTGTTGACGTACTCGGGATCGCCGACGCCGAGGATCGTGTTGGTGAGCTCGAAGATGCGGCCGTAATGCGATGCGGGGATACCCATCATGTCGCAGATGATCTGCAGCGGCAGGGCGGCGGCGATCTCCTGAACGAAGTCGCACTCGCCGAGCGGCGCGACGCGATCGACGATCTCACGCGCCTTGACGCGCACCGTGTCACCCAGGCTCGTCACCATCTTCGGTGTGAAGCCGCGGTTGACGATGCCGCGCAGCTTGGCGTGACGCGGATCGTCCATCGAGATCATCGAGCCGAAGAACTCGCTGATCTCGACGGGCATGTCGCCGATGTTCACGCCCTTGCCCGACACGAACACGTCGGGTCGCCGGCTCGCGGTCCACACATCGTCGTACCGCGTGAGCGACCAGTAACCGGGCCCACGCGGCATCGGTTCGAACTCGGGCTCGGCGAAGAACGCGACGGGCCGTTCCGTCCGCAGCGTGGCGAACGCCGCTTCGCGCTCGGCCTCGGGCCGGATCCAGAACTCGGGGTCGGACAGGTCGATCTCGTCGACCTCGAGGTGTGTCACGGACGTCATGGACGGAGTCTCTCGCGCACGGCTCGCCGGCGTCTCGGGGCAGCACGCGGCCGCCCGGCCGGCCGCTCGGGATTGACGGTGGCCCGGAATTTCATAAACACTCACGTTGATGAAGTACGTGCCGTACCAGCGGCTGGGGGAACGCCCGAACGTGATCGTCGACGGTGCCGCCAACGCCGACACGGTGCTCACGCTCTCGCACTGGCCGCACAGCCCCACGCCCGCCGAGCTCAGCGCCGACCTCTCGGCCGAGATCGTCTTCCGCTATCTCGAGCGACCCGAGCTGCACGTGGCAGTCGACGCGGTGTCCAACAACCACTTCGACGAGGACGGGCTCGTCGGAGTGTGGGCGATGGTGAACCCCGACGAGGCGCAGCAGCGGCGCGACCGGCTGGTCGACATCGCGGCCGCGGGTGACTTCGCCACCTACCGCGACCGGCGCGCGGCGCGCGCCGCGTTCACCCTCGCGGCGTTCGCCGACCCGGATCAATCGCCCTTGGGCGCCGCCGTCTTCGCGGTCGACTACCCGGAGCTGGTCGCGACGTTGTTCGACGAGCTGCTGCCACGACTCGGCGACATCTGTGACCGCGTCGACGACTACCGCGCCCTGTGGGAGGCGGAGGACACCGCGCTGACCGAGAGCGAGGCCGCGATCGAGAGCGGCGCGGCGGTCATCGAGGAGCTGCCGGCCCTCGACCTCGCGGTCGTCACGATTCCCGAGGAGCTCGACCTGCGTCGCGTGCACCGCTTCACCCAGCGGCGTACGGAAGCGATCCACCCGATGGCAGTCCACAACGCGACCAATCGGTTCCGCGTGCTCGTCGTGCAGGGACGCAGCTTCCGGTTCCACTACCGGTACGAGAGTTGGGTGCAGTACGTCTCGCGCAAGCCGCTCCCGCGCGTCGACCTCGCGCCGCTCGTCACTCGACTCTCGGAGCTCGAGCGAAACGGTCGGTGGCGGGCGGACGGGGTGGACGCGATCACCCCCGTGCTGCAGCTCGATGGTGCCGACGAATCGAGCATCGACCTCACGACGCTTCGCGCTGAGCTCGAACGCCACCTCGCCGGCGCGCCTCCGGCCTGGGACCCGTACTGAGATCAGGCGCTCGACAGGTGGTCGAGGAGGAGCCGGTTGAGCTCGTCGGCTGCCTCCTCCGGTATCCAGTGGCTCACGCCCTCGAGCACCTCGAAGCGGTACGGCCCCTCGACGTGGTCGACCGTCGCCTCCGCGCCCTCGCGCCCGAGCGCGACGTCGGCGGTGCTCCACACGAACATCGTCGGCGTGGTGATGGGCCCGAGCCGGTCGATCGCGGCGGCCTCGGCCGCGCGGTACCAGTTGAGCGCAGCCGACATCGCACCGGGCTCGCGCATGCGCCGCACGTAGGTGTCGACGTCGCCGCTGAGCCCGGTGCCCGCGAGCATGGCGCGCAGCCGGGTTGCGTCATCCTCGAGCAGCAGCTCCTCCGCTTTGCCCTCCTGGCGGAACACGTCGACGTAGCTCGACCGTTGCCGCTGGTCGTCACCGTGGAGCGCGCGGGCGAACGCCGCGGGGTGCGGGACCGACAACGCGGTGAGCGAACGCAGCCGCTGCGGGTGGCGTCCGGCCACGTGCCACGCGACCGCTGCGCCCCAGTCGTGACCCACCAGGTGGAACCGGTCCGCGCCCAGCTGGTCGGCCATCCCGACCACGTCGGCCACCAGAGGCTCGATCCCCTAGTGCTCCACGCCGACCGGGCGGGCCCGGGGCGAGTACCCCCGCTGGTCAGGCGCGACGGCGCGATAGCCGGCCGCGCCGAGGGGGCCCAACTGGGCGCGCCACTCGTGGCTGCTCTGCGGGAAGCCGTGCAGCAGCAGGACGAGCTCGCCGTCTGGTGGCCCCACCGCCAGGGCGTCGAACGTGAGCCGGCCCACGGCGAGCTCGAGGCGCTCCGGACCGGGCGGCATGGCCGGGGAGGCTATCGAGGGCCACGCACTACCGTCGGAGACGTGAGCGCGTCACAGCTCGAGCAGCGGGTCCGCCTGCTCCCGTCGGTCCGCTCGTGCTCGATCGACGACCGCCGCGTCACCGTCCTGGTCGATCTGGCGACCGACCGCCGCAACGTCGCCGCGGGCGTCGCCTACATCCTCGCCGACCTCGGCATCGAGCGAACGGTGAACGTGCTCGGCGGCACGAGCCCCGCGGCCGAGGTGCTGCCCGCAGCCGCGCCGCGATCGCTGTGGCTCGTGCTCGTCGGGATTGCTGCGCTCGTCCTCATGGTGCTCGGCGTGGTGGTGCTGATCGCCGACAATCGCGGGTCGTCGGACAGACCCGACCGCGCCCGCAAGCGACCACCGAATGCCACCACCACCGTCGCGGTCCCGCCGTCGGTCACGAGTCCTCCGACGTTCCCGCCCGACTGGCAACTTCGGCCCGGCCCGTGAACGCGCGCCGCGAACGGTCCACGACGCACCCACGGTCGATCCCGTACCATGCGACTGTCATCGCTCGTTCGGCGCCGGCGCTCTTCGGTTCGTCCAGTGGTTGCGGGCCGCCCTCACCGTCCGCAGAGGAGGGGTTGTGGAGATCCAGCGGGGGTTGGGGAGAGGTTTGGGAGCGCTCTTCCCGTCCACCCAGGCGGGTGAGGGTGACGCGTCGACGACCGGCACCGCGCCGACGGAACGCGAGCTGAGCGTGGCCATGGCCCCGACCGACCTCGGCGTCGTCATCCAGGACGTGATCTACGCGGGGCTCGACGCGCTCCTCGCGGCGATGCCGCTCGACCTCTGCGCATACCTGCACCTCGCGGAGGCGACCGGTCCTCAGCTCTACCTCCGCACACCCGACCTCTCGTCGATGGACGCCAACGAATGCTTCGCACTGTTCGGCGCGCTACGCGATGCGCTCGACGCCAACGAGGAGGACGACAGCCCGCTCGAGGTCCGCGGGTTTCACGCGCTGCGCATGAACACTCCCGGGCCTCGGTCGCGCGGACTCCACGTCGTCGGTCGACGCGCGGACGAGCTCGACGAGCGTGAACGCGAGCTGGCCGGGCGCCTGAGCCACGCGTTGGGCGCAGCCACCCACGCGCTCGAAGCGGTGGGCCCAGCGTCGGGCGAGCCCACGCTACGGCTCTCGGTCGAGGTGGTCGAAGGCGGACCGCAGGCCGACATCTCCCTGGAGGCGGGCGGGGAGACGCGCACCGGGCGCGGCACTGCGGAGTCGCCGTTCGAAGCCGTCGCCCGGGCGGTGCTCGACGCCTTTCGCGGCGAGTTCCAGCTCGTCCACGCGGGCCTGCAGGAGGCGGGCGGCGAGCGGGTGGCGCTCGTGATCGTCGAGGACGTGCTCGCCGAGCGGGGCCTCGGGTCGGCCCTGGGCCAGGACCCCCTGCAGGCCACCGCGGCCGCCGCCCTCGAGGCGGTCGGCCGGGTGCGGGACGCGAGCGCCCGGGCCCGGCGCGACAGGCGCATGGGCACCTTCCCGCCCTCCCCCTGACCCAGCCCCGGCCCGAGGTAGGCTGCCGCGTCGACCGAACCGGAGGGGGTTCGCGGAGTGGAGGCTGCTGGCCAGGGCTACAGGCAACGGCGTCGGCGGGCGAAGAAGCTCCGGCGACGCGCCGCCGCCCTGGGGATCCTGGGCGCGGTCTTCCTCGCCGGGGCCGCACCCGCGGGAGCGGGAGCCAAGGCCGGCGTCACACCCAACACCAACTTGAAGGACGGCGACATCGTCACGGTCGCCTGGACGGGCGTCGACGCGGGAGCCCGGCTCAACATCTTCGAGTGCGCGCAACCGCCGACGACGAGCACGTGCGCGGTCACCCAGGGCGTGATGAACTTCGTCAACGCCGCGACCGGCAACGGCCAGGTCATGCTCACCGTGCACACCGGCGCGATCGGCACGAGCGGAGCGCAGTGTCCCGGCGCCAAGAACGACTGCGTCGTGGTGATCAACGTCGGCGCGTCCGAGGACCCGGCGGCAAACTTTGTCCTGCCGATCTCGTTCACCGGGGCGCCGGGCGCGAGCCCCGAGCAGCGCGCCGAGCTGGCGCAGACCGGTCCCGTCCATCTCGGCCTCGCCCTCACCGGCGGGGGCGCGATGCTCGCGGGCATGGTGCTCGTGAAGCTGGTGGAGGTCCCGCCGAGCGTGCCCGCGACACCGACGCCACCGCGGCGCGCGTGGCGCCGCACCGACGACGACATCCTCTACCGCCGCCGCCGGTACAAGCCCAAGCACCTGCGACGGCGCTGACGGGGCTCTGCTGCAACCTCAGCCGGCGAACCGACCCCATCGTGCCCGGCCCGTCGTGAAGCGCGTCATCCTCGTTGCGCTGGTCGGCCTGTCGGTGTCGGCGCCCGCGTTCGGGGTCGTCGCGCCCGAGGTGCCGGGCGACCTCGTCGTGTCGAAGGTCGACACCACGCACTACCCACAGGTCACCATGGTCGTGGCGCCGCCCCGGCTCCTCGCGCCGCGCGACCTCCCCGCGGATGCGTTCAGCGTCACCGAGAACGGTGAGCGCCGCGAGGTCAACGTGGCGCGGCTGCCCAACTCGGGGCTGCAGATCGCCCTCGTGCTCGACCCGACGGTACCTCCCGAGCTCTTCCGCGCCGCACAGGGCGCGGCGCTCGACTTCGTTCTCCGACTTCCCATCGGCACGCGCGTCGCGCTCATCGACGCGGGTGCGCCGCCCGAGGTCACGCTGCCTGCGACCACCGACCTCGTCGCCGCAACGCGCGCGGTCGGCGACCTCACCCGCCGGCCCGATCGCGCGATCTACGACGCGGTGCGGCGTGCCGACGCCGAGCTCACCCCGGCCAGCCAGGCGCGACACACGGTCGTCGTGTTCACCGGCGGCAGGGACCGATCGAGCTCGATCACGCTCGACGCGCTGAAGCGCCGGCTCACCGTGCGCGGAACGAGCGTCTACGCGATCGAGCTGTCGGGCGGCGACACTGGCGGCGCGCTCGCGACCCTCGCCGCGGGGGCGGGCGGCGAGTCGGTCAGGGTCGCCTCCACCGAGCTCGTGGGCGCGTACCAACGGGTCGCCGACGTGCTGCTGAACCAGTACCGGGTCTCGTTCGCGGCGCGCTCGCGGGGCCGGGCGCAGCTGTCGGTCGGAGTCGCGGCGGACGGGATCAGCGGGGAGAGGTCGCTGGGGGTGGAGCTCACCGCACTCGAAGGCACGTCACGCCGCGCCGGCGGGGCCGTGCCGTCGGAGCGGGGCGGGGGCCGAGCGGTGGCCGAGCCGTTGGCCGCGGGGGTCGCGATCGCCATGGCGCTGCTCGCCGGTGGGCTGCTCGTGTTGCTCGGGCGCGCCGGGCTGCGGGCGCGCTCGACGCCCAGCAGCCAACGAAGCGCTAGGTGACGGGCACCGCGAAGACGACGACGTTGTCGCGATAGAACCGTTTCGATGTGTCGTACAGACCGCCGCAGGTGACGAGGGCCAAGGTGGGCCCGCCGGTTCGGGCGAACAGCATGTCGATCGGCAGCTCGCTCTTCAGGTACTCGCGGCGGGCCTCGACCGCCAGGCACGGGAGGAGCCGTCCTGATAGTCGACGGTGACGGTCGCGCCGGGGTCCAGCCGGCTGAGACGGAAGAACGCGCCGGGCCGGCCATTGTGGTCGACGTGGCCCGCGATCACGGACGAGCCCGCCTCGCCGGGCGCGGGACCGTACTCGTACCACCCGAGCATCGCCGGGTCCGCCGGTGCCTCGAGCAGCGGCGAGCCGGGGACGACGCCGACCGGCACGGTCGGCGCGTCGAGCCCGAGCGAGGGGATGTGCACCGCCACCGGACGGTTCACGAGACGCGCGGGCTGGTCCTGGAGGCGAGCCGGGTAGGTCTCGACCGGCGGCCGGCCCGGAGCCAACGGCACCGCGGTGATGGGAGTGGTGGCCGCGCGCGCGGCACGGATGCCTGTCAGCGCACCCACGTCGGACGCGGGACGGGTGGCGAACCACACGACCGGCAGCCCCACGACGCCGGCCGCGCTCAGGGCGAAGCAAACGCGGGCGAGGTTTCGGGCCCGGTGGCGACGCCTGTGGCGCGGACGGTAGAAGCCGAGTCGCTTGCGCGGCGCGTGCCTCGCGCTCGAGATCGCGCGGTCCCGCCGCAACTCCCGCAGCCCGAGGCCGACGAGGACGAGCGCCCCGGCGACCCGGCCCGCAGGACCGAACCGCCGGCTACCGGGTCGCGCGTTCGGCGACATGCCCCCGGCGACGGGATCGGAGCGCGGGTGCCGTCATGACTGCGAGCGCGAGGAGCACCATGAACACGGTGATCGGGAACCGGGCCGGACGCGCCAGCCCGTCGGTGCCGGTGGGCACACCCGCCGGTGCGCTCGTGAGGCCCTGCACGGTCTGCGTCAGCCAGCCGACGCTGTTGTCGGAGGTGGAGCCGATCAGGTAGAGGAACTGCACGGTACCGTCGGCGAGCGTCACGCGGTCGGGCGGCACGACGGCCGTGCCACCGCCGGCGGCGTCGACCGTCACCTGATGGGCGGCCGCCGACAGCTCGAGGGCCGGCGACTGGTTGGGGTTCACCAGGTTGGCGGCGAGCGGCGTGCCGTCGACGATCACGTTGACCGCGGGTGCGGCGGCCGTGTGACGCACGACGAGGCGGGCGGTTCCTGGCGCGACACGGTTCACGTCGTTGTCGAACTGCGTCATCGTGGGCTTCCCGTCCTGCGCCATGTGGACGACGGCCGAGATGTTGGCGCCCGCGGTGACCTTCAGCGTGCCCGCAACGGCAGGTGGAGAGTTGGGGTCGGCCTTGGCTTCACGCACCGCGACCGCGTGGTCGCCGGCGGGGATCTGCAGCGGCGCGGTGGTGCGCTCGGGCTCGAAGCCCTGGAGCGCCACCTTGCCGTCGAGGTAGACGTCGGCCACGAGGCCTCGGAACGCGTGCACGATCGTCACGGTGCCGGTCGGCACTTGTGCCGACGCGGGAGTCGCCGACGGGGCGACGAGAACCAGTGCGGCGATGAGCGCCGGTCCGAGCGCGACTCGTCGGCGCAGCCCACGCGTGATCCAAGGCATATCCCACCCCTCCCAGGGTTGCCAAACGGGCACAGGCTACACCTCTCCTGTCGCGACCCTCCGGGCCGTCGAGCCGGTCGACCCGCCACGGAACGCGGCGCACCCCATCCCCAGCCGGCGAACGCCAACGGCCATCACCGTGCCCACCGGCGGGCATCCAACCGCCGAGCCAGGCAGGGCGTCATCCTTGACGGGTGCGCACGGAGACCGACGCCAGGGCAGGTCAGATGGGTCAGGCGGGTCACGCCGGACGACCGGGCCAGGAAGAGGTCGAGGCCCGCCGGGGGGATGCCGACACATCTCGTATACGCGACGAGACGCTGGCCGAGTGCAACCGGCTCCTCACCGATGCCACGCGCGTGGTGCACGAGGCCCGGGTCGTCGCCGAGGGCATCAAGTCCGAGATGCTCGCCGAGGTCGAAGAGGAGACCCGGCGCCTGCTGGCCGAGACGGAGGGCAGGCGCACCACCGTCGTCGACGAGGCGCGCCGCATGCGCGACGAGATCCTCGCCGAGGTCGACGAAGAGGCGACGCAGCTGTTGGCCGACGCCGAGCGCCGGCGCGACGCGATCCTCGACGAGGCCGGTCGCATCCGCGACGAAGCCGAGGAGCTGCGGCGCACGGCGCGGAGAGACGTCGAGCACGAGCGCGAAGCGGCGCGCGAGGAGGCTGCGCAAGAACGCGCGGTGATGCTCGTCGAGGCCGAGCGGGAGGCGGCCGCGAGGGTCATCGAGAGCGATGCCGAGGCGGCGCGACTTCGCGAGCAGGCAGAGCGTGTCCGCGCGGACGCAGATGAGTCCCGCCGCGCGGCACTGGCCGACATCGACCAGGAGCGCGACGCGGCTCGCGGCGAGGCGGCGCAGGAGCGGACGGCCCTGCTCCGTGACGCCGAGGGTGAGGCAGGACGTGTGCTCGAGGAAGCGACCCGACAGATCGCGGCGCGCGAAGCGAGCCTGCGGGCCGAGATCGAGCGCGAGCGCGACGCCATCGTGGCCGGCGCGCGGGCCGAGGCGGCGCGCGCACGGGATGAGCTCGACGAGATCGAGGCGGAGACCGAACGGCTCACCCAGGAGGCCGCCGCCGCACGATTGTCCACCGAGCAGTCCCAGCGGGAGGCCGACGAGCTGCGGGCTTCGGCCCAGGCCGCCGCCGACCGCATGCGCCTCGAGGCCGAGGAGCGGCGCGCCTCGATCGAAGAGCAGACCGAGCGCGACATCGTCCAGCGGTGGGCCGAGGTCGACGACGAGCGCGCGACGGTTCGTCAGGCGACCGAGCGGGCGCGGGTCACGCTCATCGCCGACGCCGAGCGCACCGCGGCCAACGTGCTCGTCGAAGCGGAGATCGAGCGCCAGCGGGCCCGCGAGCTCCTCGAGGAG
>Ga0066709_100001223_pt1 | contig 16475 bp, 15 predicted proteins | sample GraSoiAngelo_158_FD_79665 | JGI IMG/M metagenome (GOLD analysis project Ga0066709, IMG submission 79665) | Grasslands soil microbial communities from the Angelo Coastal Reserve, California, USA - 14_1009_16_30cm | ecosystem: Environmental > Terrestrial > Soil > Grasslands | place: USA...
ATAGATATTGGGCGCCATGGGCAAGCGCGCTTCCTCGATTTCCGGCCTAGGTTCGCCGGTCAGTCTGCCCGCCGCTCCCGGATGGTGCAAGGGCAGGCAGCTCCTCAAAGGGCGCAGTAGCCGCCGTCAACCGCCAAACAGACGCCGCTGATGAAGCTTGCGGCATCCGAGGCCAGGAACACCACCGGGCCCGCGATCTCCGCGACGCTGCCGCGCCGGCCCAGCGGCGTCATCCGGCGAATCTCCTCGGCCAGGCCGGGATCACCATGGCGCTCGTCGCCGCCCGCCATATTGTTGGTGGTATAGCCGGGGTTCACCGAATTGACGCGGATGTTGTGCGGCCCCCACTCGATGCTGAGTTGGCGGCAGAGCTGATCCACGCCACCTTTGGAGGCGCCATAGGATGTCAGGTCGCGGAAGCCGACCAGGCTGGCATTCGACGAAATGAGGACGATCGAGCCCCCCTTGCCCTGGGCGATCATCTGCCGGCCGGCCGCCTGGGCGCAGAGAAAGGCACCCGTCAGATTGACTGCGATGGTCTCGTTCCAATCGCCTTCGGAGACATCGGCCGCGGGACCGATCCGCGCGATGCCGTGATTGACGACCATGATGTCGAGCCGGCCATGGCGCTGGGCGGTGTCCGCGACCAGACGCCGGCAGTCTTCGCGCCTGACGGCATCGAACAGGAAAGCTTCCGCCAGACCACCGGCAGACCGGATGGTGGTTGCCGTCTCCTCGATCCCGGGCTTCGTCCGGCCGGCGCAGATGACCCGGGCACCGGCGTCAGCCAGAGCGGCAGCCATGCCGCGGCCAAGCCCGCGGCCCGCGCCGGTGACGATCGCGGTCCGGCCGGTCAAATCGAAAGCGGCATATGTCATATTTTGCTCCCCTTGTCCGCGCCGCATCATTTACCATGTCGCCGATATGCATCTCGACATTTTCTCCGACACCATCTGTCCCTGGTGCTATGTCGGCAAGCGGCGGCTGGCGCGGGCGCTTTCTCTGCGTCCGCAGCCCAAGATGGCCGTGCGCTGGCGCGCCTTCCAGCTCAATCCCGGCATGCCGCCCGAGGGCATGGTCCGCGAGCGCTATGTCGACGCCAAATTTGGCAGCGCGGAGCGCGCCAAGCGCATGTATGAAGCGGTGACGGCGGTGGGCGCCAGCGAGGGTATCGATTTCAATTTCGAATCCATCCGCCGCACGCCGAATACGCTGCTCTCGCACCGCCTGCTCCGCAAGGCCGGCCGGGAAGGACTGCAGGAGCCCCTGCTGGATGCCATATTCCAGGCCTATTTCCTCGACGGCCGCGACATCGGCAGCGCCCGGGTCCTGACGGAGATCGCCGAGGCGGTCGGCTTGGCCGATAGCGCCCGATATCTGGCCGGCGAGGAGGATGGCGAGGAGGTCCGCGCCGAGGACAGTCTCGCCCGGCGCCAGGGCATCAACGGTGTGCCCTGTTTCATCTTCAACTACCGCTTCCTTCTCTCTGGCGCCCAGGAGCCGGAAAGCTTCTTCCAGCTCTTCGACCTGGCCCGCGAGGAAGAGGCCGGCGCCCTGCGCGAAAGTGCGGGATGACCAGGACGCCGGCGGGCCAGTTCCGCTGCCCCAATTGCGGCTCGGACGCAGAGGCTAATATCCGCACCACGCTCTCGGTGCCCATGGTCGAGTCCAACCATCCCTGGGATCCCGTCTTCGAGATGCGTCATTGCGAGAGCTGCGGGGCGACGACCCCCGCCCAACTGGCGGAGCGCTGGGGCGGCATCGACGACGAAGAAGCCTGCCGGCAATGGCAGACGATCTTCCGCGAAAGCAGCCCGTTCCAACCGTTCTACTGGCGCCCCAGCCTGACGACGGAGACTTAAGCCCGATTTTTTTCTACGGATCGCGCTGGCGTCGCTTGCGGGCGGCGGCGATAGGGTTCCGGGGACACAATACTTAATTCTAAGGTGCGGCGTGCTGGAAGCAGGCCGGGCCCTGCGGGTAATTATGTATTGTGTCCCTGAGTTTCGCTCCTATCCCCGAGTTTCGGTCCCCGGTTCTCGCACTGTTGCTCCATGCGCGGTGGCGCGTACTTGAAGTTTACGCTATATGCGTATATACTCAAACATGAGGTGGTACTGGAGCGCAGGAGCAGACGAGTTTGACTGCAGATTCCCTGCAGAAACAGGAGGTCGCGGCCGCCCGTTACCCCGGCCGTCGCATCGAGAACTTCGCATCCACCACCGCATATTCGCTGTAGCCCAAGCGGGCGATGGGCTTGGCCGCGACGATATCCACGCGGCGGTCCTTGATCAGGTGATCGGCGATGTGGATGCCAACCACCTGGCCGATGACGAGACAATTGGGCTCGCCTTTGTCCAAGGTCGGCAGGTCGATGACCTGCCACAGCTTGCATTCCAGATGAACCGGCGATTCCGCCACCCGCGGCGGCCGGACGAGGCGCGAGGGCACGGGCGTCAGGCCAGCCGCCTTCATCTCGTCGGCGCCGGCCGGGAGATTGGCTGAGGTCGCGTTCATCGCCTCGCGCAGATCCCATGTCGCAAGATTGCAGACGAACTCCCCCATTTCTTCGGCATTGGCCCGGCTGTCCTTGATCGGCCGGTCGGCCTTGCGGCCGGCAGGCGCAAACGCCACCATCTGGGGATCCTCGGCGATGGCATTGAAGAAGCTGAAGGGCGCCAGATTGATCCGGCCCTGGCCATCGAGGGTGGTGATCCAGCCGATGGGCCGCGGCACGACCAGCGCCTTGAACGGATCGACCTTCAGGCCGTGATCGTTGCGCGAAGACTCGTAAAACATCGGATCCCCCTGTTCTTCGAGAAAATCGGGCTAGGCAGCCAAGCTCGCGAGCCTCTCCATCAGCGTCTCGACGCCCTTCACCCGATCCACCGGCTTGTCCCAGGATTGCCGAAAAACGATGCGATGATCCGGCCGGACCGACGCCGACTTGCCCCGCTCGCCGATGAAGGCGATCAGCCGCTCGGGCCGCGAGAATCTGTTTTCACGGAAACTGACCACCGCGCCCTTGGGGCCGGCTTCCACCTTGTCCACATTGGCCGCCCGGCAGAGGCGCTTGATGGCCACCACCTTCAGCAGGTTCTCCACCTCGGCGGGCAATGGACCGAAGCGGTCGATCATTTCGGCGGCAAAAGAATCGATCTCCGATTGGTCCACCAGGATGCCGATACGCCGGTAGAGCGCCAGGCGCACCGGCAGGTCGGCGACGTAGCCCTCCGGGATCAACACCGGCATGCTGAGGTTGATTTGCGGCGTCCAATCCTTGGCCCCGCCTGCCCGATCCGCGCCGCGTACCTCCGCCACGGCTTCCTCAAGCATATGCTGATAGAGCTCGATGCCGACCTCGCGGATGTGGCCCGATTGCTCCGCACCCAACAGGTTGCCGGCGCCCCGGATGTCGAGATCGTGGCTGGCCAGCGTGAAGCCGGCGCCCAGTTGATCGAGGGTCTGCATCACTTCCAGGCGCTTCATCGCAGTGGGTGAGAGTTTGCGGTCGGGCGGTAGAGTGAGATAGGCATAGCCGCGGAGCTTCGAGCGGCCGATGCGTCCGCGCAATTGGTAGAGCTGGGCGAGGCCGAACATCTCCGAGCGATGGATGATCATCGTGTTTGCCGTCGGGATATCGAGCCCGGATTCGATGATGTTCGTCGACAGCAGCAGATCGTACTGCTTGTCGTAGAAAGCAGTCATGGCCTTCTCCAGCCGGGTCGGCGCCATCTGGCCGTGGGCCACCACCATCTTGATTTCGGGCACCAGCTTGCCGATGCGTTCGGCGAGGCGCCCGATATCCTCGATGCGGGGGCAGACATAGAAGACCTGCCCGCCGCGGTAATGTTCGCGCATGATCGCTTCGCGCACGATGACCGGATCGTAGGGCAGGACGAAGGTGCGCACCGCCAGGCGATCCACCGGCGGTGTGGCAATCAGGCTCATCTCCCGCACACCCGAGAGGGCCAGTTGCAGCGTGCGAGGAATTGGGGTGGCGGTCAGCGTCAGGACGTGAACGTCGCTCGCGATATCCTTCAGCTTCTCCTTCTGCGCCACGCCGAAATGCTGCTCCTCGTCGACGATGACCATGCCGAGCCGGCTGAAGGCGACGCCCTTGCCCAGCAAGGCGTGGGTACCGATGACGATATCGACCTGCCCCGCGGCTAGTTCCTTGCGGGTGGCGGCGGCGTCCTTGGCTGCGACCAGCCGCGAGAGCTGGCGGATGCGCAAGGGCAGACCGGCGAAGCGCTCCGTGAAAGTCTTCAGATGCTGGCGACAAAGAAGCGTGGTGGGGGCGATCACCGCGACCTGCTTGCCGTTCATGGCGACGATGAAGGTGGCGCGCAGCGCCACCTCGGTCTTGCCGAAGCCGACATCGCCGCACACCAGCCGGTCCATGGGCCGGCCTGAGCCAAGGTCGCCCAGGACCTCCTCGATCGCCTTGGTCTGGTCGTCGGTCTCGGCATAGGGAAAGCGCGCGGCAAATTCATCATAGATGCCGGGGGACGGCAGCATGGCATCGGCGGTTCGGGTCGCCCGCACCGCGGCCGTGCGCATCAATTGCTGGGCGATGTCCTGCAGGCGCTGCTTGACTCGCGCCTTGCGCGATTGCCACTGCACGCCGCCCAGCCGGTCGAGCTGGACGGACGTATCCTCCGCGCTGTAGCGCGACAGCACTTCGATGTTCTCGACGGGCACATAGAGCTTGTCGTTGCCCTCGTAGACCATCTTCAGGCAGTCATGGGGAGCGCCGCCAACATCGAGGGTCTCGAGCCCTTCGTAGCGCCCGACGCCATGATCGGCATGGACGACGAAATCGCCCTCGGCGAAGGACGCCAGTTCGGTCAGGAAACGATCCGCCTTGGCTCGCCTTTTGGCCGGGCGGGCCATGCGGTCGCCCAAAATATCGGGTTCGGCAATGACGGCGAGATCGCCGGCAATGAATCCATGGTCCAGTCCGAGGAGGACGAAGCCCACCACGTCGGGCGGCAGAGCCTCGACGGCGGGCCAGTCCGCGGGCTGATCGCGCCGGGCGAGGCCATGATCGGACATGACATGTTCCAGCCGATCGCGGCTGCCCTCGCTGACGGCCGCGATCAGCACGCGATGGCCAGCGGCTTGTTCCTTGGCGATGCGATCGCGGACCGCATCATAGAGATTGACCTCCGGTCGCGCCCGGGCCTCGGCGAAATCCTGCCCGCGCCGGCCGCCGGCATCGGTCTCGCCCTCGGTCGCGGCAAAGCGCGAGAGCGCCAGCACGGTGCGCGCACCCAGGCATCCGTCGAGCTCGCTACGCCCGAAATAGAGGGCATCGGGCGGCAACGGGCGATAGACAGCCGCTCCCTCGCCCTTGCCCCCGCGCATCATTTGCGCACGCGCCTGATAGAAATCGGCAATGGTATCGAACCGCGCCTGGATCGCTTCATCGGCCTGATGATCCAGGCTCACGACGGCACTGGGCAGGTAATTCAGCAGTGATTCCATGCGCGGCATGAACAGCGGCAGCCAGTGCTCCATCCCCGGGTAGAGCCGCCCCGCGCTGATCGCCTCATAGAGCGGGTCGTCGACCACGGCGCCGAACCTCTCGCGGTAGGCACTGCGAAAGCGCTCGATGGCTTCGCGATCGAGATGGAGTTCGCTTACCGGGCGCAGGATGAATCGCTCCAGCCGCCCGGTGCTCCGCTGTGTCAAGGCATCGAATGTGCGGATCGTCTCGATCTCGTCGACGAAAAAATCGACGCGCAGGGGCACTGCGGTGCCCGGCGGGAACATGTCGATGATCCCGCCGCGCAAAGCAAACTCACCGGCCTCGGCGACATTGGCGCTGCGCGCATAGCCGTTGGCACTGAGGAACGCTATGACCTTTTCCGGTGCGAGCGCCTGGCCTTCGACAAGCTCGAGCACCGCGGCCTCGAAGCCGCTCTTTGGCGGCACGCGCTGCAGGAAGGCGGCCACGGTCGTTACCGTTACGCGAGCGCTCGCCGCCGGATTGGCGAGCCGGCTCAGACTATCGATGCGCCGGGCAACGATGTCGCGGTGGGGCGAGACGCGGTCATAGGGCAGGCAGTCCCAAGCCGGGATGGCGATTACTTCGAGTTCGGGCGCAAAGAAGGCCAGCTCCTCCACCAATCGGGCCATCCGCAGATCGTCGACGCAGATGTGAAGAAATTCCCGTGAAAGGGCGAGACTTGCCAGCACCCGGCCATCCATGCCTTCCGGTGCACCGCACAGGCGGCGCCGGCCCGGCCGCTCCAGGCTCAAGTTGCGCAAGGTTGTGGCAAACGGCTTCTCGGCCGTCGCGATGGTTCGTCCGGCAGAAATCACGACGCAGCGTCCTTGCTCGTGGAAAAACTCTGGGTCAGGAGCCGCCACAGCTCTTCGCCGATGCCATCGGGTAGCGGCTCGCGTCGGGTCAGCCAGTTGTCGAGATCGGGATCGGTGTTTTCCAGCAGACGGGCATATCCGTCAAGACGCTCCCGATCCATGGCCGCCAGCTCCCGCTCGGCAAATCGACCGAGAATCAGGTCCATTTCCCGCGTCCCGCGATGCCAGGAGCGATACAGGAGCCGCTTGCGCAGCGTTTGGTCATCCATCGTCATGGCATTAGGATAGGTGGTTAACTCTTCCAGAGCGGTCAATCGCGCTTGCGCCCGGGAATCCTTTATCCCCTCTTCGCCCAGACGACAACGCTGGCTGGCGTGGGACCGCGCCTCAGCAAGCTCGTCGAAAAAGTCGCCGGCAAGACGCTGGCGAGCCTGTGCTGGCATCTGCCGACCGGGATCATCGATCGGCGCTTCTCGCCCAAGCTGGCCGAGGCGCCCGAGGGCGTGATCGTCACCCTGACGGTCACCGTCGATGCGCATCTGCCGCGGGGCAATCGGCGCCTGCCCTACAAGGTGCGCTGTCACGACGAGACCGGCGGGCTGATCCTCGTCTTCTTTCACGCCCATGAGGATTACTTGAATCGCCAGCTTCCCATCGGCCAGCAGCGGGTCGTGAGCGGCCGGCTGGAGCGTTATGACGGCGCGCTGCAGATGACCCATCCGGATTACATCGCCACCCCGGCAGAAATCGCCCAGCTGAAGCGGGTCGAGGCCGTCTATCCCATGACGGCCGGATTGACGCCCAAGATCCTCGGCCGGGCCATCCAAGGAGCCATTGCGCGGGCCCCGGAGCTGCCCGAATGGACCGACCCAGCCCTGCTCCGCAAGATGAAGTGGCCAGCCTGGCACACCGCGCTCTGGATCGCCCACAACCCGACCTCGCTCGAGGATCTCTCGCCCAACACGCCCGCCCGCCGGCGCCTGGCCTATGACGAGCTGCTGGCCAACCAACTGGCGATGGCACTCGTGCGCGCCGATCAACGCCGGCCCCTGGGTCGGCGCGTTCAGGGGGACGGGCGTCTGCGCGCACGCGTGCTTGCGGCCCTCCCCTATCAGCTGACCGGATCGCAGCAGCAGGCCCTGGCAGAAATTGACGCCGACCTTGCCTCGCCCCACCGCATGCTGCGTCTTCTTCAGGGCGACGTCGGCAGCGGCAAGACAGTCGTCGCCTTCCTCGCCATGCTGAGTGCGGTGGAAGCGCGCGGCCAGGCAGCCTTGCTGGCCCCCACGGAAATCCTCGCTCGCCAGCATCTGGCGACCATCGAGCCGTTGGCCAGCGCCGCAGGGATCGGCATCACCCTGCTGACCGGACGCGACAAAGGCAAAGGGCGCGCCACCATCCTACAGGGACTTGCCGGCGGAGCGCGCTCGCTCGTGGTGGGGACGCATGCCCTGCTGCAGGACGACGTGAAATTCAAGGATCTCGCTCTCGCGGTTGTCGATGAGCAGCACCGATTCGGCGTCGAACAGCGCCTGGCCCTCGCCGACAAAGGCCGCCAGGCCCATCTGCTGAGCATGACGGCGACGCCGATCCCGCGAACCCTGATGATGACGGCTTATGGCGATCTCGATGTGTCCCGGCTTACGGAGAAGCCTCCCGGGCGCAAACCGATCGATACCCGCACCTTGCCCTTGGAGCGTCTCGAGGAGGTGATCGCCGCGGTCAGGCGCGCCATTGCCGGCGGTGCCCGGATATTCTGGGTCTGCCCGCTGGTGGACGAGTCGGATGCGCTCGACCTTGCCGCCGCGGAGCAGCGCTACGCCCTGCTTCGCGGCACGTTTGGCGAGCGGGTTGGCCTGGTTCACGGAAAGCTGAAGGCGGCCGAACGCGATGCCGCCATGGCGGGATTCGCCGAGGGCCGCCTCGACATCCTCGTCGCAACGACCGTGATCGAGGTCGGTGTCGACGTGCCCACGGCTTCGGTGATGGTGATCGAGCACGCCGAGCGCTTCGGCCTTGCCCAGCTTCACCAGTTGCGTGGACGCATCGGTCGAGGGGAAGCGCATTCGACCTGCCTGCTGCTGTATCAGGCTCCGCTCGGCGAGACAGCCAAGGCGAGGCTCGGCATCCTGCGCGAATCCGAAGATGGCTTTCGCATCGCCGAGGAGGATCTGCGGCTGCGGGGCGCCGGCGAACTTCTCGGCACCCGGCAGAGCGGGCTGCCGGAGTTCCGCTTGGCGCAGCCCATCGAGCACGCCGACCTGATCGCCATCGCCCATAGTGACGCAAGGCTCACGCTCGACCACGATCCTGGTCTCGCCACTCAGCGTGGCAAAGCCTTGAGAATATTGCTTTATCTCTTTGAACGGGATGCCGGGGTCAAGGCTCTGCGAGCTGTCTAGCGCTTGTCGCTTGAACCCGCCGGGGTCGAGGCAGGCGCCGGCTTGGTGCCCTCTAGCGACCGGCGGCTGGCCGGCGGCAGCACGATGCCGGCGGAGATCACGAGCTTTATGCCCTCCTCCACCGAGATCGGCAGTCGCTGCACGTCGCTCTCGGGCAGGAACAGGAGGAACCCCGAGGTCGGGTTCGGTGTCGTCGGCACGAAGACGTTGAGCAGGTTGCGGCCGGCGGCTTGGCCGATCTGATCGAGAGAGCGCCCGGTGAGGAAACCGATGGTCCAGATGCCGCGGCGCGGATACTCCAACAACACGACCTCGCGAAAGGCCACGGCCTTGTTGCTGACCACCGTGTCGACGATTTGCTTGGCCGCGCCGTAGATGCTGCGCACGACCGGCATGCGATTGAGCAGACGATCGCTGAGCCGCAGCAGCATTTTGCCGATGTAACCCGCAGCAATGGCGCCGATCAGCGTCAGGATCAGGATCATCAGCACGACGCCGATACCGGGGATGGAGAACGGGAGGTAGGTCTCGGGATTGTAGACCGGCGGGATCAGGTCGAAGACCCGCTGATCGATGAAGGAAATCAGCAGAAGGGCGATATAGACGGTGATCGCGATGGGCGCCGTCACCAGCATGCCGGCGAAGAAGTACCCGCGCAGCCTCGGCCAGAGCCCAACCCGCATCGGCTTTGCAGGGGGAGGGGTCGGGACGTCACTTGGATCGGTCATGGCGGGATGATAGGCGAAGGCCGCCCCCCGTGAAAGTCGAGGCTCATCGGGCCTTAGCGCCGCGCAGTTGCTGAAACGTACACAAACAAGTGAAGGACCGTACCCTATGGATGTCCTACATCCAGTGTATATAACCGGACCGCATGACTAGACCTCGCCTCATTTCCCTGGCTACCGCCGTTCCCCCCTATCGCTACGATCAATCGGTCGTACGCGAGGCGGCCCACCGGCTGTTCGACCGGGAAAAGGCCGATCTTGTGCGTCTGATGCCCATCTTCGACAACGCCGGAATTGACCGGCGCCATTCCTGCATGCCTCTCGAATGGTATTTGGCGCCCCATGGCTGGGTCGAGCGTAGCCGCCTCTACGGCGAACACGCTGTCGAACTTCTATGCGAGGCTGCGAGCAAATGCCTGATCCTTGCTGGCCTCGAAGCGCGGTACATCGACACCGTCGTCGCGGTCTCCACAACCGGTGTGCTGACTCCCAGCCTGGATGCACTGATCATTGAACGCCTCGGCCTGCGCCGTGACACGCGGCGGTTGCCGATCTTCGGCCTAGGTTGTGCCGGCGGTGTCACCGGCCTGGCGCGAGCGGTCGATCAGGCCCGCGTCCTGCCGGGTTCGCATGTGCTCTATCTCGTGGTCGAACTCTGCACCCTCACCTTTCGCCATGGCGACAATTCGAAAAGCAACGTGGTCGCCTCCGCCTTGTTCGGCGATGGGGCGGCCGCAGCGATCATCTCGACGGAAGGTCCGGGACCCGCATTCGGACCTGCCGGCGAGCACACCTGGGCGCAATCTCTCGACATCATGGGATGGCGCGTGCAGGAAGACGGTCTCGGCGTCCTGTTCTCCCGCGACATCCCCGCCCTCGTGCGCGCCGAGGTTCGTCCGATCGCCGATGCCTTCCTCGGCCGCCATGGCGCCTCGGTCAGCGATCTCGCCGGCATCGTATGCCATCCCGGCGGCGCCAAGGTGCTCGACGCCTTGGAAGACGCGTTCGATCTGCCGGCCGGCGGCTTGGCAATCGCCCGCGATGTCCTGCGCGAGTATGGCAACATGTCGGCGGCAACCGTCCTGTTCGGGCGGGAGCGGACGTTGTCCCAGGCAAAGGACGCCCCCTATCTCATGTCGGCGCTCGGTCCCGGCTTCAGCGTCGGATTGCAAATGATCGAGGCGGCGTGAGCCTGTTTCACCTGGTCCTGCTGCTGGCGGCGCTCGCGCGTGTCGTGGAGTTGATGTTTGCCAACCGGAACGCCCGGCAATTGTTCCGGGCCGGTGCCGTGGAGGCCGGCCGCAGCCATTATCCCCTGATCGTCGCCCTTCATGCGACCTGGTTCATCGCCATGCTGGCAATGATTCCGGCCGATGCGCCGGCGCGGTGGCCCTGGCTCACCCTCTATCTGGTCCTGCAAGTCGGGCGCATATGGGTCCTCGCCAGCCTCGGGCGCTACTGGACGACCCGCATCGTAACTCTGCCCGGCGCTCCCCTCGTCCGGCGCGGCCCATACCGGTTCATGCGCCACCCCAACTACCTGATCGTCGAATTGGAGATCATCAGCTTGCCGCTCGCCTTTGGCGCCACCGCGCTCGCCTTCGGATTCGGGATCGTCAATGCCGCGATGCTCTGGTGGCGCATCCGTGTGGAGGATCAAGCCTTGGCTGCGCGCCGCGCAACCGCCCAATAAAATGAGCGGTCACATTTTCGTGTAGTGGCGGGGTTACCGGCCCGTCACTACTTTACAGCTCACCGCCCCTGAATGAGGCTTTGCCCGCTCAAGATGCCTTGGAGGGAGAAGGTTGGCCCGATGAATCGCAAGACGATCGCTGTCACCATTGGCATTCTCGCAATTGTCGGCATGAGTTTGGCTCTCCCCGGAATGTTACAGGGAACGGCCGCCGCCTCCGACGTGCAGTCGACCATCGATGCGCGCCGCGCCCTGATGAAGGACAACGGCGCAAAAATGAAGGCGATGGGGGCCGCAATCGAGGCGAAGTCCGCCGACATGGCCGCCATGCAGCAGCTCGCCCTGGCACTTCAGGCCAATGCCGCCAAGATCCCCGACCTCTTCCCGCCGGGGAGCAGCGTGCGCGATCTTCCCGGCGCGACAAATGCGAAGCCGGATATCTGGACAAGCTTCGACGCCTTCAAAGCCGCCGCCGCTAGTCTAAGCACCGAGGCGGGCAAACTGGCGGACGCGGCCAAGCGCGGCGACATGGCGGCCTTTGCCGCGCAATACGATGTGACCGGCGAAAATGGGTGCGGCGGCTGCCATACGAAATTCCGCCAGAAGAAATCATAGCGCCAGACTTGAGCTGAGCCCGCCGAGACATCGACCGACCGCCAATTCAACTGAAGCGACCTAGCGCCTGATCGTCTTAAGCCAAGCCGGCTTAAGACGTGAATCAGTCGCCGATTTATTGAATTAGAGCAAGATTCACGGATCAGGTTGATTCAATCTGATCCGATCTTACTCTAGGCAACGCCCAGTTCCTTGCGCAGGGCCTTGGTCGTTGCCGGCGACAGATAATAGACGCCATCCAGCAGATGGTTGTGATTGGCATCCCATACTTCGGATTCGTAGTCCCACTGCATCAGCGAAATGATTCGATTGTCGTCGCCGACCAGGCGGCGCAGCTTGCGGGTGATGGCCCCCTCCCAGGGCGTCAGGGTATGCCAATCCTTTTCCTTGGTCACCGACAGCAGCTGCTTCATGCTGGCCCGACCGTTGCTGCGGGCGAAGATGGCCAGGCGCTCACGGGTCGCCGCATCGGCACCCTTCAGCAACTTGCGAATCAAGGGCTGGTTTACGTCATGGGGCTGGCGCCAGCGAAAATTCTTCCGCGCGGCTGCGGACCCGATGGCGGGCGCCGAGGGCTGAGCCTCCGCGGCCAGCAGGCCTAAAAGCTCGCCGCGGGCGGTCGACGAAAGACGAATGAAATCGGCTTGATCAATCACGAGCTGCATGCAGGCCTCCCTTCGCTACGCCGATTATGGGGCCGGGCGTGGTGAACTGGCAACGCCGCTTAGCTTTCGGCCTCGTAATGCTTGATGATCTGCTCGACTGGAGCGATATCGAGCAGCTTGCCCTCGCGCAAAAAAACCGCCTTCTGGCATAACCGGCGGGGCAATTACGGGCAGATGCAACGCCGGCAAATCACTTGACCCCGCAAACGATCCAGCACAAGTAGGCAACGCGCCACGTTCACCCTCGCCCACCTATCGGTTACGCATCTTGGCAAGGTTGGCATGCCACGGCTGGATCTGTTGCTGTCGAAGCGCGTCTTCGGCCTTCTCTCCTGGCATCTTCGGCGCAAGGCGATCCACGAGGGACCTGTCTTGCCCGCGCTGGTCGCCGACCTTCATGGCGCAAGACCCGACCACACCGTCGTCACCGGCGATCTGGTGAACATTTCCTTGCCCGATGAATTTATCCGCGCCGCCGCGTGGCTGCGCGACCTTGGTCCGCCCAGCGACGTCAGTGTGATTCCCGGCAATCATGATGCCTATGTGCCCCTGGCCTGGCAGCGATCTCTGGCCCTCTGGTCCGACTACATGGCCGGCGAAGACCTCGCCGGGCAGGAGCACCCGGCCACCGGACCCGGCGATTTCCCTTTTCTGCGCCGGCGGGGCCCTTTGGCCATCATCGGCGTCAGCACGGCGGTTCCCATGCCACCCCATATGGCCGCCGGTCGCATCGGATCCGATCAGCTGGATCGGCTTGCGCGCCTGCTCGAGCGGACGCGCCAGGAGGGCGCCTGCCGGGTCATCCTGATCCATCATCCACCCCTGCCCGGCCCATCCGCCGACCGCAAGCAGCTACTCGACAGCGCATCCTTCCGAGGGGTGGTCGCGGCCGAGGGCGCCGAACTCATCTTGCATGGCCACACTCACCGTTCGGGGCTAGGCCGCATTCCGACACCGAAGGGCGATGTACCGGTGGTGGGCGTGCCGTCGGCCTCCGCGCGACCGACCCATAACAAGGATCACGCGCGCTATCACCTCTATCGCATCAGCAAGGAAGGCGCGGATTGGCGGATCGGGGTCGACGTCCGCGGCATCGACCCCTCACTCGATCGATTCTCGCCGGAGACCGGCTTCACTCTGCATGTGGCCGGGTAAGGCCCCGCCAAGGCAAAAAGTAGCAGTGCCACATTCAAGCTGTTCGAATCGGTGTCCCGATCTAAAATAGAAATCTATGGCACCCGAAGTACTTGCCTGCCTGCCCGCGAATCTTCATCCGGTCAGCATGCAAATCCTGGATCTTTTTCTCGATGGCCGATTGCCGCTCGAAGAGTTCCGCCGGCTTTTCAGCCTGCCGAACTCCGACTACATATCGGTGACCGATTGCGTCCTTAAGGCGCTCGACGTCGGAATCTGGTTCTAGGCGAAAAGGACGTTTTCAGTCCGCGAGATCGACGCAAAGGCCGTCATAGGCCGGCTCCACTCCGGGCGGGCAGCGCCGTGCCAGCTCGTCATAGTCGACCATGTGGTTGAGGTGGGTCAGCAGGGTTCTCTTGGGCCGCACGCGCTCGACCCACGACATGGTCAGATCGAAATGCGCGTGCGTGGGATGCGGCTCGAAGCGAAGGCAATCGACGATCCAGAGATCGAGGTCCTCGAGCGCCGCATATGCCCGATCATCCAGGCCGACGACATCGGTGGAATAGGCCATCCGGCCGACGCGGTAGCCCATCGTCACGCTGCCGAAGCCATGCTGCTGTTCGAAGGGCCGGACTCCGACCGAGCCGACGGCAAATGGACCGGCGACGAGCCTGGCGGCGAGGAACGGCCGATAGAGAACCCCGGAGGCAACCTCATTTTGACGGAAGATGTACTCGAACCTGCGCTGCAGTGCGGCGAGGGTTTCCGGCGTCGCCCAGGCATCGATCGGCGGCTTCTTGGAATCCGGCCGCAGAAACCGAAGATCGTCGATGCCGTGGCAGTGATCGGCGTGATCATGAGTGAACAACACGGCATCGACGTGTTTTATTTCAGCGTCGAGCAACTGCTGACGAAGGTCGGGCGAGGCGTCGACAAGGATCGATTGGCCGGCAGCCGCGATATGGATGGAGACCCGGCGGCGCCGGTTCCGCGGGTTGGTCGGATTGCAGCTTCCCCACACACCACCGATCAGCGGTACGCCGCCCGACCCGCCGCAGCCGAGGACGGTCACCCGCATGAAAGGCCGGCCTTGGCGAACAGGCGGCAAAAATTGGCCGTCGTTTCCCGCGCCAGGGTGGCTGGTTCGAGGCCGCGCAACTCGGCGAGGAAGGCCGCCGTGTGGGTGACGAACGCCGGCTCGTTGCGCTTGCCGCGATGGGGCACCGGCGCCAGATAGGGCGAGTCGGTTTCGACCAGAAAGCGGTCGGCGGGGATCGTCTTGGCAATGTCGCGCAACGCCCCCGCCTTGCGGAAGGTGACGATGCCCGAGAGCGAAATATAGAATCCGAGGGCCAAGGCGCGCTCCGCCAGGAAGGCGGTGGAGCTGAAGCAATGAATGACGCCGGCGAGCCCGCCGGCGGCGGCCCCCTCCTCCAGCAGCTCCACGGTTTCCTCGTCGGCATCGCGGCTATGGACAATCAGCGGCAGGCCCGAAAGCCGCGCGGCCTCGATATGGTCGCGAAAGACGGCGCGTTGCCGATCTCTCGGGCTGTGCTCATAGTAGTAATCCAGGCCCGCTTCGCCGATCCCGATCACCTTGGGGTGACGTGCAAGATCCGCAAGCCGCGAAGCCCCGGTCGCCGGCTCGCTCGCCGCTTCATGGGGATGAATTCCCACCGAGCACCACACATCCGGAAAGCGGTCGGCAATGCTCTTCACCCGCTCGAACTCCGTCAATCGCGTGCAGATCGTGAGCAGCCCGCCGACTCCGGCCTCGCGTGCGCGCGCGACGATCGCCTCGAGCTCGGGCGTGAAAGTCTCGAAATCCAAATGACAATGACTGTCGATCAGCATGCGCGACCCATGTCCTTGGCAGCCTCGCGGCCGAGCCGGCCGTCACGCCGCCGTATCGACGAAACGCGGGAACACGCCCGTTGGTTTGGGCAGCGCCGTGCCGGGCGCTAGGAGGCGATCGAGCGCGGCGAAATGGCGTCGGTCGGCCGGAACGGCCAGCTGATCCAGCAGGCGGCTGCAAGAGTCCGGCATGAACGGCTGGGCCAGGATCGCCAACCGGCGCACCACGTCAGCCACGACATAGAGCACCGTCGCCATGCGGGACGGGTCGCTCCTGCTGAGCGCCCAGGGCGCTTGCTCGTCGACGTAACGGTTTGCCATGGCCACGACCTGCCACAGCGATTCCAGCGCGGTGTGAAAGGCCTGACGCCCGATTTCGCCCGCCAGGCGGTCGTAAAGTCCTTCGGCCGGATCAAGCAGGTCCTGATCCGCGCCTGTAAACGCGCCATGCTCGGGTACCAAGCCGCGACAGTTCCTGTTGATCATGGCCAGCACGCGCTGCGCCAAATTGCCGAAATCGTTGGCAAGGTCGCCGTTCATGCGGTTGACCATGGCCCGATGCGAGAAATCCCCATCGTTGCCGAACGGGATCTCCCGCATCAGGAAGTAGCGCACGGCATCCAACCCATAGCGCTCGATCAGCGCCAGGGGATCGATCACGTTACCCAGCGATTTCGATATCTTCTGGCCTTCGTTCGTCCACCAGCCATGGGCGAAGACGCGACGCGGGGGCGGCAAATCGGCCGCCATGAGAAACGCGGGCCAATAGACGGCGTGAAAGCGTAGGATGTCCTTGCCCACCATATGCAGATCTGCCGGCCAGAACTTGCGATAAGTCGGGCCATCGATGTCTGGGAATCCCGCGGCGGTGATGTAGTTCGTCAGGGCGTCGAGCCAGACATACATGATGTGGTCGGGGTCGTTTGGCACTGGCACGCCCCACTTGAAGCTGGTGCGCGAAACCGAAAGGTCGCGCAGGCCGCTGCGCACGAAGCTCGTGACCTCGTTGCGCCGGGTTTCCGGGGCGATGAATTCCGGATGCTCGTCGTAGAAC
>Ga0066709_100001225_pt1 | contig 16461 bp, 11 predicted proteins | sample GraSoiAngelo_158_FD_79665 | JGI IMG/M metagenome (GOLD analysis project Ga0066709, IMG submission 79665) | Grasslands soil microbial communities from the Angelo Coastal Reserve, California, USA - 14_1009_16_30cm | ecosystem: Environmental > Terrestrial > Soil > Grasslands | place: USA...
AAGCCGCCGAGCGCCGCGCACTGGCTCGGGACCGACGGGTTCGGCCGCGACGTCCTGAGCCGGGTGATCTGGGGCAGCCGCGTCTCGCTCGAGATCGGTCTCGTCGCCACCGCGCTGGCGCTCGTCGTGGGCACCGTGGTGGGCAGCGTCGCCGGCTACTTCGGCGGCGCCACCGACACCGCGATCATGCGCGCCGCCGACGTCTTCCTCTCCGTCCCGGCGCTGTTCCTCATCCTCATCGTGGTGGCGCTCTTCGGCGCGAGCCTCGCCAACACCGCGCTCGTCATCGCGCTCGTCACCTGGGCGCCGGTCGGGCGCATCGTGCGCAGCGAGTGCCTGAGCCTTCGCAACCGCGACTTCGTCCACGCGGCCGCGGCGCTCGGCGCCGGGCACGCGCGCATCCTCGGCCGCCACCTGCTCGTGAACGCGCTGCCGATCGTGATCGTCCAGGCCAGTCTCTTGCTGGGCCAGACAATCCTGATCGAGTCGGGCCTGAGCTATCTCGGGCTCGGCGCCCAGCCCCCGCTCCCGAGCTGGGGCAACATGGTCGTCGAAGGGCGGCAGTTCCTGGCCTTGGCCTGGTGGATCGCGACGTTCCCCGGGCTCGCCATCTTCGTCACGGTGCTGGGATTCAACCTGTTCGGCGACGGGCTGCGCGACGCATCGGATCCGACGTTGCGCGGGCGCACGCCGTAACCCACGGAGGACCGACGGTGATCCATCCCATCCTGATCGCGCTGCTCGCCACTAGCATCGGCCTGACGCCCACGGCGAGTCTCGCCGCCGGCAAGGACTTCGTGATCGGACTCAGCGGCGACGCCACGTCGCTGAACCCGGTCGTGGCGACCGACGGCCAGTCGTACATCGCCGAGTGGCCGCTGTTCGACAGCCTGGTCGAGCTCGATCAGGGCCTCAACGTGAAGCCGCTCCTGGCCGAGTCGTGGGAGGTGTCGCGCGACGGGCTCACGTACACGTTCAAGCTCAAGCGCGGCGTGAAGTGGCACGACGGCAAGCCGTTCACCGCCCGTGACGTCGCGTTCACGTTCTACTCGGTCCTCGATCCCAAGGTCACCACGCCGCATCGCGCCTACTTCGACGCGCTCGCCGGATTCCCCGAGCTGACGGCGAAGGAGAATCCCAAGCGGCCGGAAGAGCTGGCCGTCCGACCCATCGAGGTCATCGACGACCATACCGTGCGCTTCCGGCTGCGCTATCCGTCGGGGTCGTTTCTGGCGGTGCTCGTCAATCCGCGCGCGGGGATCGTTCCCGAACACATCCTCAAGGGCACCGATCTCAACACCGCCGAGTTCAACCGGCGTCCGATCGGGACTGGCCCCTTCAGGCTGGTCGAGTGGCGACGGGGCGAGCGCCTGGTGATGGAGGCGAACGCCGAGTATCACGGCGGCCGGCCGGCCCTCGACCACTTGATCTTCCGGATCATCCCCGACAGCGTCGTCCTCCTCCAGGAGCTGCGAGCCGGCGGCGTGGACTTCATCGAGAATCCGCCGCTGACCGAAGTGGCGCGGCTCAAGCAGACGCCGAATCTCAAGGTGCTCGCGGCCGACAACACCTCGTACACGTATTTCGGCTGGCGTCAGGATCTGGCGCCGTTCACGGACGTTCGCGTGCGCCGCGCGCTCTACCACGCGATCGACGTGCCGAGCATCGTCCGCGAGGTGCTCCAGGGTTACGCCGCCGTCGCGACCGGCCAGTTCCCGCCGTCGAGCTGGGCGTTCGATCCGAGCGTGAAGCCGTACGCCTACGACCCGGCGCGCGCGAAGGCTCTCCTGGCGGAGGCCGGCTTCAAGCCGGGCCCCGACGGCGTGCTGGCCAAGGACGGCAAGCGGTTCAGCTTCTCCGTGCGCCACGACCAGGCGAACCAGAGCGTGAAGGACACGGCCGTCATCGTCCAGGAGTACCTCAAGCGCGTCGGCGTCGAGGTGCAGCTCGAGCCGCTGGACTGGCCGACGTTCGTCAAAAAGCTCTTCGCCTCCGAGTTCGAGGGCATCGTCGTCGGCTGGACCAACCACCACGATCCCGACCCGTTCGCCTACACCATCTGGCACTCGAGCCAGTGGAAAGGCCGCAACTTCGCCCACTACAAGAACGCGCGGGTGGACGAGGCGCTCGAGGCGGCGCGCCGCACCGGCGTGACGGCCGAGCGCAAGAAGCACTACGCGGAGCTCTCGAAGCTCCTGATGGAAGACGCGCCGTACGTCTTCCTCTACTTCCCGCAGCAGGTGTACGTGACGCGCGCGGGCTACGAGGGGTTCGTGCCGATTCCGACGTTCGCCGGCATCTACCAGTCGCTGAAGAGTGTGCGCTGGACGGGGAGGTGACCACGGCCGGCCCTCGCCCACCGACTCATAGAAGATCGTCGTGCCGTTGACCCGCAGCTCCACCGGCGTCTCTATACTCCGCCGCGATCAGGAGTAGCGGTCGGCGGGATGCACGAGCGTGAGGAGCGCGCTGAAGATCGGGCCCACCACGTGCGGGAACACTTGCCAGGCGATGAAGATACCCAGGATCGAGAAGGCCGGGCTCGACGTGAACGCCCGGAGCCGCAACGCCGTTCGCTCTGGCAGCACGCCCCCGATCGCGGAGGCGCCGTCGAGCGGCGGGACCGGGAGCATGTTGAACACGAAGAGCAGCAGGTTCTCCACCAGCAGAACCGACGCGAGCGCGCCCAGCGCCGTGAGCCAGCCCGCACCGTTCGTGGCGTCGACGAGGTGCGAGAAGGTGACGTGTTCGGGTGACGCGAAGAAGCCGGCGAGCAGACCACCCCGGATCGCGCCGAAGGCGAGCATCGCGATGAGCAGATTGCCCGCCGGGCCCGCCGCGGCCATCGTGGCGGCCCGGCGGGGATAGTTGGAAGCCCAGACCGGATCGTACGGCGTGCTCGCCCAACCGACCGCCCATCCGTTGGTGAACGTCGTGAGGAGCGGAACGACCAGCATGCCGATCGGCTCGCGACGGATGTGCGGCAGCGGCGAGAGGGAAACCTGACCGCCGCGATACGCCGTCGGATCGCCGCCGCGGAGCGCGGCGAGCGCGTGGGAAGCCTCGTGGACAGTCGTCGAGACGAGGAACACCGCGAACCACAGAAGGCCCTGGATCAGTGCTTCCGGCTCCACTCGAGAGCCAGTATCGCATCGAGGGCTGCTAGAGTAGTCATCGTGCTTCCGAGGACGCAGGCCGCCGCGCACCGCAGTCTCGCCACGCTCGGCCTCATCGGCCTGGCGCTGCACTGGGCCCTGGCGGCCGACGCCTCGGCGGTGCAAAGCTCCGCGTGCAGCGCTCCGCCCCTGCCGGCGCCCGGCGGCAACCTCGTCGCGGTCTCGACCGAGAGTCAGCTCCAAGCCGCCGTCCAGTCCCTGACTTCCGGCACGACGATCCTCATCCAGCCCGGGACGTATCTCCTCACGAGCACGCTGTGGATCACCCGCGACGTTCAGGACGTCGCCATCCGCGGGAGCACGAACTCCTGCGACGACGTGGTGCTCGTCGGCCGCGGCATGTCCAATGCGAGCTACGGCGACGTGCCCCACGGCATCTTCATCGGCAACGCCCGTCGAGTCCTGATCGCGAATCTCACGATCAGGGACGTCTACTACCATCCGATCCAGCTCGATCCAGGGGCCGGCGCCCAGGCCCCGCGCATCTACAACGTGCGGCTGGTGGATGCCGGCGAGCAATTCATCAAGTCGAGCTTCAACAACGGGGGGGTGAACGACGGTGCCGTCGAGTATTCGGTCATGGAGTACACGACCACGGCCCGCTCCTGGTACACCAACGGCGTCGACGTCCACCAGGGCGCCAATTGGATCGTCCGCCACAATCTCTTCCGCAACATCCGGGCGCCGGCCGGCGAGCTGGCCGGGCCGGCCATCCTGATGTGGAACCGCAGTCGCAACACGATCGTGGAGGGCAACCTGCTCCTCAACTGTCAGGTCGGGATCGCGCTCGGTCTCGACGCCAGCCGGGCCGACGACCACACCGGCGGAGTCGTGCGCAACAACATCGTCCATCGGACCGGCGCGCAGAGCGGCGATGTCGGGATCACGATCAACAACTCCGCCGCCACCAAGGTGCTCAACAACACCCTCGTGCTGAGCGGGACCTACCCCAACGCGATCGAATACCGATTCGCCGGCACGACCGGCGTCGAGATCCGCTTCAACCTTGCCGACGCGGCAATACAGCAGCGCGACGGCGCGGCCGGCGTGGTCTCGGGCAACGTGGCCACCGCCCGGCCGAGCTGGTTCATCGACGCGGCCTCGGGAGACCTGCACCTGAAGGCGACGGTGACCGCCGCCATCGATCGCGCCGCGCCCCATCCGGACGTGACCCGTGACTACGACCAGGAAGTCCGCCCCGCCGGAACGGCGCCGGACATCGGCGCCGACGAGTTCAGGCCCGCCGACGTCTCGCCGACCGTGCCGATGAACCTGATCGTCCGATAGCGTCCCCGACCCTTGCGCCTCGCCCGGGTCGGGCGCTAGAGTCAGCCGAACTCCCACAGGAGGGACCTCATGCCTGTCGACCGCTGGCTACGCCCGACGATGCCGGTCGCGTTGCTGCTGATCCTGACCGGCACGACCACCGCCCAGCCGACGAAGTTCCAGGAAGCGCCCGCGCTGGCCGAGCAGGTCAAGGCCGGCAAGCTCCCGCCGGTCGACAAGCGGCTTCCGAGCGATCCCCTCGTCGTTCCCGTCGTCGAGCGGACGGGCCAGTACGGCGGCGTATGGCGGCGCGCATTCCTCGGTCCGGCCGACGCCAACAACTACGTCCGCGTCGTCTACGACGCCCTCGTGCGATTCTCTCCGGACGGCGCCAAGATCGAGCCGAAGATCGCCGCGGGATGGGAGTCGTCGAAGGACTTTCGCGTCTGGACGATCAAGCTCCGCCAGGGTGCGAAGTGGTCGGACGGCGCGCCGTTCACCGCCGACGACATCGTGTTCTGGTATCAGGACGTCCTCCTCAACAAGGACCTCGTGCCCGCGATCCCCTCGTGGATGCGGAACGCCGACGGCACGACGGCCACGGTCGAAAAGGTGAGCCCGACGGCCGTGCGCTGGACCTACAAGCAGCCCAACACCCTGCTGCTCACCGCGCTCGCGAACCAGGACGGCGGCGACCGGACCTACGCCGTCTTCTTGCCGGCGCACTACCTGAAAAAGTTCCACCCGACCTACACCAAGAAGGAGGACCTGGACAAGCTCGTCGCCGCCGCGGGCTTCAAGGCCTGGACGGAGCTCTTCGCCGCGCGCAACGCGCCCCCGGAGAACCCGGAGCGCCCGACGATGGCGGCGTGGGCGCCGGCGACACGGGTCAGCGATCAGGTGTTCACGCTCAAGCGCAATCCCTACTTCGTGGGCGTCGATCCGAGCGGTCACCAGCTGCCCTACCTCGACGAGGTACGCTTCACGTTCTTCGCCGACATCCAGGCGCTGAATCTGGCGGCGATCGCCGGCGAGTTCGACATGCAGGAGCGGCACATCCAGATGACGAACTATCCCGTCTTCAAGGAGAACGAGAAGACCGGGAAGTATCGCGTGATCACGTGGCCGACGTTCGGCGGGGCCGATGCGGTCATCCAGTTCAACCAGACCTACAAGGCCGACGCCGAGCTCGGCAAGCTCATGGCCACCCGGGAGTTCCGGATCGCGCTCTCCGAGGCGATCAACCGCGACCAGATCAAGGAGTCGGTTTTCCTCGGGCTCGGCGAGGCACGGCAAGGCGTGCCGTCGCCCGGGCATCCGTACTATCCGGGAGACCAGTACGCGAAGAAATACACGCAGTACAAACCCGACGAGGCCAACCAGCTCCTGGATCAGGTCGGCCTCACCAAGCGCGACGCGGACGGCACCCGGCTTCTCCCGTCGGGCAAGCGGGTCGTGCTGGAGCTGTCGGTCGTTCCGGCGTTCGCGGCCTGGCCGGACGTCGCTCAGCTGGTCGCGAGGGATTGGGAAAAGGTCGGCGTGAAGACCGTCGTCCAGCTCCGTGAGCGCGCGCTCCACTTCAAGATGCGCGACAACAACGAGCTCATGACCGAGATGTGGAACGAGGACACGACGGGCTTTCCTTTCACCGGCAACGCCAAGTTCGATCCGCGCAACTCGCCGATCCTCACGCTCGGCCCGCTCTACGGCCGCTGGGCGCAGACCAGGGGCGCCGACGGGGTCGAGCCGCCGGCCCCGATCAAGCGCATCATGGAGATCGTCGATCAGGCCAAGACCGTCGCCGCGGAGCAGCAGGCGAAGCTGGCGCAGGAGCTGTTCAGGATCTGGGTCGACAATCTGTGGGAGGTTGGCACGGTCGGCCTGACCCCGATGGTGCAAGGCGTCGTGGTCGCCAACTCGAAGTTCAGAAACGTGCCGACGACGCTCGGCAACGACTGGCCGCTGCGGAGCCCAGGCAACGCGCGCGTCGAGCAGTTCTTCTTCGCCAGATAGTGGTGGGGCGCGATCATCCGGCCATGAGAATCTCGAGCGGCCTCGCCTGAGGATCGCCCTCGACCGTCGCGGCGATGCCGCGCTCGGCCGATCGCGCGGCCACGAACGCGACGGCCGCCGCCACGACATCGGGGTCGCGCAGGATCCGCCGGTGTCCGAGCCCCTCGGTCATCAGCATCTCGGCGCCGCGCCACGCGCGCGCGATCGCCGCCCCGTGTTGCCAGGGAATCTCCGCGTCGCCGCGGTCGTGGATCACGAGGAGCGGCGCGACCAGGGCCGGCGCCAGCGCGACCGTGTCGAAGACCGACCACGACCGCCCCACGCGCTGCTCGATCCGCCGGTGCATTCGCTCCCTCACGTCGCGAGAGAATCCGAACGTCTCGCTGAAACGAAGCGCCGGAGTCACCAGATCGGCAGCCGGGCCGACGAGAACCACGGCGCCGGCCTCGAGGCCTTCCCACAGGGCTCGCACGGTTGCCGTGGCCCCCACCGAATGCGCGACGATCGCGGCGAGCGGCCCGCGCGACTCGGCGACGGCGCGGATCGCGCGCGTGATCTCCGGGATCGTGACCATGCCTGCGTCCGACGCTCCGTGGCCGGGCGCATCGAACGTCACCACCGAGAACCCACGCGCGACGAGCGGACCGACGAGTGCGCCGAGCTGAGCGCCGCGGCCGCCCCAACCGTGGACCAGGAGCACGCTCGGCCCGGTGCCCCACATCCACGTCTCGATGCGGCGCGCGCCGACCTGCATCGGCCTCGCGCGCGCGGTGGCGAGCAGCTCGACCTCCAGCGCGGGTCGTCGCGGTCTCGACGGCGTCGTGAACAGCCAGCCCGCGAGTCGCGCGGCGAGCGCCGGGGCGAGCGCGGAGAGCGCGCGGTTTCCGGTCCTGACGAGCGGGAGCAGGCGTGACGGCTTGAATGATCGAACGATCGTGCTTTTCTCCATCTCCACGTAGTCCGCGTCGGTCATGATGGGTCTCCTCTCGAGGTTAGCGGCGCCGGCCCGGAGCCCGGCAGCGCTGCAGCAAGGTTTCGAACGCGCTCGCGGCCCGCGCGTACGCCTTGGGGTCGCGCATCAGGCGGGAGGCGTGCACGAACGCCAGGCCGATCCCTTGGCAGTCGTGGGCGAACTGCTCGCAATCGAGAGCGGCACGGAAGTGGCCTTCGTTGACCGCGATGCGTGCGGCGCCGGCCAGGGTGTCCATCCAGTCGCGCAGGTTCTGGACGACGAAGTCGCGTACCGGCCCGGGGCGATCGTCGAGCTCGAACGACGCCGCCATGAACGGACAGCCGCCCGGCAAGCTCGGCGACTGCTCCCACGCGAGCCAGCGCTCGAACAGCGCGCGCACGCGCGGCTCGCCGCGCGGAACCGCGAGCGCCGGCTTGACGACGCTTTCGACCATGCGGGCGCCGGCCATGCGGAGGATGTCGAGCTGGAGGGCTTCCTTCGAGCGGAAGTGGGCGAACAAGCCGCTCTTGGACATCCGGAGATCCTCGGCCAGGCGACCGATCGTCAGCCCCTCGAACCCGATCCGCGTCGCCAGTCCCAGGGCGTGCGCGAGGATCGCCTCGCGCGTCTGCTCGCCCTTGGACGGGGCCCGCGGCCGGGCCGCGGCCTTGCTCGCCGTCGCCATGGCAAACAAAATAGTACGACCGTTCGGATCTGTCAAGGCCCATCCAGGGATCGTGCGAAGATATGGCGCCGATGACCCGATACGTCCTGAAGCGGCTGGTGCTCCTGCCAGCGCTGCTCTTCCTCTTCTCGGTGGCCGTGTTCGCGATCGTCCAGGCGCCGCCGGGCGATTTCCTCACGACCTACGTCGCGACGCTCGCGTCGTCCGGCAGCTCGATCAGCGCCGAGCAGGTCGAGGCGCTCCGGCGCGAATACGGGCTCGACCGCCCGATCTGGGTCCAGTACCTCAAATGGATGGAGAACCTGGCGAAGGGCAATCTCGGCCTCTCGCTCGAGTACCAGCGTCCGAATGCCGAGCTCATCGGTGAGCGGCTGGTCCTCACGATGGTCCTGGCGCTGCTGTCGTTCGTGTTCACCTGGGTCGTTGCGATCCCGGCCGGCATCTACTCGGCCATGCATCCACGCTCCGCGATCGACTACGCGCTCACGCTGGTCAACTACGTCGGTGTCGCCACCCCCAACTTCATGCTGGCGCTCGTCCTCATGTGGGGCGCCTTCGCGTACCTCGACATGTCCGTCACCGGACTGTTCTCGCCGGACTTCGTCGAAGCGCCCTGGAGCGTCGCGCGCGTCGTCGATTTGCTCAAGCACGTCTGGCTCCCCGCGGTCGTGCTCGGGGTGGCCGGGACCGCGCGGCTCACGCGCGTGATGCGCGCGAATCTGCTCGACGAGCTGAACAAGCCCTACGTCACGACGGCGCGCGCCAAGGGGCTGTCGGAGTGGCGCCTGGTCGTGCGCTATCCGGCGCGTCTGGCGCTGAATCCGCTCGTGAGCACGATCGGGTGGTATCTCCCTGCCCTCTTCTCCGGGAGCCTGATCGTGGCGACCGTGATGAATCTGCCCAACATCGGGCCGCTCCTGCTCCGGGCGCTGATCAACCAGGACATGTACCTGGCCGGGAGCATTCTCCTCATCTATTGCTTCCTCACGATCGTCGGCACCTTGATCTCGGACATCCTCCTGGCCTGGCTCGATCCGCGGATCAGGTTCGAAGAGGGGATGAGATGAGCGTGCTCGCGCCGGCGGTCCCCGTGACAGCCGAGGAGCGCGTCTCCGTCGCCTCGAGCTGGCGCCTGATCTGGTGGCGCTTCCGGAAGCACCGCCTCGCGCTCGCGAGCGCGGTCGTTCTGATCGCCCTCTACGTCGTCGTGCTCTGCCCCGACTTCTTCAGCACACAGGATCCCGAGGCCACCGACGCGCGGCTGGCCTTCATCCCCATCCAACGCCTCCACGTCTTCGATGGCCTTCACCCGAGCCCGTGGGTCCCCGACGTGGCGGGCAAGCGCAATCTCACGACGCTCCGCATGGAGTGGCGCGTGGACGAGACCCGGCGGATCCCGGTGCGGTTCTTCGTCACCGGCTATTCGTATCGCCTCCTCGGCCTCGTCCCGACCCGGATCCACCTCCTCGGCGCCGCGGCGGCGGACGGCCGCGCGCGGCTCTATCTCCTCGGCACCGACCGCCTCGGACGCGATCAGTGGTCGCGGCTCGTCCACGGCACGCGGACGTCGATGACCATCGGTCTCACCGCGGTCACCTTCTCGGTCGTCCTCGGCGTGCTGCTCGGCGGGATCTCCGGCTACTGCGGCGGGCCCGCGGACGCCGTGATCCAGCGGCTGATCGAGCTGCTCCAATCGTTGCCGACGATTCCGATCTGGCTGGCGCTCACCGCGGCGCTGCCGCGCGACTGGTCGCCGCAGCAGGTCTTCTTCGCGATCACCGTGATCTTGTCGCTGGTGGGCTGGACGACGCTCGGGCGCGAAGTCCGCGGCCGGTTCCTGGCGCTCCGCGAGGAGGACTTCGTGCTGGCGGCGGAGCTGGCGGGGGCGAGTCAAGGGCGCATCATCATCCGCCACATGGTTCCGACGTTTCTGTCGCACATCATCGCGACCAGCACGCTCGCGATCCCGGCGATGATCATCAACGAGACGTCCCTGTCCTTCCTCGGTCTCGGCATTCGGCCGCCGGCGATCAGCTGGGGCGTGCTCCTCCAGGAAGCGCAGAACATCCAGACGGTGGCGCTGGCGCCCTGGCTCCTGGTACCCGGCGCCGTGGTCATTCTTTCGGTCCTGGCGTTCAATCTGGTGGGGGACGGCTTGAGAGACGCCGCGGATCCGTACAGCCAGTGACGACGCCGGTCCTCCGGGTCAACGATCTCCGGGTTCATTTCTTTCTGGATGAGGGGCTCGTCCGCGCGGTCGACGGCGTGAGCTTCGAGGTGCATCCCGGCCAGGTCGTCGGGATCGTCGGCGAGAGCGGGTGCGGCAAGAGCGTGACGATGAAGGCGATCCTCCAGATCGTCGAGCCGCCCGGGCGCATCGTCGGCGGCCAGATCCTCTTTCAGAAGGACTCGGGAGCGGCGATCGACCTGACCCGGCTCTCGCCGAAGGGCGCCGAGCTTCGGGCGATCCGCGGCGCCGAGATCGCGCTGATCCCGCAGGAGCCGATGGCGGCGTTCAGCCCGGTCCACTCGGTGGGCGAGCAGATCATCGAAGCGCTCACGCTTCACGAGCGCCAGTGGCGGCCGCGCGGCCCGCGCCTCTCCCGGGCCGAAGCGCGATCGATGACCGTCGATCTCTTCCGCAGCGTCGGGATCTCGATGCCGGCCGAGCGCGTCGACGCCTATTCGTGGCAGCTCTCTGGCGGGCTCCGCCAGCGCGCCATGATCGCGATGGCGCTGTCGTGCCGGCCGCGGCTCCTGATCGCCGACGAGCCGACCACCGCGGTCGACGTGACCACACAGGCCCAGATCTTGAATCTCCTCCGCGACCTGCAGCGTCAGCACGGAACGGCGATCGTCTTCATCACGCACGACCTCGGCGTGATCGCGCAGATGGCGCGCTACGTCGTCGTGATGTACCTCGGGCGCGTGATGGAGCAGGGCGCGGTGGAGGAGATCTTCCACGCGCCGAAGCATCCCTACACGCGGGCGCTCCTGAAGTCGATCCCGAGCATGAACGTACCGCCCCGCACTTTGCTGCCGACCATCGCCGGATCGATCCCGCACCCCCTCGGACGCCCTCGCGGCTGCCCCTTCCACCCGCGCTGCCCGGACGCGATCCCCGGCGTTTGCGCCGAGCGGGTGCCGGCGCTCCGGCCGATCGGGTCGACTCAGCTCGCAAGCTGCTTCCTCTACAACCGGGACGAGGCGAGCGAGCCGTGAGCGCGACGCGATGGCTCCTCGAGGTGCGCCGTCTGAAGAAATCCTTCCCGATTCGGCGCGGGTGGAACCGGAAGGTCGTGGGCGCGGTGGCGGCGGTCGACGACGTGAGCTTCACGATCCGCGAAGGCGAGACGCTCGGCCTCGTCGGCGAATCGGGGTGCGGCAAGACGACGACCGCGCGGTGCATCCTGCGCGCGATGGCGCCGACCAGCGGCGAGATCCTCTTCCGCGCGGCCGACGGCCGCGTGGTCGACCTGGCCCCGCTCTCCCGCGCGGAACTCCGTCCCCTGCGGCCGCAGATCCAGATGGTCTTCCAGGATCCGTTCGGCTCGCTCAATCCACGAATGACCATCTTCGATAACGTCGGCGAGCCGCTGCTGGTCAACGGTCTCCGGGACCGCCGGGCTCGGCTCGAGCGCGTCGCCGATCTGCTCGAGCTCACCGGGCTGCGCCCCGAGCACATGCACCGTTTCCCGCACGCGTTCTCGGGCGGCCAGCGCCAGCGTATCGGCATCGCGCGGGCGCTCGCGACCGAGCCCCGGCTCGTGGTGGCCGACGAGCCGGTGTCCGCGCTGGACGTCTCGGTGCAGGCGCAGGTGCTCAACCTCCTCCTCGAGCTCCAGCAGCGCCTGCACCTGACCCTGCTCTTCGTGGCCCACGATCTCGCGGTCGTCAAGCACATCAGCGATCGCGTTGCGGTGATGTACGTCGGCCAGCTCGTGGAGCTCGCCACCGCCGAGGCGATCTTCCGGCATCCGCGCCATCCCTACACCGCCGCGCTGATGCGGGCGGTGCCCGTACCCGACCCCCACGCGCCGAGCGGCGACGTCGCCCTGGCGGGAGAGGTGGCCAACCCCGCCAATCCGCCGGCGGGCTGCTACTTCCACCCGCGCTGTCCGTTCACCATCGAGGCGTGCCGCACCGAGGCGCCGCCACTCCGCGAGATCGAGGCCGGGCACTTCGTGCGGTGCCATCGTGCGGACGAGCTGGTCCTGGCCGGCGTTGGCGCCGAGCCTGCGCGCGGCGCCCACGGCGTGGTAGATTCCCGGGGATCACAACGGGAGGACGTATGAGCAAGCGGCTTCTCGCTCTCTCGACCGTCGCAATCTTGCTGGCCGCGGGTAGCGGCGAAGCCCGGGCTCAATCCTTCTACGAGGGCAAGACCATCCGGCTGGTCGTGGGCTTCGCTCCCGGCGGCGGCTTCGACACGTACGCGCGGGTGCTCTCGCGTCACATGGGGCGCCACATTCCCGGCAATCCGACCGTCGTCGTCGAGAACATGACCGGCGCGGGCAGTCTCATCTCGGCGAATCACCTCTATCGTGTCGCGAAACCCGACGGTCTCACCATCGGGCATTTCAACGGTGGGCTCTTTCTCGGTCAGGCGCTCGGCCAGCCCGGGATCGAGTTCGACGCGCGCAAGTTCGAGCTCATCGGGGCCCCGATCAAGGAAGACTCGGTCTGCGCGCTGACCCGGGCGAGCGGCATCACCTCGGTCGAGAAGTGGATGGCCGCGAAGACGCCGGTAAAGCTCGGCGGCGTCGCGCCCGGCGGAACCCCGGACGCCAACGCCAGGATCTTGAAGGCGGCGCTCGGGCTGCCGATCCAGCTCGTCTCCGGCTACAAGGGCACGGCCGAGATCCGGCTCGCCGCGTCGTCCGGCGAGGTGGCCGGGGCATGCTGGTCGTGGGAATCGATGCGGTCGACCTGGCGCAGCGCGCTCGACTCGGGCGAAGTGGTCGCCGTGCTCCAGACGAGCTCCAGGACGTTTCCCGATCTGTCGGGCATTCCGCTCGCGCTCGGCCTCGCGAAGACCGACGAGGCTCGTCAGCTGATCAAGGTCGGCATCCAGAACGCCGCCGCCTTCGCTCGCCCCCTGGCGCTTCCGCCCGGCACGCCGAAGGACCGCGTTCTGGTTTTGCGAAAGGCCTTCCAGGAGACGCTGAAGGACCCGGCGTTCCTGGCCGAAGCCGAGAAGGCCAAGCTCACGCTGGACCCGGCCACGGCCGAGGATCTCGAGCGGATGGTCGCCGAGGCGCTTGCGCTCGAGCCCGCGCTCCTCGCGAAGCTGAAGGACATCCTCTACAAGTAACCGCGCCGCTCGGGGGGCGTCGAGGTGCCCAAGGTGAAGAACGCGCTACTCAGCGCGAGCCCCCCCGCGGCCAGGACGAAGGCCGGCACGTAGCTGCCCATCGCGTCGTAGATGAAGCCGGCCGCGGTCGGGCCGAGCGCCGCACCGCACCGCCAGCCGAGGCTCAAGACACCCATGACCGCGCCGATCGCCCGAACGCCGAACGTCTCGACCGCGCCCTTCACGAGCGTCGTGTCGCTGCCGGCGGCCGACAGCCCGAACCCGAACAGCAGGAAGTCGAGGGTCGACAGCGACGGCCCGGCGACGATCGCCAGGAGCGAGACGATCTGGATCGTCAGGCAGAACCAGAACGTCGGCTTCGTGCCGACGCGGTCGGAGACGACCCCGAAGAGAATTCGCCCCACAATCGTGCCGGTACCCAGGATCGTCAGCGCCAGCGAGGCGCGCTCGAGCGTGACGCCCTGATCCTTCACGTACGACACCAGGTGAATCGACATCATCATCTGGTTGAACCCGAGCAGCATCCACGCCGTCACCAGAAGCCACAGGCGGCGATCGGCCAGCGCCTCGCCGAGGCTCGAGCCTCCCGACGCGGCCGCGCGATCGGTGTCGGTGCGGCCGCCCGCCGCGGCCGGCGGGAACCGCGTGAGCATGCTGCCGGGGATGGCGAGGACCCAGACGAGGGCGCCGAGGACGAGATACGTGGTCCGCCAGCCGAAGCGCGCGATCAGGGAGGCGGACAGACGCGGACCGGTCACGAAGGCCAGGTTGAGCCCGGCCAGAAGGATGCCCAGCGCCAGACCGCGCCGATCGACGAACCAGCGCGACACCGTCGTGGTCGGCACCAGATAGACCGACGACATCGCGACTCCGAGCAGCACTCCGAGCACGAGATAGAGGTGCCACAGCGCGTCGATCCGCGAGGCGAGCGCGAAGAGGGCGCCGACGAACAGCGCGCTCGTCGTCAGGATCAGGCGCGGGCCGTAGCGATCGCTGGCCGCGCCGACGGCGAACGCGATGAGGCCGCCGATGATCAAGTTCAGCGACGGCGCGATCGAGATCGCGCCGCGGCTCCAGCCGAACTCACCCGCCAATACCGGAAGGAACACGCCGAACCCGGCGTGCGAGTTCCAGACACCGAACATGACGAGCGAGCACGCGCCTACCACCACCCAGCCCTGCCGGCGGCGGACGTCGGACATGTGGTCGCGATGATAACCGCGCGGCGGAGCGAAACCTACCAATGGCAACAGATCGACCAGGACGTCCGCGTTCACGCGCGCGGTTCCGGAAAGAGCGCTCACAATTTTTCAATCGTTTGGCTCTCGACGCGTCGTGGCACATCGGTTGCTCGTCTCACTAGCTCGGTGACCCCGGCTGCTCGTCCCGAATTCGGGCCTCCTCGCCTGGTCGCGCTCCAGGGCGGCGCTCTCTCGATCCAGAACGGCGCGGCGCGCCGTCACGCCGCGGTCCTCCGGCTCGGCGACCTGCTCGTCTCCGAGGGTCTCGCGACCCACGCGCAGATCCAGAAGGCGCTCCGACTGCAGAGCCAGTCGAAGACGTACATGCTGCTCGGCCACATCCTCGTCGCCCAGAAGGTGATGACGCGGTCCCAGCTCCTGTCGGTCCTCGACCGCCATCGGCGACGCTCGAAGCTCGGCGAGCTGCTGGTCAAGTCGCAGGCGATCACGTCGAGCCAGCTCGAGATGGCGCTCACCGAGCAGCGCCGCTTGAAACAGACGCTCGGCGAAGTGGTCGTCCGGCTGAAGTTCGTGACCGAAGAACAGATGCGGCGAGCGCTGTGCCAGCAGCTCCACATCAACTTCTTCGATCTCGACTCGATCGTGCTCGACCAGGCCTTGCGAGGGCTCATCAACCCGCGGTTTGCCCGCAAGCGGCTCGTCGTGCCGATCGCGCGCGTGGCCCAGACCCTGGTCGTCGCGTTGGACGACCCGACGCGGACCGCCGTCATCGACGACCTCAAGGCGAGCACCGGACTCGACATCGAGGTGATCACGTCGACGACGGCCAGCATCCGCCGGGCCCTCGAGCAGATGTATCCCACGCCCGCGGCGCCGGGTGCCGCCGAGCCGGCGCTCGCCGCCGTCGGCCACCAGGCCCCCACGATCGTCGGCGAGCCGAACATCCTGAGCTTCGAGGAGATCGACCGGCTCACGGAAGAGAAGCTCACGTACGTCGACGTCCATCACGCCGCGGAAGGCACCGCGAGCATGGTGCGACGACTCCTGAGGCTGGCCATCGAGTGGGGAGCCTCCGACATCCATCTCGAAGCGGTGGAGCACGGGCTCCAGACGCGTTTTCGCATCGACGGCGTCCTGCAGGAGCTCGAGCTGGACGACCTCGACGAGACGCTGAACGTGAATCGCGGCAAGCTCTTGTCGCGGCTCAAGATCCTGAGCAAGCTCGACATCGCCGAGCGACGCCGGCCTCAGGACGGTAGCTTCCGCGCACGCCTGGCGCGCGACGGACAGACCGCCACCGTCGATTTCCGCGTCTCGATCATCCCGGGCTACTACGGCGAGAGCGCGGTGATCCGGATCCTCGACCCCCGCGGCCTTCCGCAATCGGTGGAGGGGCTCGGCCTGCGCGCACCCGTCGCGCTGCGGCTGCGGCAGCTCCTCCGATCGTCCACCGGGATTGTCCTGGTCACGGGTCCCACCGGCTCCGGCAAGAGCACCTCGCTCTTCGGCGCGCTCAAGAGCGTCTACCAGCCGGGCATCAAGATCCTCACCGCCGAGAACCCGATCGAGTACGTCTGCGATGCCTTCCGGCAGCACGAGGTCGACGAGCGCCTCGGGAACACCTTCGCCAAGTTCCTGCGCTCGTTCCTCCGGCACGATCCGGACGTGATCATGATCGGCGAGATCCGGGACGGCGAGACCGCGAATCTGGCGTTCCGGGCGGCCCAGACGGGTCACCTCGTGCTCAGCACCCTTCACACGAACGACGCGATCAGCGCGCTGCCCCGGCTTCTCGATCTCGGCGTCGACGCCAACCTGATCGCCTCGTCACTGCTGGGCGTGCTCTCGCAGCG
>Ga0066709_100001226_pt1 | contig 16460 bp, 12 predicted proteins | sample GraSoiAngelo_158_FD_79665 | JGI IMG/M metagenome (GOLD analysis project Ga0066709, IMG submission 79665) | Grasslands soil microbial communities from the Angelo Coastal Reserve, California, USA - 14_1009_16_30cm | ecosystem: Environmental > Terrestrial > Soil > Grasslands | place: USA...
CCTTTACAAGCTGACGAAGCCGCAGCTGGCCGGCCTAGAGCGAATGGCCGAGAAGTCGGCGCAGAATCTGCTCGATGCTTTGTCGCGAAGCAAACGCTCGACGCTGGCGCGCTGCTTGACAGCGTTGGGAATTCGTCATGTCGGCGAAGCGACGGCCAAACTGCTGGCTGACCATTTTGGCGACTTGAAAAAGATCGAGCATGCATCCGAAGAGGATTTAATGGAAGTGCGGGAGATCGGCCCCGAAGTAGCCAAGACCATCGCGCACTTTTTCGCCCAAAATGCGAATCGTCAAGTGATCGAAAAACTTCTTGAGGCGGGACTGCAGTTCAAAACCGAGCCGAAGAAAAGTGGCACGTTGAGTGGCGCGAGTTTCGTTCTCACTGGCGGGCTGGAGAGCATGTCGCGCCCGGAGGCGCAGAAACGAATCGAAGCGCTGGGCGGGCGGGTCACCTCGAATGTGAGCCGCGGTACGACCTACGTCGTGGCGGGCGCCGGTCCCGGCTCCAAATTAAAAAAAGCCCAGGAACTCGGAGTCCGAGTCCTCAGTGAAGAGGACTTTTTGCAATTGCTTACGCGGTAATCAATAACGGTCGCGCCGTGGCGGTCGGCCGCTGCCGTAACCACCCCCGCCTCCCGGCCGTGGCGAGCGCGGTGCCTGGGGGCGCGCTTCGCTGACCACGATATTCCTGCCCTCGAAGTCCGTGCCGTTCAGCGCATTGGTCGCCTTCTCGGCTTCTTGGTCGGAGCTCATTTCGACGAAGCCGAAACCCTTCGACCGGCCGCTGAACTTGTCCGTGATGATCCGCGCGCTGACCACCGAACCATGCTGCGCGAAATGCTGCTGGAGCCTCTCCTCCGTCACATTGTAGGAAAGGTTGCCAACGTATAGCTTTGCTCCCATCTCGGCCCTCCTTGTTGGACCAACGAATGCTCACTGTGTCGGGATCGACTTAGCCAAAGGGCAAGGCCGCAAACGGGTCTCATGGGGGAACCACTCTCTCGGCACGCTCTTCGGTAACCAGACCCTTCCGAAAACGGCGCCAGCCTACAAAAGTCGCACCTCGCTTGTCAAATCTTTTGCTGTCTGCTGTGGACGTTAATACCGGGCTTGCGGGGTAGGCACACGTGGGCTAGATCAAATAGGGAATAAGTATGGACAGTGCTTCCGAAACCGCCCGCGTCCATTTGAAAATTGGCGGCCGAGTCCAAGGCGTTTATTTTCGCGCTTCGGCGCTCCAAGAAGCGCAAAGCCTCGGGCTCACGGGATGGGTCATGAATTGTCTCGATGGCTCTGTGGAGGCCATCGCCGAAGGCGCCAGGGCGAAGCTCGAGGAATTGATCGCGTGGTGTCGCCACGGCCCGTCCGGCGCTCGCGTGAGCCATGTCGATGTCAGTTGGGAAACTCCGCAGCATGCTTTTCGCAGCTTTACGATCAAGCACTAGGGAATGCCCTAATCAGCGTCCCGTCGAGCCCTTCATCTGTAAAGCCATTTGATAAATCTTTCGCTTCGAAAGTTGATATCGTTGACTGAGAAATTCCGAGATGGGTTTAACGCCCATCCCACCCGCTGCGAGTTGACTGATCGCCGCCTTGAGTTCTTCCTCGGCAACTTGCACGCCCTCGCTAGAGCCACGCACGACGATTGTGATTTCGCCCTTTACTTCTCGATCGGCAACCTGAACAAGGATCTCCCCGATCATGCCGCGCAAGAACTCTTCGTGAACTTTGCTGACCTCGCGGCCGATGACGATTTCGCGGTCGCCTAGAATCAGCTGCATATCGACCAGCGATTCTTTCACACGGTGTGGCGCCTCGTAAAGAATGACCGTTCTGGTCTCGTTCCGAAGCGCTTGCAGCTTCGCTCGTCTTTCTTGCTTCTTGGCCGGGAGAAAGCCCTCGAAAACGAAACGATCCGTAGGCAAACCGCTGGCGCTCAAGACCGCCGCTACTGCCGACGGCCCGGGAAGTGGAACAATCCGAACGCCGGCGCGAACCGCTTCGACGACGAGACGATAACCGGGGTCGGAGATCGCCGGAGTGCCGGCATCGGAAAGCAGTGCGATGCTCTCGCCGCGGACTATCCGTTCAACGAGCGGCTGCGCTTTAGTCCGTTCGTTGTGCTCGTGATAGCTGGTGAGCGGCGTGTGAATATCGTAGCGGCTGAGCAGAATCTGTGTGTGCCGCGTGTCTTCGGCGGCGATCAGACTGACTTCCTTGAGAACCCGAATCGCGCGTAGCGTAATGTCTTCGAGGTTGCCGATCGGAGTCGCAACGACGTAAAGGATGCCAGCGGGCATGAATCCGTTTCGAGGATCGAGGATGGAAGATGGAGGATCGCGCTAGCCTCGATCTCTGCCTTCCATTCTCTATCTTCTATCCTCGATCCTCATTCCTCACTTCCCCCAATCTCTCGAGTAGCGAAAGTCACGGTCGATGGTTCTTTGCGAGACCTTGGCGATCACCGGCAGGCGCCGCTTGAATTGCGACATCATGATGCGCATGGCGACGTCTTCGACAAATCGTTCGGGAAAACCGGCAGCGCACAGCTCCGGCTTGGTATAGCGTTGATCAACCATCAGGTAGAGCAGTTTGTCTACATCAAGGTATGTGAATCCTAGTTCTCCTTCATCAGTTTGTCCCAGCCAAAGATCTGCCGATGGCACTTTGCTCACGATCACATCGGGTACGCCGATCGCTTCGGCCAAGGCCCAGACCTGGGTCTTATAGAGATCGCCGAGGGGATTGATCGCGGAAGCCATGTCGCCGTAGAGCGTCCCATAGCCGAGCAACAATTCTGTCTTATTGCTCGTCCCCAGAACCAGACCGTTCCAGCGCGCCGAATGATCGTACAGAATCGTCATGCGCTCGCGCGCCATCTTGTTGCCGCGACGCCGGGAATCGGCGTCCGGGAAGTGCTCAAAATAGGCATCGATTTGCGGCGAAATGTCGACCAATAAAGATTCGATGGCGCTCTTCTGTACGACCATTTCAGCGTGCGCCAGGCTATCGGAATGGGAGCTTTTGTAAGGCATCAAAATCGCCAAAACGTTTTTCGGGCCAAGGGCTTCGGCTGCGAGCATGGCGCTCAGCGCGGAATCCACGCCGCCGGATAAACCGACGATGACTCGCGTCAACCCGGTCTTCTGTACTTCGTTGCGAATAAATCCCGTCAAAATTTCACGCAGAAGGGCCGTGTTGGTGGGAATTTGACTCATCGAAGCTTTCGGCTGACGGCTGGCGGCCGGCGCTTTCTTGTCTTGGCTTTCACCACTCGTTCAACCTTTGGACCCTTGAACTTTTGAACGACTTTCGACTCTGCCGGCCGCTCGCGAATTCTCATCAATTCATTGATCGTCAGATCGATGTCTTCATCACGCAGCAGCGGCGAAATGGTTCGTTTACGGCGGACCGATTCCAACGCAAGATCGGTGACAATAAAATCTTCCTCATAGTACCTCGCCTTGGCGAGACGCTGGCCGAACGGATCGACGATCTCCGAGCCGCCCCAAAAGCCAACGCCGTCTTCGAAGCCACAGCGGTTGCCGTAGATCATGAACAGGCTGTAGGTCTCGGCATACGTCGCGTTGATCATCTCCCAGTAACGCGCGTTGTCGTCCTGCACCTGCGCGTCAACGACGCCGCGCAACGGGCTCGCTGACGGGCACAGCACCGCGAGCGCGCCATCCAACGCCGCGACATTGATCGTCGATGGGTGCCATAGATCTTCGCAGATCAAGAGCGCCAGGCGGCCGAATTTTGAATCAAACGCCCGAATGCGGTCGCCGGCGGCGAAATAGCGCTGCTCGTCAAACATGCCGTAGGTCGGCAGATAGACTTTGCGGTGCACATGGCGGACTTCACCGTCTTCGAAATAGACCGCAGCGTTGAAAAACCGGTGGTCTGCGCTCTCTTCGACCAGTCCGGCAACGAAGCACAGCTCGCGGCTAAGCTGTTTGAGCTTGGTTATTTCCGCTGACTTCATCGTCAGCGCGACACTGGGAACCGTGTCACGGAGATAGTAACCGGTGAGGCTTAGCTCGGGAAAAAGCAGGAACTGGGCTCGCTCTTTGATGCCTTGGCGAATTCTTTCTTCATAAAGGGCAAGGTTGGCCTGGAGATCTCCAAGCTTCGGATTGATCTGAGCAATGGCGATGCGGATCGACACAGATTAGGCTCCATCCTCGAATGACGTGAAGAGAATTTTGACGAAAGTAACATAGGGGTCGGTTCACTTGCAATTTAGCTGACGCCCGCTTATTTTTGCTGTTAAAGACGGTTCGTTAAAAAATGGACGAAAAAGTTCTTATCTTTGGAAAAGACCTCTGACCCTACACCTCGGGCGCCCGGGAGGCTTATGCCCGCCGCAAAATTCCGTTCGAGTACGTCAACGTATTGGAAGACGAGCAAGGTCTTGCACGAATGTTGCAACATGCCAATGGCCGCCGCAATGTTCCCGTCATCGTCGAAGCCGGTAAAGTCACCATCGGCTTCGGTGGTTCCTGAGAGGTCTAGCGCGCCGGCGGTCGCCGGCGAGCCATGACGAACGGATCGCGCTTCCATCCAGTCAAATCGTCAACCAGCCCAAGCAAAGGCCGAAGGTGATCGAGCAGATCTCTCAGCGCATCGCCGACAAGATCCACGCCCTGTTTGGCCCCGGTGTAACGCTGGATTCGCTCGCACCGCTCGCCGGTGATGCATCGAGCCGGCGCTACTATCGCGCTCACCTTAGCGGACCGGGCGCGCCCAAATCCGTCGTCGTGATGGAGCTTCCGGGCGGAACCGGGTTGCCGCTCTCCAGCGAGGAATTGGCAATTTTTAAAGAAGGCCCCAGCGAATTGCCGTTCTTGAACGTACATCGCTTTCTCAGCAACATCGGGGTGAAGGTTCCCAAGCTCTACGGCCAATGGGAACGTGAAGGCATTCTCTTGCTCGAAGACTTGGGCGACACCGCGCTATGGGATCGCGTCCAAGGACTGCCGGAGCCCGAGATCATCGCTTGGTACCAAAAGGCCATCGATGAGCTTTTAAACTTGCAGGTTCGCGGTAACAAACGACGAGACGAGTCTTGTATCGCCTTCCAGCAGCGTTTCGACTTCAAGCTTTACAATTGGGAGTTCGAACATTTTATCGAGTACGGCTTGGAGAAGCGTCCCGGCGCGCAAGTCGAGGCCACAGCCATCGATGAGTTGAGAAAAACCTTCGCGAAAATCGCCGAAATATTGGACCGCCAAACTGCCTGCTTGAACCATCGCGATTATCATAGCTGGAATTTGATGATTCATGACGAAGCGGTGCGCGTTATCGATTTCCAAGATGCCTTGCTGGCACCGCCGCAATACGATCTCGCGTCGCTGCTCAATGATCGCGTCACCGACAGCATCATTAAGCCGCCTCTAGAAGTCCACATGGTCCGTTATTACATCGACCAGAAGTCCGATCTCGAAGGTGGCACAATCCACGCGGATGAATTTTTCGAAATCTATCGCCTATCGGCGATTCAAAGAGACCTAAAGGTCGTTGGTCGCTTTTATTATCTCGACCAAGTGAAGGGAAAGTCGGGCTACATGAAATTCGTTCCGCCGACCGTGCGACGCCTGAAACGCAACCTCGCGCAGGTCGCGCAAGCGAGGGATGTCCTGCCGCTGCTCGAGGAACATTTTGAGGCAATGACATGAAGGCGATGGTGCTCGCCGCCGGCCAGGGAACCCGCTTACGCCCACTCACCGACAACCTACCCAAGGCCCTCGTACCCGTTGGCGGCCGGCCGATGATCGAGTATCCGCTAATGTTGCTGCGCCACTATGGGATTCGCGAGATCATCATCAATTTGCATCAATTCGGCGATCAAATCGAAAAGTATCTCGGTGACGGCAGCAAGCTTGGAGTAGAGATTACTTACTCCGACGAACCGGAGTTGTTGGATACCGGCGGCGGGCTTCTCAAAGCCAAACCCTTCCTGCACGACGGCGCTTTCATCGTTATCAATACGGACGCGCTCATCGATTTGAATCTTGCTGAAGCCATCGCTTTTCATAAAAAAATGAGCGCCGCGGCGACTCTGGTCCTTCGTCCCGACGAAAATGCCGATCAATACGGCTCGATGGACGTGGACGAGAGCGGAAAAATCTGTCGCTTCCTGCAGAGCAAAGCGCCGATTGGCCCGTCTGGGCCGATTCGCAAGCTGATGTTTACCGGCGTACAGATTTTGGAGCCCAAGGTTTTCGACTACATGAATGCCAGCGGAGCGCGGCAAAAATTCAGCACGACCAAGGAGACTTATCCGAAAATGCTGCTGGCAGGCGAAGCGCTCTATGGATTTTGCTTCGAAGGTTTTTGGCAGGACCTTGGCACCAGCGAGCGAATCAAAAATGCCGAGGACAGTCTGGGTCTCGGACGAGTCGGGCTACACTACGTATACTAAGACCAGAAACACCGTTCAAAGTTCAAGGTTTAAGGTTCAAAGTCAAACCACCTGGGAGTTACGTTGAACATTGAAGCTTGAACTTTGAACTGAGAAGCACGGCTGTTCTCCAGTAATTCTCTGTTTGTGCTTATCCGATTTCGCGTCAAGTTTGCCACACTTCTAGGCCTATGTTAGCTTCGGGCCTCATTGAAACTATATGGCCGCATTAGGAATTTATTTACCGACAGTCATTTTCATTTCTCTGGTCGGTGGGTTTTTGCCGCTCCTGCGCAAACTTTCGCAGCGAGCGTTAGCCCTTTTGCTGAGCTTCAGCGCGGGCGTGTTGTTAGGCGCGGTTTTCTTTCACATGCTACCGGAAATCGGCCGGGTGCTCACCGGCACGATTGGTTGGCCGATCTTGGCCGGCTTTCTGCTGATTTTTGTCATGGAGCGATTCGTTTTCGTTCACGCTTGCGAAGAGCTCGATTGCGATTTTCATCAAATGGGGATCCCGGCCTTTCTCGGCATATCGCTTCACAGTCTGCTCGATGGCATCGCGCTCGGCGCAGGCTTGCTCCTGCCGGAACTCGGCCCCGTCGTCTTGCTCGCTGTGATTATTCACAAAATGCCCGACAGCATTTCGATCTCTTCGATTTTGCTTGCCGCCGGTTGGCCCCGGCGTCAGGTCGGTCTGCTGAGCTTACTTTTCTCGCTGACCACACCCATCGGCGCGCTTGTCTCTTATCTTTTTTTTCGCGCCCTTTCTGCAGAAAATATCGCGGTTGCCATCGGCATATCGGCCGGAACGTTTCTGGCCATCGCCACCGCCGACATTTTGCCGCAAGTTCACCGCATCGAACAGCGCAACCCGATGACGCTGGTATTTTTGGCCGTCGGCCTCCTTGTCAGCTGGATGGGAACTCTGCTCACGGACTGAGATACTGGATGTGATAGCTTTTGTTATTCTCCAGCTGTGCGACGCACGACAATCTATCTCCTAAAGCCACCCGACCAGAAATGTCCTACCAGTTTACGTGTTGGATCCACTGATCGATCTGGGTGAAGAAAAGCTGTGGCAGAGAAAAAACCAGCAAGGGCCCGCAATCCACGCCCGACAAGTCCTGCTAGAAAAATAGAGCGCGCGCGAACCCTACAGAGACTCGTCGGACTCATTACGTTAAGCGCCATAATCTGCCTTTTGATCCTGGCGAATTTACACTCCTTCTGGACGCCGCTGCCGTGGCTTTTCGGAATAGCCATCTGGGCATATTACTTTTGGTGGGATAGGGTCGAAGCATTTCCTTTGACATCGACGTCGTTTTCTTTCCCGCGCTTATTACTTGTCCTGGGAGCGGCTAGCGTCATACGCCTGTTTAGAATCGCCGAGCTTCCGCTCGGTCCCTACCCAGACGAAATATTTACTCTCAACAATAGTCTTGGGCTCCTCCATCGACCTTTCGACCTCTTCGGCCACACGCCGCTAATTATGGAAGGCTGGGTGGAAACCGCCAATCTCTACTTATATTTCAATCTGCTGATCGAAAAACTGTTCGGCGTTAGCTATTGGAGCATGAAGCTCTTTTCAGTAATACCCGGAGTCATCGCCTGTGGCGCCGTCTTCCTGATCGGTCAGCTTCTCTTCAGCCGACGCATCGCTCTTCTAACGACGCTTCTTTTCACGTTCGCTCACTGGCCGGTTCGGCTCAGCCGATACGGCTGGGATGCTTCGTTTATGATCATGGCGTTTTCCCTGGCGATCTGGCTACTGCTGTTCGCAATGCAGCGTGGCCGGCCGCTCTACGCCTATGCCGCCGGCTTAACCGCCGGCCTATGTCTCTATAGCTATTTGGCGTCCCGAGTCTGCCTGCTGTCCTTGTTATTTTTTTTGGCCGTGGAGTGCGCGATGACACGCGGCCGCTCGATCTTTAAGCATGGGATTGCCTTCGCAACCGGAGCAGCAATGGCTGCCTACCCGCTGCTCTGCTATTACCTCTTTGAGCCGCGCGCTTTCTGGGTAAGAACCGCGGAGCTCGATGTCTTCAACAGTCAAAACCCAGTTCCGGCGATCCTGGACAACATTTGGCGACACGCTCTCATGTTTTTTGTTATCGGCGGCGCCTACGCTCGAGACAACTTTCCCGGGCTACCGATGATGGATCCTCTGACCGGCTTACTTTTCATTGTTGGCTTGGTGATTCTATTTAAGGCCGTCAATACTTTTTCGGCCAGATTGATCGCTTGCACACTTGTGCTGAATTTTGCCACGGGCGTATTTTCGGTCAGCCAGGAAGGCCCCCCGTATGTCTATCGAACGGCGGCGGTGATGATTCCTGCGTTTTTGATCGCGGGTATTGGCGCGCAGTTCCTGATCGACAAGGCGGAATCCAAATTTGCCGAACGCCAGATATCAAAGTACTTCGGGGCTGTAACCTGGCCGGTATTAATGCTGATAATCGTCTTGAATCTCTACTTCTATTTTGGCCTGGAACCGCACAACGCCGCCGCCATGCGAGTCATGGCCTACGAGCCGCGCCTTATCGGTTTGGAAATAGCTCGGGATCACCTGCCGGTTATCTTGGTTGGCCGGGATATACTCGATCCTAGCAATGTTGATCCAAGACCCGGAGAGAAATACGTCGACGCGAATCCACCGCTGATTTTACCTCCGGCGGCGAGAAAACTGGCAGTGATTAATTTTTCCGGCCGCTACGACCCGAGTCAAACGGTGTTGAGCAATTTCACCAACCCGAAAGATATTTATTTTGTCGAGCGCGCCATGATGGAAACAAACAATTTGACGACCCGCGGACCGACAAAGGTTATTTTTAGAAGCTCGGACCGGCAGCTCGCAGAATTAATTCAAAGAGACTACCCCGACGCTGCTATCAAACAGATCCGCAATATTTATCAGGAACCGTTTCTCTCTGTGGCGACTTTACATCGTGAAAACACGCCTGAATCACTTCCGGTAGCTGATGCATCGACCGTCAAGTAATCAAAGACAAGCCCTGCTTTCCAGCAATGCGGTGCTATGAGCTTGCAGGCGATGAAACGGGTCTAATATGGCAGCCAGGAAAAAACCTCGGACGACCCCGCGCCGCCGCGATCGATCAAAACCCGCTTCCGCTCCCGATCGGTCGGCAGCCGGCTCATTGCCCGTCTCTTTCAACTGTCGCGCATTCATGCTCGTGCTGGCGGCGGGTGTCATCGTGCGCATTATCGTGTTCGCGTACATGGGTTTTTTCAATAACGATAATCATCTGCTGGTGATCGACTATGTCGCCCGCTACTGGATTCCCGCGCACTCCGACCAATTCAATCAAGCGTACCATCCACCGCTGTATTACTTTCTCGCCGCGCCATTGCTGCGCCTGGGCGGCGTTACGGCGGTTCATGGACTATCGCTCCTCTTTTCGATTGCCACATTTCTGCTGATCGCCCATTTGCTGCGCCAGCTGCCTTGGATACATGAAAAGATTCGGCCCTGGTGTCTTGCGTTGGCCGCGTTTCAACCTCAATTTGTCTTGTTTAGCTTATTTATTTCCAACGACACGCTTGCGATTTTGTTGTCAATCCTGATCTTTTATCAAAGCTGGCGCATCCAGCTGTCTCCGTCGTTGGCCAATTGTTTTTCGCTTGGGATTTGCCTGGGATTGGGACTGTTAGCCAAGGCCGTCTTCATGGTGTTCGTAATCCCTTTAATCTTATTCATCTGGTTGATTGGCCATCGACGAACCTTGCCCAGCTCGCAGCTTCTCTCACGGCTTGCTTTGTTTGTCCTCACCGCTGGCCTCCTCGGCTGCTACAAATACGTGGAAAATTTTATTCTCTTTGGCAATCCGACGGTCAGCAATCTCGATTTTTGGAATTGGACGAGCGAACAACAACCGACGTGGCTCGGAATCTCCTCATTGCTCGATTTCAATCTGCTAAAGTTGGTGCGCGACCCGGTCATCTCCGCTTCCACCGTCCATTCCTACCCTCTGATGCTCTACGGCTCTTTCTGGTATGCTTTGATCCCCGAGTCGACCTTCCGCAGCAATCTTGTATCGCCCTTTAATCACCTCGGATCGATGATTTATCTCGCCGCGCTCTGCCCTACCCTGTTGATGCTGGTCGGAGCGAATCGAATCGCAATGGCGGCTCTCGGCATCCGTGCTTGGGCTGAAACCGCGCAAAGCGCGCACGCTCGTAATCGGCTCGATTATGAAGGGGTTCTTTTGTTGACTTTCCTGCTTAACTTCTTGTTGATCGTCACGGTAGGCTGGAGCTCTGACGTATGGAGCGTCTTTCAAGGCCGCCTGCTCTTTCCATCATTTTTTCCCCTCTTGCTGGCATTTAACGCCGGCATGGAAGGGGCCGATCACTCCCGCCTTCTAGCCAATCTCATACGCTGCTTGATGGCGGCGCTGATCGCGCTCTTTCTGGCTTATATAATCGTCGAAGTCTGGCTCGCGATCTATCATCCGGTGAATCCTTTTCGCATGGACCATGTGCCTTTCAAAGTTGATATGCATGCTCGCTGATAGATTGTCTCGTTTGAGACCTCAAACTCAATTCATCCGCATGGCACGGAAAAATCCAAGGCGTAAGACGAAACCCCAAAGCTCAGTGGAGCATTTGCGACCTCAAGGTCAGGTGCGAACTCATCGATGGGTCGGCAAGCCTGCGGTCATCTTAGTATCGAGCGTCTTTGTGCTTCATTCCTTGGGCTTGGCCTCGCTGTTTTCGCCGATCGTTGGCTTGTTCGACAGCCAGCCAATTGTTGACCAGGATTGGGGCCTCCACTTTCATCATTTGAAATCCCTCGAAGCGTTTTGGCGCCAGGATCATTCTTTGTGGGGGTATAACCCTTTTTTCATGGCCGGTTATCCGTCGAACACGATTCAAGATCTAAGCATCAAGTTCTTTGAATTTTTGTCCCTCGCTCTGTCAGCCGTCCTCCTGTCACCGGTCCAATGGTTCAAAGTCTGCGCGTTTGTGGCGATGGCGAGCATACCTTGGATCATGTACTGTGCGGCGCGAAATTTTTTCTTCGACGACGATTCGCGCGACTTCACGTCGGCAACGGCGGCTTTATTGGGAACGCTCTACTGGTGGAACTCATTGCCCAGAGAGATGTTTTTCTACGGCATGATCGGTTTTCCCGCAGCATCCTATCTAAGCATTTTGGGAGTCTCACTTTTCTATCGGATCGCTAAACAGGCGCCGCCATTTGGACCTGTTCATATTGGCTTGCTCATGTTCGCAGTATCCATTCTACCGCTCCACGTTCAAAGTCTGGTCATGTTACTGCCGCCGGTCATGGCTTTGCTCATCATTGAGCCGCGTTTATTGACAGTCCGTCTGCTGGCGAGTGTCATCCTAGCAGCGCTACTTTCCTTGCTTTGCAACTCTCCGTGGCTCATTCCCGCAATCTCCCACCGTGGGGATGACATATCCGAGCAAATCGTCGGTCAGCTACCGCTGTTCGCCAGCTCTGATCCGTTGACTTTCCTCAAGGATTACCTCGGACCGAAGGGATACTGGACTTTTCGTTCGTCTTATCTGGAGAAAGGATTTCGCGTCGTGCTTTTGATTCTCGGCGCGCTCGGAACCGGGAAATTGATTCAGAGTGACAAACGCCATCTCGGCATCACTCTCGCAAGCGCTTTGGCAATTCTATTCGTCATCACCTATTTCGGCGCCCTGATGCCGTTTACAAGCTCATGGCAGCCCCTGCGCTTCAAAGTCCCGTACGATCTCTTTCTCGTGATCGGCGCCTCTTACAGTGTCCGCCAGTGGTTCAATAATCGCGTACCGGCCCTCTCTCGGATTGTTCCGGTGCTGCTGGGCGGCGCCCTACTCGCGTTCGTGATCAATCTTTTTCAAACTGAATCGACCGGCAAGCTGCAACTGCGTTCTCGGACCAATCCGGGGCTGAACCGGATCGCTCAGTGGGTCGAGCGCGATGCGTCACTCGCCGGAAGAGTGCTGTTTGAAGAGTCCGGCGACGAAACCGGTTTCGTCTATGACGGAGTTTATCTTTCTTCGTTGCTGCCGTATCTGACCGGCCGTCAGCTGATCGGTGGACCGATTAATCTCTACAACGATCGTCACCATTTTGCCGAGTTTCACTCCGGTAGATTGTTCAAAAAGGAGGTTCAAACTCTCTCCGACGAAGAGCTGCGAAATTACTTGCGCCTTTACAACATCGGCGCCGTCGTGGCATTTCACCCGGCATCGATCCAACGTTTGCAGTCGATACCAGGCTTAGTGACGATCGAACAGCGGATCGGGCCGATACATCTGATGAAGGTAAACCAGCCATTGACGTGGTTTTTCGCAGGCGAAGGCAAGGTGAAGGCGGACTTCAATCGATTGGAGCTTTTCGACCTCAAGGGCAACGAGGCAATATTAAAATTTCATTGGGTCGAGGGTCTAACGGCCACACCGCCAACAAGAATAGAACCGCTGACAATGGCGGACGATCCGATTCCGTTTATCAAGCTAGTCAATCCGCCGTCCGACGTGACTCTGCGAGTCGCATCGTCATTATTCGAATCGCTCCACTAAAAAAGAATTTGGTCATCTTCCGCCGGCGCCCGCCTGGCTCTGCTTCATGAGCCGAAGAGCTTCTTGATAATGTTGCATCGCTTCGTCTTTCTTGCCTTGTAACACCAGCAACTGCGCAAGACCCTGGTGCGCGGGAACGAAGTCGGGTTGAATGCGTAGTGCTTGATAAAAAGATTCCGCAGCATCGGCGAAACGATTCTGCGCAGCGTAGACACTGCCTAGATAGTAACTCCCCTCGGGAGCATCCGGCTTTAACTGCGCAGCTTGTTGAAAAGGTCCAATCGCTTCGTCGAGCCGACCCTGCTTCGCCAAAGCGACGCCGAGATTTAGGTGCGCTCGGCTGATCGAAGGATTGAGCTCGATGGCCTTGCGGAAATACCGAATGCCGGTCTCGATGTCGCCGCGCTCGGCAATGAGCTGTCCAAAATTACTGTGTACTTCGGCGTAATTGGGATAGAGCCGGATTGCCGCTTCAAAATATTTCTTAGCCAAATCGAATTGGCCTTGCCCGGCGTAAAGATTTCCCAGGTTGTAGTGCGCTACACCGAGATCGGGCTCTAGTTCGAGCGCTTTGCGAGCTGCGTTTATCGCTTCATTGACTTTGCCTTCCTTGTAATAGGCATTGGACAAGTTGTTGTAACCGGCGGCGCCGGGGCCGCTAAAGTCATAGAGCGGCCAATTGACGACTGCCGCACTAATTATGGCAACAAACGAAACGCCAAGCAGTGATCGCCACGCTCGGTTCCGGTAGGAAGTCGACAACTCCGCCAGCGCCGCGCCGGCAAAGAGCGCGAGCAGCGGCACCAGCGGGAATCGATAGCGCGCGAATACGTAAAACACCGCCACGCTCAGGGCAAAGGAAATGATCATGGCGTAAAGCAACCAAAAACGCCGCCACTGGTTACGAGTGAGCCACGCGCCCGTGGCCGCCAGCGGAGCCAAGACACCGAAATGATTGATCCAGCTCAGAAGCATGAGCAACCATGACCACTGCCGGTAGATATAAAAATCGTCAGAGTCTTCGACCTCACGGGCATTCCACACCATCAACCATTTTTTGCCTAGCAGTCGAAACCAGTTTGCCGGCTCGGTGCGAATATAGCCCCACGATTTTTTCAACCAGTAATCGGAAACTTCGCCTGAGCTCAGACGCCGTCCGAACGCCCGCTCCGCTAAACGAGCGGCGTCATTGCCTTCCAGCTGGGGCTCGCCGATTATTTTGTGCACGGACCCGTAGGTTCCGTCGGCTACGGGATTATTTCCGATAAAAAAATTCGCGCCGAATTGCGATGTGGTTAACTTGAATTCGCCGCCTACTGCAAGATTTCTAATGCCGACTGGAACGAGCACCAAGAGCAGCCCACCGAAAAAAAGCGCCGCCCAACGCGCCCGTGCCTGGATGCTTTGATCAGAGAAATTAATGGCTAGCCAAACCGGCACGACAGCAGCTAAGATAAGGGCGTTCTCACGGGACAGTCCGAGTAAGCCCAAGGTAGCGCCCGCAGCGAGCCACTGAGTCCAATGCCGGCGCTCCATCGCGCCAATTAGCAGACACAATAACAGGCTCAGCAAAAACAGATCGAGAATACTCTTTTCGATCAGCGCGTCGAAAAAGATCGCTGGTGCGTAACATGCGAGGATTAGGCCGGCGGCGATTCCAGCTGCCCGCGAAAATATTTTTTGCCCGACAAGGTAAATCAACGCGCAGGATAGCGAGCCTAGAATGATCTGCACGAAACGAATGAGCCAAAGGTTATGCCCGAAAAAAATCTGCAAGACGCCGAGAAAGTAGGGATAGAGCGGCGCCTGATAAAACACTCCCTGCCCCAACCAATCCCCCGCGGCGATCCGCTGCGCCCATTCATCGTAGGTCCGGCCGTCGCCCGCAAGATGATCAAAGAGCGGAATGGATTGGATTTGGACGAGGTAGAAAAGGCGCAAGACGAACGCGATGACCAATATTGCGGCGATCCAAAACAAATCGGACTCACAAGTCGTGTCGTGCTTCGACGCAATCGCCGACCTTGACTGTTTTCCCGCCGCCGTCGTTTTTTCGAACTGCCGCGCGCTTTTTTTCATTCTTGCCGATCCCTACCCGCCCAATTTAGCGCCGCGCTTAGACTCTCGATCTTCGGTTTACGCGTGTCGACGCTTTTCGACAATGCATGAATCCGATAACATGCGTTAAACGACAAAACCGGACGATGAATTATCTGGAGCTTTCCGTGGTTGATTGCTGTGTTGGCTGCTGTGATTTTAAAATTCGCAGCGCCGCTTTGAAGTGCTCTGCTGCCTGTGCTTTCTGGCCTTGCAAAGCCAGCGCCCGTCCGAGATTTTCGTGAATCTCAGCGACGCCAGGTTGCAATTGTAAAGCCCGCTGGAAACTTTCAATAGCTTCATCCACACGTCCCTGTCGAACAAACACTCGGCCCAAATTGAAGTGCGCTTTGGCGTAACGAGGATCAACTCGAATGGCCGCGTCAAAGTGTTTGACGGCTTTTTCAAGCTCGCCATTCGTGGCGAGCAGTAGGCCAAGATTGTTGTGGCTATCGGCATCGTCGGGTCGGATCGTGAGAGCCTCGCGGTAGTGGCGCATCGCCTCATCATACCTTCCGCTTCGGGCGATGTATCTCGCCAAGTTATAGTGCGCAAACCCCGAATTTGGGTCGATCTCAAGTGCTCGCGTCCAGAGCGTCTCGGTATTGCGCCAGTAAGCGGTTTGCCGCCAAGTCAAGCACGCTAGCCCAATTATAATCGCTACAGCAGTGGCGCCTATCGCTGTAACAGGCGGTAAACCAATGGGCATTTGATGTGATCCTCGTAGAAAGAATAACAAAGCTCCGCCTGCCAGCACCGCCAAACTCATGCACGATAGATAACTGTACCTGTCCGCCACCAGCTGCGGACCGGTTGGAACCACTCCCAAGACCGGAGCCAACACCGCCAAGTAATACAACCAACAAACCAGACCTGCGGGCCAGCGGTGTCTAATCAAAAACAACCACACCGAAACGGCCACTGTTGCCAAGCCTGCGATCAAAACTGTCGAATCCCACAAACTGAAATTTGCAGGTATTTCGTAAAGCGGAGATAATCCGACCGGTACGAGAGTTTTCCACAAATAAAAGCTGGCACCAAAAAATACTTGGGCCATTCGCTGCTCGATGCCATAGCTACCGAGGGATTTGACCGCAGACACTTGCTGTTGACCCAATACCGCGATCGACGCAAACACGACGGCGACAGCAATGAACCGAATTTTTTCTCGCCATACGTTGCGCGCTTCCGGCACAAACCACGTTCCTAAGTTCCAAGTTAATCTTTTTAACGGACAGATATCGAGTAAGACCATTACCACGGGAAACGTTATCGCGGTGGCTTTTGATAGTAATGTAAAAAGATACAAAATGAACGCCGCAGTCATCCAGTGCCGTGCTGCAACGTTATCATTAGACCTCGATCGTGCCCGCAGATAACAATGGATCGTCCAAAGATAGA
>Ga0066709_100001227_pt1 | contig 16456 bp, 15 predicted proteins | sample GraSoiAngelo_158_FD_79665 | JGI IMG/M metagenome (GOLD analysis project Ga0066709, IMG submission 79665) | Grasslands soil microbial communities from the Angelo Coastal Reserve, California, USA - 14_1009_16_30cm | ecosystem: Environmental > Terrestrial > Soil > Grasslands | place: USA...
ACCTGGTCGGTGAGCAGAATGTCCGAGGGTTGCACCCGGCGAGGATACGTTTCCCGGCATGCTCGCAATTATCGGAGCAGGCGCGATGGGCGCGGCGCTCGCGATCCACCACGCGCGGGCTGGTAATCCAACCGCGTTGCTCGGCACCGCCTTCGACACCGCGATCGTCGACGCGCTGCGCGCCGGGCGTCCACACCCCGCGCTCGGTGTCTCGTTGCCCGGAGACGTCGAGTGCCGCGACGACCAGACGTGGGACGACGTCTTGTCCAAGGCGGAGGTCGTGCTGGTCGCAGTTTCGAGCAGCGGCCTCGGTGACGTTGTCAGCAACATCGCGGGGCGCGTTCGCTCGGATGCGATCTGGGCCGTCGCGACGAAGGGATGGGACGAGGTCTCGCTGCGTCCTCCGTCGGCGATCATCGCGGACGCCGTCGGGAGCAGCGCACCGTTGGCCATCCTCGGTGGACCGGCACTCGCGCCCGAGTTGGTGGCGGGGGCGCCCACCACCTTTGTCTGCGCGGCCCGCGATCCCGAAGTTGCCGCGCACATGCGCGCGCGTATGGAGTTCGGCGATGTATCGGTCACGACCACCGACGACGTCATCGGGGTGGAGACCGCCGCGGCCTACAAGAACGTGGTCGCCATCGCCGTGGGCGCGTGCGAAGGACTGAGCGAGGCCCTGACCGAACGCGTCTTTGTCCACCAGTTCGCGAACGCGCGTGCAGCCGTCTTCGCGTGCGGTCTCCGCGACATGAGCGCGCTCGCGTGTGCGCTCGGCGGACGCGCCGACACGATCCTCGGCCTCGCCGGCGCGGGCGACCTCTACGTCACCTGCCTCGGCGGGCGGAACGGCACGCTCGGACGGCTGCTCGGCGCCGGGCAGACCCCCGAACAGGCGCAGGCGACGATTGGCAGCACCGTCGAGGGCGCGTTCAACACCCGGGCGGCGCTGGCCGTCGCCGAGCGGGTGGGGGTTGATCTCCCGACGGCGCGCGCGGTCGACGCCATGCTGTCCGGACGCGCACGACCTGACGCCGTGATCCGCGACTTGATGGGCGCGCTCACGGGGCGATCGAACGGTTGAGCGCATAACCACACGGCCCATCGCCGCGTGTTGTGACTGTCGCTAGGGTGAGCCTGTGACACCGGCGGCCGAGCTGTCACCGTGGACTCCGCTGCGCAACCGCATCTTTCTCGCACTGTTCATCGCGCAGCTCGTCTCGAATCTCGGCACGCTCATGCAGGCCGTCGCCTCGGCGTGGCTCATCGGGAGCTTGGGCGGCAGCGCGGCGGAGGTCGCGCTCGTCCAGACCGCCACGTTCCTGCCGGTCTTCCTCGTCGGGATCCCCGCCGGCTCGCTCGCCGACCTCTTCGACCGCCGCCGTCTCCTGCTGGGCGCCCAAACCACGATGATGGCGACGGCGTTCGTGATGGCGGCGCTGACCTTCGCCGGTGAGGTCTCGCCCACCGGGGTGCTCGCCCTCACGTTCGTGCTGGGTATCGGCGCCGCCCTCAACGGTCCCGCGTGGAGCGCGATGCAGCCGGACCTCGTGCCCAAGGAGCACTTCGGCCAAGCGGTCGCGCTGAGCTCGATGACCTTCAACGTGGGGCGGGCGCTCGGACCGGCAATCGGCGGCCTGATCGTCGCCGCCTCCGGCCCCGAATGGGTGTTCACCCTCAACGGTGTCTCGTTCGTCGGCACGATGTTGGTGCTGGCGAGCTGGCGACCGAAGACGCGCGTCCGCGCGTTTCCGGCCGAGACGTTCACGGGCGCGACCCGCGCGGGATTGCGTTACGGCCTGCACTCACAACTCGTGCGCTCCGTGTTGGTGCGCGTCGTGCTGATGATCCTGCCGGGCGCGGCGCTTTCGGCCCTTCTCCCCATCGTCGTGCGGGGGCCGCTCGGCCTCGGTTCCGGTGACTACGGGATCCTGCTCGGCTGCTTCGGCGGCGGCGCGACCGCGGGAGCGGTCCTGCGACCACGGGTCGTTCGCGTCCTCCATCCCGACGCCTTGCTCGGGGTGTCGGCCGTCGTGATGACCGCCGCGCTCCTCATCCAGGGCTACGTCCACAACGCGTGGCTGCTCGGCGTCGCGTTGATCGGGGCGGGGTTCTTCTGGAGCCTGGCGACGACCGCGACCGGCGTCATCGCGCAGTCGGCGTTGCCCGAGTGGGTCCGCGCGCGCGGTCTTGCGCTGTATCAGCTCGTCCTCACGGGCAGCGTCGCGGTCGGCGCCGCCGCCGCCGGTTTCATCGCCAACCGCGATCTCGAGACCGCGCACCTGGTCGCGGCGGCCATCGTCGCGGTGAGTCCTCTCGCCGCGAAACGATGGCCACTCACCTGGCCGCGGGAGTTCGACCTGACCCTGCTACCCGGAGAGGAACCGGCGGTCACCCTCGCGCCGTCATCCAACGACGGCCCGGTGTTGGTGACCGTGGCGTACCGTGTGCCGACCGAGGAGATGGAAGAGTTCGCGGCGACGATGCGGTTCGTCGAAGGTCACCGCCGGCGGACCGGCGCGTACCGATGGGGGCTCTTCCGCGACCTCGCCGCTCCCGATCGGTTCATCGAGACGTTCATCGTGTCGTCGTGGGCCGAGCACTTGCGCCAGCACCAGCGGCAAACCGCCAGCTCGGACGAGCTGCTGCAGCGCGTCCGCACCTATATCGACCCGAGCGACGGCGTGAACCACTACTTGTCGTCGTACAGCCCCGGCGGTCTCGCCCGCCACGTGGACGACGGCGAGATCGAGCACTTCACCGAAGAGGTCTGACGGCGCCGCATGGTAGAGATAGCTCCGTGAAGGTGGCCGTGCTCGGCGCCGGTTCCTGGGGAACGACGGTGGCCACGCTGGCGTGCGGCCGTAACAAGACGCTGCTCTGGGCGCGCGACCCCGAGGTCGCTCGCGAGGTGAACGAGGACCACGCCAACTCGAGCTACCTCGCAGGTTTCGCGTTGCCGACCTCGCTGCGCGCCACCGCGGACCTCGAAGAAGCGGTCTGTGACGCGGATGTGCTGATCGTCGGTGTCCCGTCGCACGGTTTCCGCACGGTCCTCGACGACGCCCGTGTGTACGTGCGCCCGTGGATTCCCGTCGTCAGCCTCACGAAGGGTCTCGAGCAGGGGACGCTCCTGCGAATGACCCAGATCATCAACGAGCTGCTGCCCGGGCATCCCGCCGCCGCGCTGACCGGCCCGAACCTGGCGCGCGAGATCATGGCGGGACAAGCCGCGGCCAGCGTCATCGCCACCGAGGACCTCACGGTCGCGGCCGCCCTGCAAGCGGTGCTGCGGCGCGGCCTGTTCCGCATCTACACCAACCACGACGTCATCGGTTGTGAAGTCGGCGGCGCGTTGAAGAATGTCATCGCCATCGCAACGGGTATGGCGCAAGGTGTGGGTGTGGGCGACAACACTCGTGCCGCGGTCGTTACGCGCGGGCTCGCCGAGCTGACCCGCCTCGGTGTGGCCATGGGTGGCGAACCCGCGACGTTTGCGGGATTGGCCGGCATGGGCGATCTGATCGCCACGTGCATCAGCCCCCACAGCCGCAACCGGTACGTGGGTGAGCAGCTGGGCCTCGGTCGTCCGCTCGACGAGATCCTGGCCGAGATGAACATGGTGGCCGAGGGCGTCAAGACGTCGGTCACGGTCATGCAGCTCGGGGACCGGTACGACGTGGCCATGCCGATCTGCGAGGAGATCCACAAGGTCGTGACGGGCGTGATCAAGCCGGCCGACGCCTATCGCGGCCTGGCCATGCCCGCCGGTCACGAAGCCGAGCCGGGGTGATCCGATGACGCAGTGGTTCTCACCCGGCGCGTGGCGGCAGCTCGGCAAGCCCCTCGGCGGACGCAGGGGCGGCCGCATGGAGGACTGGTTCCAGCGCACCGCCTGGTGGTCCGACAACTCGGCGTGGAACACGCCGTGGATGACCGTCGGTGAGACACGGCTGCAGCCGCTGCGCGACCTCGTCGAAATCGTCGTTTCCCGCTTCACCGGCCGCCCGCTCGAGCTGGACCTCCAGACGCACACCGCGCGCTTCGTGCTCGACAGCCTGGCGCTCGACCCACCCGAAGACGGGAGCGACGCGCGATCACGCGCGTCGGCACCATCGTCGAACGCGGTGGGCGGTGACAGCCTGCACGGCGTCCTCCGCGAAGCCACGTGGGACGATCATCAATTCGAACGCGTCGACATCGAAGTCGCCGAAGTGTGGCTCGACATGACGACGCCGCCCACGCTGGTGACGAGCCCGATCGACATCGTCGTGGCCATGCGCGACGAGGAAGCGGCCCGCTGGCTCGAATCCGCCAAGCCGGGATGGTCGATACGACCGCTCGGAAGTGGTCGGGTCATGGCTCGGCCCAATCGATGGATCGGGCTCATCACGCGCCCGACGGTGAAAGCGGGAAGCGTCCACATCGACGTCGAGGCGATCGACGTGTTGGGCCGCCGCGTCAAGCTGCCTCGTGCCATCGCCCGTCGGGTGGCGAGAACGGTGGACGTCCGCACGGCGCTCGAGCTCCGCGCGGGCGATTACACCGGCGAGCTCGTTTCAGTGACGCTGCGCCATCCCGGCGTTCGCCGTCAGATCGGGCTGAAGGAGATCCGCGACGCGCTCCGCGGAGGCTTGAACCGCTTCCGCGTCTGATCACGCGCGCGGTTTCTTGGCTCGGCTGGGCGCCACCCGCGCCGGCTCACCCGGCATCTTCGGGTAGACGGGCGGCCACGGCGCGTCCTGCAATCCCGACGCGAGATCCCGCTCGTACATGTCGAGGAGCGGCTGGAGCGACTGCGGCTGCGCGTCGACCTCTGCCCACGGGTCGCCGTCAGCGGCGACGCGCGCCGGCACCGTGGCCATCGTGAGCTCGTCCGGGTGCACGTCGTCGACCTCGTCCCACGAGAACGGTGTCGACACCTGTGCGCCGACCCGCGCCCGCACCGACCACGCGCCGAACACTGTCTTGTGCGGCGCGTTCTGGTTGAAGTCGATGAAGACGCGCTCGCCGCGCTCTTCCTTCCACCACGCGTCAGTAAGGATGTCGGGCCGGCGACGCGCGAGCTCCCGCGCCACGGCGACCGCGCCGGCGCGCACCTGCACGGGATCCCAGCGCCGCTCGAGCCGCACGTACACGTGAATGCCGCGGTTGCCCGTCGTCTTGGGCCAGCCCGTGAGTCCCAGCTCGCCCAGCAAGGTCCGCACCTCGCGCGCGGCGACGCGTGCTTCTTCGAAGCCGACGCCGGGTTGCGGGTCGAGATCGATGCGGAGCTCGTCCGCGTGCTCCGGGTCCGCGGCCAGGTTCGGCCAGACGTGGAAGCCGAGGCACCCGAGGTTCACGGCCCACGCGAGGTGGGCGAGGTCGGCCGCCACGAGCGCCCGTGACGTCGTGCCATTGGGGGTGCTGACGATCGTCGTCTCGAGCCAGTCGGGCGCGTCTTCGGGAACCCGCTTCTGGAAGAACGAGGAGCCGCCGGCGCCGTGCGGATAGCGCTCCATCAACACCGGCCGGCCGCCCATCGCCCGCAGGAGCGGGGCCTCGATCGACTGGTAGTAGCGAACGAGGTCGAGCTTGGTCTCGCCGCGTTCCGGGAACATCACCTTGTCGGGATTCGTCACGCGAACGGTTCGCCCCGAGAGCTCGACGTCGACGTGCTCGCTGCGCGCCACGACCGACCGATCAGACCCGAAGCGACGCCAGCAGCGCCGCGAGCTCACTCGGACGGGTGATGCCGGGAGTGTCGTCGCGGCTCAGCCACGACGGTGACGGCTGTCGCTCGGTACGGGCCCACTCGGGACCCTCGGGCCAGTGGCGGCGCGTCATGCGCGCCCGCGCTTCGGTGACACCCATCCGCTCGCAGGCGGCGCGGTAGTCGACGCTCGTGCGGCGCGCGCCGTCGCGATCCCAGTAGTCCTCCTCCGACGCCCACAGTCCGTCGCCGGCGTACCGGAGCACCGACAGTCCCGGGAAGTCGAAGTAGGGAGGACCATCGGGATCGGGGTTGTCGCGGCGGTTCTGGCAATGGAAGACGACGCGGTCGCCCTCGATCACGTGCCAGTCGTAGATCGTGTAGATCTCCGGGACGCCCTTCATGACCGCGTGGATCCACAGGTCGACTTCCTCACGGCCGTGCAGCGGTCCCCAGAAGTAGTCGTGGTACGAGACGTCGGGAACGAACAGCTGCGTCCATGCGGCGAAGTCCTCCCCGACGTTGCCGACGCGCCACCAATGAGTGAACGCGTTCTCCACCTCATCTCGAGGGAAATCTCTGGGGACCGGCGTCACGGGGTCGAAGATCCTCCTGAGCGGGGATTGCTCGTCTCGATGATTGCACGGCGCGCCGCCCTGAGGGCGCGGCCGGAGACTGCGATCTCAGTCGCCGCCGACGGCTCCCAGGTAGCCCGCGACGAGTTCGGTGCTGGCTTCGGGTGCGGGCCCGCGCCACACCAGCCGCCCCCGTCGCAAGATGACCGCCTCGTCGGCGAGTTCGAGCGCGCGGTTGACGTACTGCTCCACGAGGAGCACCGAGACGCCTTCGTCGCGCGCACGCGCCAGGGACTCGAACACCAAGTCGACGAGCAGCGGTGCCAGCCCGAGGGACATCTCGTCGGCGACGACCAGCCGGGGCGGAGCGGCGAGCACGCGAGCGAGGCTCAGCATCTGCTGCTCGCCTCCCGACAACGTCCCGGCCTGTTGCCGGCGCCGGCTCGCGAGCACGGGAAACATCTCCAGCGCACGTTCGAGCGCGTCTCGTCGTTCGGCGCGCGGAACCGCGTACCGCAAACGCACTCTGAGGTTGTCGGCGACGGAAAGGTGGGGAAAGATCGCGCGCTCCTCGGGCACGTACGCGACCCCCAGACGGCTCAACCGGTGCGCCGAATACCCCGTCACATCTCGTCCCGCGAGGCACACGCGACCCGCCGCCGGCCGGACCCGGCCCGAGATCGCGGCAGCGAGCGAGCTCTTGCCGGCGCCGTTCGGCCCGAGCAACGCGAGGACGCGCCCCGACCGGAGCTCGAGATCGATGCCGAACAGGGCGCGCGCCTGGCCGTACCGTACGTCGAGCTGCGATACGGCAAGCAGCGCCGGCGTCTGCTCGATCATGCTTCCCGCTCTTGGCGCCTTCGGCGCCGGGCCGCTTGGGCCCCGCTCGCTACTCGCCGGGATACCCGGCTCGCGAAACGCTCGCTCATGGCGCCGCCTCCGCCGGCGCGCCGAGATACGCGGCTTGGACCTCGGCGCTCGTCCGGATCTCGTCCGGGTTCCCGCGGGTAATGACCCTCCCGAAGTCGAGCACGGTGATCTCCTCGCAGAGCTGCAGCACCAGTTCCACGTCGTGTTCCACCAGCACGAAGGCGACGCCCCGGTTGTCGCGAGCGGCACGAAGGGCGCGGGCCACCGCTTCAGTCTCGTGGAGATCGAGCCCCGAAGTCGGCTCGTCGAGCAGGACGATGCGCGGTTCCGTTGCGAGCGCACGCGCGATCTCCACGATCCGTCCCGTACCCAGCGGCAACGAGACCACCGGGCGATCCGCGACGTCGTCGAGACCGAGAAGCGACAGGATGCCGGCGACGAACTCAACCTCGTCCTCAGCCGGCCGGCTTCCCGCGCCGACGAGGTCCCGGAGCATGGTGCGGTCGCGTCGGTGCCGCACCCGTTGGGCCACGATCAAGTGATCGCGGACCGTGAGCTCGGTGAACAGCTCGAGCCGCTGAAACGTGCGGGCGAGACCGCCGCGGACGCGGCGTTGGACGCTTGCGTGAGTCACGTCGACGCCATCGAGCAGGACTTGCCCCGAACGGGGACGCAGCAGACCCGACAGCACGCCGAAGAGCGTCGTCTTCCCGGCACCATTCGGGCCGACGAGACCCGAGATCGAGTTGGGAGCAGCCGCGAAGTCGACGGCGTCGAGCGCGACCACGCCACCGAAGCGAACAACGATGGCTCGAGCCTCGAGCAGTGGGCCGCTCATGTTGCGCCTACAAGCTCATGAGGCGCACCCTCGTCTTCTGCGGCGCGTGCTGCTCGCTCCGCCTGCTGCATACGGATCCGGCTCACGAAGTCGAAGAGGACGCCGCGCGGTTGGCGAGCGAGCGCGACGGCTCCCAGGCCGAAGAGCAGCGTTGGGACATCGCGCCACCCTTCGCCGAACTCGATGTCGTACAGGCGCGGGATGCCGAAGACTGTCCCTGCCACCACGGCGATGGCGAGTGCCGCGCCCAACGCGGTGAAGATGCGTTTCGAGAGCACGAGATTGGCGAGGATCCCGCCGACGGTGAACAAGAGGACGAGCACGAGGATCAAGCTGAGGCGCTGAGGCACAACCGCGAAGATGATGCCGGCGAGCAGTGCGCCGACGACCGATCGCACGCCCCACGTCACGACAATGGCGAGCCAGACGATGCCGATCAAGACGTTGAAGTCGGACGGCTGCGCCCGGCCGATCGTGAGCGCGAACAGCGCACCGCCCAAACCGGCGATGAACGAGCTCACGCCGAACGCCAGGAGCCGCGACCTGACAATGCTGACACCGACCGTCGCGGCGCCCGGTTCGCTCGAGCGCATCGCAGCGAGCACCAAGCCGGTGGTCGCGCGACGCAGGTTGACGACGAGTACCGCGACGACGCAGAAGATCACTGCGAGCAGGAGATAGAAGTCCGTTCGGTCGTTGAAGTCGATGCCGAGCCAGATGGGGCGACTGATCGCGACACCGGTCCCGAAATTGTCGAATTCGCTCCGGGCAAAGACCAGTTGCTGGACAAGGAGCGCGAACGCCAGGGTGGCGAGCGCGAGGTAGATCTCCCCGAGCCGCAGGCTGAGAGACGCGACGATCATGCCCACCGGCACCGCGACGAGTGCGCCCGCCAAGATGGCCAACCCGATCGGCCAGCCGGCGCTCGACCCGAACCAGTCGGCGACCTGCTCGCCGAAAATCGTCGAGTGGGTCGCGAGCGCGGCCGCGGTGAACCCGCCCACGCCGGCGAGCGTCGCTTGGCACAGCGAGAGCATCCCGCCTTCGCCGGTGACAATCGTGAAGGTGAGGAACAAGATCGCGAGCGCAACTCCCTGGCTCACCACTCCGATCCAGAAGTCGTTCAGCCACAAGGGCACCGAGAACAACAAGGCGCCAACGGCGAGTGGCCCCACCGCAGCGCGCCAACCCGTGAGCTTTGGTGGCGCGGGTCGCTCTCGTGTCGCCGACCCCGAGCGCAAATCCACTTCGAAGTGCTCGCGGCGTAGCCCCTGATAGAGCAACAGCGCGCCCAGCATGACGATGAACGGAACGCTGGGCTTGAACCCCGTAGCCAGCACACCCGTGCTCGGCAAGAAGTCAACCGAGATGCCCTGGATGAGCCCGATGAGCATCGCGCCGGCGAACGTGAGTGGCAGGCTGGTGAGCCGGCCAACCACCGCGGCGGCGAACGACGCCACGAGCAGCAGCGTGAACTCGAGGTCGCTGAGACCGAGGATCGGCGTCAGGAGGACGCCGGCCAGGCCGGCGAACGCCGTACCGACCGCCCACGATCCCGCAGTCACCAACGTCGTGTTGATCCCCGAGATCTCCGCCGACCGCGGCGAGTCGACCGTGGCGCGCGTCGCCAGTCCCATGGGTGTCGACCGCAGCAACACCGTGAGCCCGATGACCACGGCCGCACCCCCGGCGAGAATCGCGACCTGGTTGGCGTTGATCGACAGATCGAAGATACTCAGGTGGAAGATCTCCGCCGGGAGCTTTACGAGCCCCTGAGGCTGATAGATCTCAGCCTGGCTGAAGGGAAACACGATGCGAACGGCGGCCGGCAACGCGACCCACAAGCCGACCGTTGCGAGGAACCGGATCTCCGCCGGCGCGTGCATGAGCTGACGGAACAACGCCGCCCACAGGACGAGTCCGAGCAGCGGCGCGAACACGAGCAGTGAGACGACGGCAGCGCTGAGGATCGGCCAACCCTGCACGTGGTTGAGGTAGTGGTAGAAGACGGCGACGACGTACGCGGTCGCGCCGTGCGCGAAGTTGACAACCCGCGACGACGTGTACGTGAGCACGAGCCCGAGTGCCGAGATCGCATAGATGCTGCCGAGCACGAGACCCGCGAGGATGTAGCTCTGCAACCGTCCTCCAGGGCCGAGTCCGGTTCAATGGAACCGGCCCGACGTTCGTGCGTGGCGTTCAGGCGTTCTGGATCTTCGCCGCAGTCAGCTTGGTGACTTTCCCGTTGCGCACCTCCTTCGTCGCGCAGAACGGCTTCCCGCCCAACTGCGGAACGAATTTGGCATTCACGACCTGGACGAAGTACGCGCAGAAGAGCGGCTGAGCGAACGCTTTGACGAAGTCAACCGGATTGAAGGCACCGTTCGCGGTCCAGTCCTTCACCAGGCGTAGGTTCGTGATGAAGGCCTTTCGGGTCGGACAGGCCACACCCGCTTCTGTGAGTCCCTTGATGAACGTGTCGGCTGACAGCCAACCGATGTAGGGCACTTCCCCGTCCAGGAACGTTCCCGGCGCGTACTTCTGCATGGCCGCCTTGTACTCCTGGTAGGAGGGCGGGTTGAGCTCGAACGGGACGACTTCGGTACCGAAGTACGCGCCCTCGATGCCGGGCAGCTGAAGGATGCGCGTGTCTTCTGCGGCCGGGAACAGCGTGACTTTGAGCTTGTAGCCGAGCTGTGCGACCGCAGCCGACAAGGCAGTGTCCTGGAGGAAGTCCATGCCCGTGACCAACGCGTCGGCCTTGGCGTCCTTGATCTTCTGAGCCTCTGCGGTGAAATCGCGTTGGTCGACCGTCACGCTGGTCGTCTTGTAGACGACTTTCATGCCCTTGCCGCCCCCGTACTTGATTGCGCCGGCGTTGTTCTCGATGAACAGCGCGCTGTTCGACGTGTTCGCGCCCACCAGCGCGATGCGGTGCACGCCCTTGGTCTTCAGGTAGTCACCGTTCAGCGTGGTGAAGGTGTTCTTGCCGGCGTCGGGCGGGAAGCTGTTGCGCCAGCCGAAGAAATTCGGGTAGATGCCGAACGCGGCCAACCCTAGGTGCCAGCCGACGACGGGAACGCCCTTCTGGTTCAGGTACTTCGCGCTCGCGTCGGCGACGAGGCTGTTCTCGAGGATGCCGAACGCATTGTCCTCCTCGACCGCCTTCTGCGCCGCGGTGACGTTCCGTCCCGCCTGGCCAGCGTCGTCCTCCACGATGAACTTGATCTTGCGGTCGCCGAGCTCACCGTTGGCGTTCGCCAACTCGAGACGCGCCTTCATGCCGTTCGCGGAATCAGCGAACGACGGTGCCGTGGGACCGCTCTGCGGAAGGATCCCGACCACCGTGATCTGACTGCTGCTGATTCCGGGATCGTTTTTGCACGGGCTCGGCGCTTTGACGCGCTTGAGCTTCGAGAAGTCCGGCGTGCTCTGCGCTCCCGCGCTTCCAGCAGTGAGCCCGACGACGCTGAGCCCCACGGCGAGGGCCAGCGCGACGGCAGTCACCCGGTGAATCCTCATCTTCGACCCCCCCAGCACCTCACGACGAACGGGGCGTACCGCCCAATCGGACCCAACCGTAACCGAGCGGACCAAGACGCGGGTCGCGGAGCCTGCCCACCACAACGTTCAGCCGGTCACGGCCGGAACGTCCGGCACTCCGAAGTGCGCGCGTACATCCTCGAGGGCCCAGCCGGCCATCGACAGGTGATCCGCTTGGCTGAAGTCGGCCGTGCACTGCGCGCCGCGCCACAACGCTTCACCCAGCAGTTCGGTCGCACCCGGGCGGGTCAACGTCGCCGCCTTCGGCGTGATGTCGCCGTGGCGAAGGAGTCCGGCTTCGTGGATCACGAGGTTGGCGACGAACTGAATCCAGTTGGCGTCATTGTCGTTCATGGCGAGCGTGAAGCCGCCCAGCGCGATCTCACCCGGCCCCGTCGGCTCGTAGCCCGCGATGACGTGGTTCATGTCGTGACTCACGTAGTGCGCGGGCGTGTGCACGTCGGCGCCGGGGACTGTGATCTTGTTGCGCCGGTAGAACTCGATGTACGCGTACCCCAGCGTGTCGGGCCCCAGATCGTGCAGCTTCTGTAAGCGCTGGGCGAGCTCGAGGTCAGGCTCCTCGATGCGCAAGTAGGTGTCGCGCAGCGACGGTTCGGAGAGCGTCGGCAGGCTCTCCGCGTAGAAGCGGTCGAAGTCTTCGGTGGCGCGCGCGGTTCCTTGGTCGATCCAGTCGCGGATGATCTCCAGGTCGGGGCCCGAGTGGTCGAGCGCTTGGGAATAGCGCTCGACGCGCGCCACCTGGTCCGCCGATTCGGGATGCCGGCACACCTCGAGCACGACCATCATCTCCATCACCCGCCGCCGTTCCTGCGCGCCACGCAGTTCGCGCGCCGCGGCGTCGGGATCGAGCGGCGTCACCGCGTCCAGGTCGAGCTCGGCGCGCTCCCACAAGTTCGTGACGACCGCGCGTAGCACCGCCAGCTGCTCGTCGGTCGGGCCGCCGTCCACATCGGCGGCACCGAGCAACGCGCCGACGGCCGGCTCAACCATTTCGGGGGCAACCATCCGAGGCATGGCGCCGACGGTATCCGTGCCCCGCCCGCGTCCGCACAGCCGGGAGCACGCGACGCCGTCCTAGAAGATGCCGTTCTCGTTGGCGGACGTATCGGGGATGACCTGGAGGACGTCCCAGTGCTCGACGATCTTGCCGTCGTCATCGAACCGGAAGTCTCGCTTCTTGGGGGCGGATTACGCTCTCGAACCGTGAGCGCGTTGCGCGCCCCTGCCCATGAGTACGTCGACGCGATGGCGCTCATGGAGGACTACTACGACCGCGGCTGGAGCGACGGGCTCCCCGTCGTCCCCCCGACGCCCGAGCTCGTGACTGACTTCCTGGCCGCCGCCGGCCTCGACCCCGATCACGTGGTGGGCACGGTGCCGACCCGGGAAGTCACGGTGACCGCGGAGCACGTGGCGATCAACGCCGTCATGGCGGGGTGCCGCCGCGACTACATGCCGGTCGTCGTCGCGGCCGTCCGCGCGCACCTCCACGAGAAGGCCAACTGCCACAGCACCACCGGCACGCTCTCGGGCGCGGCGCAGGTCGTGATCGTGAACGGTCCGATCCGGCGCGAGATCGACATCAACTGCACCTCGGGGTGCTTCGGCCCGGGATGGCGCGCCAACGCGACCATCGGGCGGGCACTACGGCTCGTGGTCCGCAACGTCTGCCGGTCAGTTCCCGGATTTCTCGACCGCGCATCGTTCTCGACGCCGGCGCGCTATTCCTTCTGCTTCGGCGAAGACGAGGAAGGCAGCGACTGGGTGCCGCTCAGCGTCGAGCGCGGTGTGCCCGAAGGCACGAGCGCGGTGACGGTGCACTCGACGATGACGATGGCGTCGGCGCTCGACCTCACGAGTCGCACGCCCGAAGGCATCCTCGACTCCGTCGCCGATGAGCTGCGGACTCGCGGCGTCGCCGGTGATGCCTGGCTCGGCGACGGCAGCACGGTCGTGTTGGTGATCGGGCCCGAACACCGCCGCTACCTCGTGGACGCCGGCTGGTCGAAGGCGGACGCCCGCGCCTACCTCTGGAAGCAGCTCGCCGGTGCAACACGCGTGAAGGTGGCCAAGCCAGAGGGCATACTCATGGTGGCGGCCGGTGGCCCCGGAATGGCCGAGACGTGGTTGTTACTCCCCCACCTCGCCTGGGCCATCACCGAACCCGTGGTCATCGGTCCCCCGAACGGAGGCTCGAAAACATGAGCATCATCGGTCTCGACCCCACCAGCGGCCCGCTGCCCGGACGCGACACGGGTCGCCGCGCCGCACCGCGGCCCGAGTCGCTCGACGGCGCGGTCGTCGGCTTGGTCGTCAACGGACTCGGCCGTAGCGAGCCGCTCCTCGAGGCGCTCTACGACGAGCTCCGGACACTGGTGCCCACCGGGCGCGTCGTCAAGGTCGTGAAGAGCAGCGTGTCGGTTCCTCCCGAACCGATGGACTGGGAGCGCCTGATCTCGGAGGTGACCGTCGCCGTCGCCGGCTTCGGTGGCTGAGGCTCGTGCAGCGCGCGCAGTTTGCGCGACTCCGTCGAGCTCGAGTGGGCCGGTGTACCGAGCGTGGCGCTCATCCACGAGACGCAGGCCGGTAGCGCTCGCGCCATGGCGCGCGTGAGCGGCATGGACGACTACGACTTCGTGACGGTCGGCTACCCGCACATGCCGCTCGGCGTCTGGACCGACGACGAGATCCGCGACATCGCCCGCGAAGTCGCCCCCAGCGTCCTCAAGCTCCTGACGACTGACTGAGGCGCCGGGCGTCCGGCCGCCTCGGCCTTAGGACGCCGGTGTGACCGGCGCCCTCAAAACCCGATATTGTCGATCATAATAGTTTGGCTGTAGCTCGCTGACTGTCGGAGCGGTGCAGGTGCAATTCGATGTCAGCGCAGCCGGCTTCCTCGTCGGCATCGTTGTTGGCCTCACGGGGATGGGCGGCGGCGCGCTCATGACACCGATTCTCGTGATCGGGTTCGGCGTACAACCGCTCGCCGCGGTGTCGTCCGACCTGGTCGCCGCGATTGTGATGAAGCCCATCGGTGGCGGCATCCACTGGCGGCGCGGCACCGTCCACGCGGGACTTGTTCGATGGTTGGCCGCCGGATCGATTCCGTCCGCGTTTCTCGGCGCGTTCGTGATCTCTCACATCGACGGCGACATCGACACCCTGCTGGAGACGATCCTCGGTGCAGTGTTACTCGTCGCGGCGATCTCGATGGCGGCACGCTGGTGGCTCGGCGACCACCGTCGTGGCGCCTCCGACTCCGAAGCCGCAGAGATTCCCGTGCGCCGGCTCGCAACTCTCGCGGTCGGCATCGTCGGAGGCTTGGTCGTCGGGATGACGTCGGTGGGATCGGGCTCGCTCATGATCGTCGCGCTGATGGTCCTGTACCCGCGGCTGTCGACGCGGCGGCTCGTGGGGACGGATCTGGTGCAGGCGATACCCCTCGTTGGCGCAGCCGCCCTCGGCCATCTCATCTGGGGTGACATGAGCGCGTCTCTCACCGGGTCGTTGCTTTTGGGGAGCATTCCCGGCGTCATCCTGGGCGCGCACATCTCGTCGCGCGGAAAGGATTTCGTCATACGTCCGGTGCTGATCGCAGTCCTCGTGCTCTCAGGCGCCAAGTTGCTCGGAGCCTCGGACGAGATCCTCGCCGCGCTCCTCGGGTTAGCGCTCACGTTCGGCGCGATCAGCCTTTACCGACACCTCCGACGCTCGAAGCGTGCCGCGCGGACGAGCGTCGAGCAGCAACGCACGTTGGAGCCAGCCGACGCCTGATTCGCGCGGCGTCGCCAGCGCTTCAGTCGACCCACAATGCTTCGAACACCGCTTCGGCGTTCGCTCGCCCGCGACGCTGTATCAATTATACGATTCGGGTTGTGACCGCTCTCACCGACATCTACTGGGATCCATACGACACCGAGGTCGACGTCCATGCGCAAGCGATCTGGAAGCGCATGCGCGACGAGTGTCCTGTCTATTACAACGACAAGTTCGACTTCTACGCGCTGACACGCTTCGACGATGTCCTCAGGGCGACGACCGACACCGAGGTGTTCAGCTCGTCGCACACGACCACGCTCGAGATGATGAGTCCGGATCCGGTCGACGTTCCCATGATGATCTGGATGGATCCGCCGGAGCACACGCGACTGCGTCAGCTCGTCAACCGAGCATTCACCCCACGCGCGATTGAACGACTGGAAGCGCGTGTGCACCGCATTTGTGCTCGGCTGCTCGACCCGTTCGTCGGGACGGGCGGCTTCGACTACGTCGACGAGTTCGGTGCGCTGCTTCCTCCCACGGTGATCCTCGAGATGCTCGGCTTCCCGGAAGGCCGCGAGCAGGAGTGGCGTCGCGCGATCGACCAGATGTTCCACGAGATGGGTGCGATGGGAGGCGCGGCTGCAACGGGAGAAGGCGAGCTGCCGTCGTCGGTCATGCGGAGTGTCGACGACACCGAAACTCTCGTGAGCCAGAGCGATCTCGCGTCCACGGTATTCGGGATGCTGCCCGAGCTGATCGAACAGCGCCGGCGGCAACCGACCGACGACATCCTTTCGACGCTCGTCCACGCGGAGATCGAGGAGAACGGCGAGCGCCGAAGCATCACCACCGCCGAGCTCTACGCCTTCATTCAGCTGCTCGCGATCGCCGGTACCGAGACCGTCGCTCGCCTCCTCAGCTGGATGGCGGTGATCCTGGCGCGCTTCCCGGAGCAGCGAGCGGTGGTCGTCGACAATCCGGCGCTGATCCCGAATGCAGTGGAGGAACTGCTGCGGTACGAGGCGCCGTCGCCAGTGAACGGACGGTGGGTGACGCGCGACGTCGAGTTCCACGGCGTAACGATTCCCGCCGGTTCGAAGCTCATCATGCTCAACGGCGCTGCCAACCGTGACGAGCGGGTCTTCGAAGACCCCAATC
>Ga0066709_100001228_pt1 | contig 16454 bp, 12 predicted proteins | sample GraSoiAngelo_158_FD_79665 | JGI IMG/M metagenome (GOLD analysis project Ga0066709, IMG submission 79665) | Grasslands soil microbial communities from the Angelo Coastal Reserve, California, USA - 14_1009_16_30cm | ecosystem: Environmental > Terrestrial > Soil > Grasslands | place: USA...
ACGTCCGCCGTCTCGTCCGGCTCCGGTCCCGACATCATCAGCGCGATCAACAATTGGGCGCAGCTCTACGGCGACAGCGTCGTCGATGTCAGCGATATCGCCGAGGAAATCGGCAAGGCGCAGGGCGGCTATTACGAAACCGCGAAGGCGATCGCCTTTGACGGCAAGAAGTGGCTTGGCGTCCCCAATACGATCGTCGGGTTGCAGATCGCCAACCGCGCCTCCTGGTGGAAGGAGATCGGCTATGACGCCGAGAAGTATCCGGCGACCTGGGAGGAATGGCGCGAGGCCGGCAAGAAGCTGAAGGCCAAGGGGCACCCGCTCGGCCAGACGGTGGCGCATGCCTTCGGCGACGCCAACGCCTTCTGGTACCCGTATCTCTGGTCGTGGGGGGGCAAGGAGGTCGAGGCCGATGGCAAGACCGTCGTGCTCGGCAGCAAGGAGACGATCGAATCGGTCAAGTTCGCGGTCGCGTTGTGGAAGGATGCCCTCGACGAGGGCGGCTTGGCGTGGGACGATTCCGGCAACAACCGCGCCTTCCTGTCCGGCAGCATCAGCGCCACCAACAACGGCGCCTCGATCTATATCGAAGCCAAGAAGAAACCCGACACCTATCAGACGGCGGACGGCAAGCCGATGAAGGACGACATCTTTCACACGCCGCTGCCCAAGGGACCGGCCGGCCAGTTCAGCTGGCATGTGCCGTTCGCGGACATGGTCATGGCCTATGGCAAGCAGCAAAAAGCCGCGAAGGACTTCCTGCGCTGGTTCCACAGCGAGAAGATCTACGAGCAATGGTGGGTCACGCAGCAGGGCTTCTCGGTCGGCCCGACCAAGCTGTGGGAAAACCACAATCTGTGGAAGGAAGACCCGGTCATGCTGCCGTTCCGCAAGGCGGCGGAAAGCGGCCACTTCGCCGGCTATGCCGGTCCCGCCGGCCGCAAGGCTGCCGAGGTCATCTCGAAGTACATCATCTCCGACATGTATGCGAAGGCGGTGCAGGGCATGGCGGCGGAAGAGGCCGTCAAATCGGCCCATGCCGAGCTGGTGAAGATCTACGCGTGATCGTCCATTTGCCGCGAGTTCGGTGAACCAAAGGCCGTAATGCTCCCCTTCGGGCGGCGGCGTTTTGTATCCCTGATCAGCGCCACGTCGATCGCCGCGCTCGCGGCGGTCGACGCATATGCCCAAACCGGCCGGATCTACCGCGTGGGCGTTCTCGAGACGGTCTCGGCCGACCGGAACCGTGACAATCTGGACGCGCTGTTGCGCGGTCTGCGCGAGCGCGGTTACGTCGAAGGGCAGAACCTGCGGGTCGAATACCGTTCGGCCGATGGGCGGGCAGACCGGTTTCTCGATCTCGCGACCGAGCTGGTTCACCTGCCGGTCGACCTGATTGTCACCCGAGGAACGCCCGCCGCCAAGGCAGCCAAAGCAGCGACGGAAATGATCCCGATCGTCATGGCGGCAATCGCCGAGCCGCTCGCCGTCGGTGTGGTGGCGAGCCTCGCGCACCCCGGCGGCAACGTCACCGGCCTCAGCTCCTTCGCGACGGAATTGGCCGGGAAACGCGTCGAGCTGCTGAAGGAGGCGCGCCCTTCGATCGTGCGGGTCGGCTTTCTGCAAGATATGGGAAACCCGGCATCGCCGCCGCAATGGGAAGCCAACCAAGCGGCTGCCAAAGCGCTTGGGCTCTCGGCCGAGCCCTTTGATGTCCGAAACACAAATGACATCGCCGACGCGTTTGCCAGGATCGCTAAGGATCGGTTCGATGCCCTGTCGGTCGGCATCGACGCGCTGACCCAGGCGAACGCCAAGATGATCGTCGAGCTCGCCGCGGCGCACAAACTGCTGACCGCCTATCCGGCGCGCGAGTTTGTCGATGTTGGCGGCCTGTTGAGTTACGGGTCGAGCTATCCCGACCTGTACTATCGGGCGGCGGGCCTGATCGACAAGATCTTCAAGGGCGCCAAACCCGGCGATCTGCCGGTCGAGCAGCCGACAAAACTGGAGCTCGTCATCAATCTGAAGACCGCGAAGACGCTCGGGTTGGAAATACCGCCGAACCTGCTCGCTCGCGCCGACGAGGTGATCGAGTAGCACACATATCATCGGCGGGCGCGCAGCGAGATCGACAGCGGAAAGGCCGGAATATGGTCCGGCAGGCGGTACGTGCCATCGTCGGCGCGGACGCACATCGGAAACGGTGGCCAGGGCAAACTCGCGTGCTCGTGCAGGAAGTCGAGGGTGAGCCCGGCATCGATCAGCGCCGTGACGATGCGCGACAGCGAATGGATCCATTGATAGGTCCGGCTCGCCGCGAGCGGCGTCGGATCGCCGGTATAGGTCTGCGGCTCATCGAAGATGAGGGGCTGATCGGCCGGCGTGTCGATGGCAAATTCGGGGACCGGCCGGCCGTCGCGCTGTTCGAGGATCAGCATGTTGGGATGCGCGTCGGCGAAATAGAGAAAGCCGCCGGGTTCGAGCAAAGCCGCGATCGTCTGGGCCCATCGCGTCAGATCCGGCAGCCAGCAGATCGTGCCCCAGGTGACATAGGCGATATCGAAATTCCCGGCAACGGCGCGCCGCGCGTCGTAGACATCGGCGCAGACGAATTCCGCCGCGAGCCCGGTGGCAGCGGCGAGCCGCCGCGCCTCCTCGATCGCCGCCGGCGAGAAATCGACCCCGGTGACGATCGCGCCCTGGCGGGCGAGCGCCAGCGTATCGAGCCCGAAATGGCATTGCAGATGGATCACCCGCTTGCCGGCGACCTCGCCCAACTCGCCGCTCTCGGTCGCATGCAGCGGCTTCCCCTCCCGGAGAAAGCGCTCGACCGCGTAAAACCCGTTGTGGTCGCGCCGGTGGATCGGCACGCGCTCGTCCCAATTGCTCCGGTTGGCGGCGAGGAATGTGCTGATATCGCTCATGGAGGCGAGCCCGAGCTTGTGGTTATGTGACCTTAAGCTGCGCTTGGGGTTGAAGCCATGGACCTCGTGATCAGAAACGCCCGGCTCGTCAACCGGCTCGACGAGGGTCTGCTCGACATCGCCGTCGAAGGAGGCCGGATCGCCGCGATCGGGCATGATCTCGCGGCCGAAGGCGAGAGCTACGATGCCGGCGGGCGGCTGGTCTGCGCCGGGCTGATCGAGTCGCACATCCATCTCGACAAATCGCGCATTACCGACCAGTGTCCGCTGCCGCAAGGAAGGCGGGTCAACCCGGTGACGATGGTGGCGCCGCTGAAGCCCGGCTGGAGCGTCGAAGACGTCTACGGCCGGGCCGAGAAGACATTGCACGAATGCCTGGTCAACGGCACGACCCGCATGCGTACCCAGGTCGAGATCGACCCGGGCATCGGGCTGCGCGGCTTCGAGGCGCTGCGTGCGCTCGCCGCCGATTACGGCTGGGCCATCGACATCGAGCTCTGCGTCTTCCCGCAGGACGGGCTGACCAATTATCCCGGCACCGAGGAGCTGCTGGTCGCCGCACTGAAACACGGCGCGCCGGTGCTCGGCGCCGCGCCGCGCTACGACAGCGACCCGACCGCCCAGATCGACCGCATCTTCGCGCTGGCCCGCGAATACGATGTCGATCTCGACCTGCATCTCGATGTCGGCGACAGCCCGGCGCATATGGACGTCTACCGCGTCCTCGAATTGACCGAGCAGTACAAGCGCGGCGGCCGCGTCGTCGTCGGCCATATGGCGAAGCTGTCGCTGCTGCCGCCTGCGGAGTTGGCGGTACTGGCGTGGCGGCTCAAGGATGCCGGCATCGCGGTGACGGTGTTGCCGGCGACCGATCTCTATCTGATGGGACGCGAGCGCGATCATGCCGTGGTCCGCGGCGTCGCCGACGCCAATTTCCTCAGCGCCAACGGGCTCACCTGCACGCTCTCCAGCAACAACATCCTGAATGCAGCGACCCCCTACGGCGATTGCTCGCTGATCCGCATCGCCAATCTGCAGGCCAATATCCTGCAGATCGCCGCGCCGGCCGAGCTGCGCAACTTGTTCCTGATGCTGACCGAGCACTCCGCCAAGCTGTTGAACCTCAAGAATTACGGACTGTCACCCGGCAACCCGGCCGATCTCGTCGTCATCGACGCCACCAGTCCGGAACAGGCGGTGGCGGAAATCCGTCCGCCCCTCGCGGTGTGGAAGCGCGGGCGGCAGACCGTGATCCGCCACCCGCCCGAGCTGATCCGGCCCTCAGCGTAGCGGCTTGAAGGCGGTCTCGGGAACCCGCAGCAGGATCAGCCCGGTGACGATCGCGGCGGCGATGACATAGAAGGCGGGCGCGTAATTGCTGCCGGTCTCGTGCACCAGGAAGGTGGCGATGAACGGCGCGAAACCGCCGAAGATCGCCACCGCGATGTTGTAGCCGACCGACAGCGCCGTGTAGCGCACCCGGGTCGGGAAGATCTCGGTGTAGAAGGACGGGCAGGTGCCGGCATAGGGGGCGTACAGCACGACCATCAGCAGCTGCGCCAGGATCGCCAGCCCGAGGCTGCCGGAGGCCGCCATCAGGAAGAACGGATAACCAAGCACGACGTAGGCGATGCAGGAGAACAGCAGCAGCGGCCGCCGCCCGATTTTGTCCGACAGCCAGCCCATGACGGGCATCAGCGCGACAAACACCGCGAGGCAGCCGGTGCCGACCCACAACACGGTGCGCTGCGGCAGCTTGGCGACATTGATCATGTAGCTGCCCATGAAGATCAGCGCGATGTAGTAGGCGACCGTGTTGTGCAGCGTCGTGCCGAAGCCGAGGAAGGTTTCCCACGGGTGATCCCGGAACGCCTCGGTCAGCGGCGCCTTGGCGACCGCGCCGTGTTCTTCGAGCTCGGTGAATTTCGGCGTGTCGTCGAGACGCCAGCGCAGATACCACCCGACGATCCCGACCGCGATGCCGAGCAAAAACGGCAGACGCCAGCCCCAGGCGAGCCGGTCCGCATCCGACAGCGAGCTGATGAACAACGCGGCCGTCAGCGATCCCAGCAGAAAGCCGCCGGCGACGCCGACGAGCTGGAAGGAGCCGAAAAAGCCGCGCCGCTCGGGCGGCGCAAATTCGACGATATAGGCGGTCGAGCCGCCGAATTCGCCGCCCACCGAGAGGCCCTGGAACAATCGCACGACGACGAGCAGCGCCGGCGCCAAGACTCCCGCCTGGGCATAGGTCGGCAAGAGGCCCATCGCGAAGGTCGCGATCGCCATGACGAAGATCACGGCGGAGAGCGCCTTGCGGCGGCCGTGGCGGTCGCCATAGATGCCGAACACGATCGATCCGACCGGCCGCATCACAAAGCCGACGCCGAACACCGCGAAAGTGGACAGCAGCGACACGAGCGGGTCGCCGCCGGGGAAGAACAGCGCCGAGATCGTCGGCACGAGATAGCCGTAGACGCCGAAATCGTACCATTCGAGCACATTGCCGATGACGCCGGCGGTGATCGCCTTGCGGTATTCGGTCCCGGTGGTCCCGATCGGCGCCGCTGCTGCCGTCATGGTTCACCCCCGCTTTTGTTTTGTCCGCGGCCGTTCGCGTGCCGCCCGCCTTCAGAATGATACCGCAACTCCCGGACCACACCATGCCGGCAGCCATAGGCGGCCGTCCGCTTCCAAAATTAGCCGCCAAGAAGGCGGGTGACGAGAGCATCGATGCGGGCGGCAATGCCGTCCGCTGCGAGCGCGTCCCGGATCATCCGCCGCTGTCGCATGAAATGCGCGCCCTCGGTCAGTTCGACGGCGCCGGCGATCCGCTCGGCCGCCAGGGCCGCGTCAGCAAGCTCGCGATGCAGTTGCTGCCGGCCATCGAATTCGGGGATCGGCAGCTCCCAGACGAGATTGTCGAAATGCCTGGGATCCCGCCAGCCGCGCGGCTGCATTGGAATGATACGCTCCAACACGGTCGCGCTGTTCAAGATCGCGGTCAGGTACCGGGCCTCTTCGATTGCTCGTGTCGCAACCCAATAAGCCGCATGCTCCACAATCAAATCCGGATCATGCAGCACAGCGGCGCTCAGCAGCGTGCCCGACGCCGTGAAAACGACCCTGGTGCCAGTCGTAGAAAGCTGCGCGCTCAGCTTGCGCATATGATCGAACTGTTGTTCCAGCGTCATCCTCGGTTTGCCATCCGCCCGCTTGCTACAGTGTTCTTGCCACTTTCTCTCGACATCCTGCATCCATGTCGCGAGGTGTCGGTATCCAGCATCCCGCGCTCTCGTGGAGCTGAGTAGGGCTGTTTCGTCAGCGGGGATCACAGCTAGGGCCGTGCTCAAAAGTCGAAACGGGGCTACGCCCTCTCCGAGAAGTACCGGGCGGAGAAACCGGCCCTCAACAGGACCACGCGGCGGCTCGAGGTTCTTCCAGGGCACTTTGTCGAGCGGTCCTGTTTTTCCCCGCACGCGCGGAGCTGTCGGATTGTCGCCCAGCCTAGTCGCCCCTTCGCGTTCAACTAAAAAAAAGCGACGAGGAAAAAGGTTTGCCCCATTGTGAAAGCGTGCCCGATACGGTGAGGCACCTTCGAGCGTCGTTATCCGAGGCCAAGGCTCGAAAGCACGGCGCAGCGCCCGGTCGGCCTCGGCATCGCTGGCATCGCGACGCGGCAAGGTGCCGGAAAATCGTTCGATCCGCTCGGGCAACGGCCCCGAACGCTCGCGTTGGCCGAACAGAACGCAGGTCGAAGTGGTGCCGACCGCAGTGCGCCCGAAAATCGGCCGCACCTGAGCGAGATCCCACGCCTCGACAACGCGCGTCTGCACAACGCGGAAATTGCCACGGCGCAGGCCGGCGAAAGCCGGGCGGTTCAACGCGGCGAAGGGCAGCACGAAAGCAATCATGCCGTCCTGCCGCAGATAGCGCTCGGCGCCGCGCGCCCAGAACAGCGCCGACATGTCCTGCTGCGTCGCGAGCACGCCGCCGACCCACAAATTCATCGCGCGCGAGGCATCGCGCAGCCGCGGCTTCATCTCGGCGCTGAGATGGCGATAGGCGACCCAGGGCGGATTGCCGATCAGGACATCGGCGCGCTGATCGGGGCGCGACAGCCAGAGCGGCCGCATCAGATTGCGCAGCACGAACGGCCAGATGCCGTTGCGGCCGGTGCGGTACAATTCGCGCAACCGCTCATAGGTGCCGGCGAGGGCGGCGGCATCGCGCGCCTCGACGCCGCCGATGCGGAACAGCGCCCGCTCGATCTGCTCGGCGCTCGCGTCTTGCTGCAATCCTTGCGACAGGGTTTGCACGCCGCGATCGAAGCGCGCCTGGTCTTCGGCGAATCCTGCCGGCACACGCAGCGGCGGCTCCTCCGGCACCGGGAGTACAACCTCGCGAATGTCGCCGATCTGGTGCAGGTTCCATTGCATCGCGTCGCCGAGATAAACCGGCACATGAAACTCGCCGGCGCGGTCGAAGATCGCGGGCCCGAGCGCCAGCAGCCAAGTGACGCGCGCGATGATCACCGCGACGGGATGCACATCGAGGCCGCGGACCTGCTGAACGCAAATGTCGACGGCGGCGGCGCGGCTCAGCCCGGCGGCCTCGGCGGCGGCGAGCTTACGGCGGATGGCGTGAAACAGAAACGTGCCGGAACCGCAGGCCGGGTCGAGCACCCGCTGCGTCACCGGCTCGCTCAGCGCGCGTGCCACGATCTTCGCGGCCAGCCAGTCGGGCGTGTAATACTCGCCGAGATCCTTTCGCTGCGCCGGATCAATCAGGCTCTCATAGAGTGATTTGAGGACGTCGACTTCGACATCGCGAAGCCGGAAGCGCGCGGTCTGACGCGCGACGCGAAGCACAAGGTCGCGGCCGTCCGGCCGTTCGAGAATCCAGTCGAAGAAATCGCTCTCGACCGCGCCTTGGATGCCCTCATCATCGAGGGCGCGGCCCGACAGGATCGCGGCCGGATCATCCGCACGCAGATCGAGGACGCGCGCGGCGATCGTCTTGGCGACGATCGTCAGATAGGTGTGCTGCAGAAACAGCGCGTCGTCGCCGACCGGCGCGCCATAGGCCTCGCGCAACAGGCCGTCCCAAAGCTGCCGCTTCAGCTGCACCTCGGAATGGCCGCGCAACTCCTCCCACACCCGTTCCAGCACGCCGCGCGCACGGCCGAAGCTCAAGCTGTTACGGCCGAGCTCGCGCTCAACCGTCAGTGGGTCGGGGGTGAGATCGTCGCGATTGGCAAGCGCCGGTTCGAGCCATGCGAGCAGCGCCCTCGGATCGCGCCGATTCGGCACATGTCTGCCAATCTCGACGAGATTGCCGTCGCGCAGCTCGTAGGCGATGAACTCGGCGCCGTCGGTCGCGATCCCAACAAACCGCCGCCCCGTCTGGCGTTCGCGGTCGGCGAGGTACTGCGGCAAGCGCGCGTCAACGTCTCCGATTTCGTGTTGCAGATTGCTCTTGAACTCGAAGACGACAGAACCGAAAAGCGTGTCGGCGCGGCCACGCACCTCGGGGAGCCGGACTTCCTGGTCGATCGCGAGGTAGTCGGCGCCGAAGGCATGATGCAACATCTCACCGATTTGGGTGCGGACGTTGTCATGCCCCGGCCGCGTCAGGAGCGCGGCGACGAGGTTTGGAAGATGGTCCTCACGCCAATTTCCGAGCATAGAGCAGCATTCCGTCCTGAGACACCCGAATCAAGTACTTTGCATAAAGCGGATCATCGCCTACTATATGTTGTATGCATAGCCTCCGATCGCCGCGCCAACCCGATCTGTTCGAAGCGACCCGTCCGGCCTCAGAGCGCGGCTATGCGGCTTGCCTCCAGGAACCGCCGCCGGCCGATTTCATCGAACGCATCCGCGACGAGCTGATCGGCACGCTCGCGATGACGCGCCAAGCGGCGCGGTTGCCCTGGAAGGATTTGACGACGGCGACATTAGCGGAACTCCGGTTCAATTCGATTACAAACTGGCTGCCCGCGAGCGAGGCCGAAACGCTGCGCCAATCCTTCAATCGCGAGATGGCGCGGCTGTGGGATGTCGCCGCGTGCGAGGCAGAAGAAGCACCGCAGGAATAGCTGCGCCATCCGGTCGCGCTCACAGATAGCGGTAGATCTCGCTGAAGAGGCGCACCAGGCGCAGGCCCTGCGCCGAGGTGATGTCGCCCTGCGCGACGCCTGTGGCGACCGCCCGCAGCGCGGCCTCGACATCGTCGCGGGTCTCGATCGGCGGCAGGTTCAGCCAAACCGGCACCTCCTGGCGCGGCGGCACCATCTTCTGGACGTAGAGCCGCAACATCGACTTGTCGCTGCCCTGGCCCCAACCGATCACCTTGTCGACGAGTTGGATGGTCTTGTCGTCGAGCATGGCGTGCGCGACATAGGCCGCCTTGTGGGCGCGACTCGGCCGGCCGCGCGGATTGCCGGACTGGCCCTTGACCCAGCGCCGGCCGGGCGGCGGCGTTCGGGAAGCGGCGTGCGGTTCGGCGGGGGTGTCCCCGGGTGATTCGGGGACAGCATCCCCGGGCGGCTCGGCGGGGGTGCGCTCCTGGCTGTGTTCCTCGGGCAACGCTTCGGCGCCGATTTTTTCGTCGATTTCCATGCAGCCTCTCAACTCGTTGCAATTACTCGGCTTGTCGTTCGAAACAGCGGCTAACAACAGGGGCAAAACAAGGCGGTAACAGGGGCGGAACAGGCGGCGATATCAGCGATAAAATTGTCACAGAGATCGGCGTCAAATCCGCAACATGTCCGACGGCAGGACAAAACGGTCGTACTCGTCGGGGCGTCTTTCTGGTTTTTGCTTCATCGTCGCTCCTTGCGATATCCATTTGGGTAATATGCGTATGGCACAATATGGTAATTGCGGGTTTGCGTGTCAAGAACATACCAGGAACATAGGTGTCGCATTCATGCGAGAGTGAGAGGAATCACCGGAGCCGCTCGGCCGGACCGCGGTTTAGGCGTTCCGTGCGTTCGCTGCTGAAGAACTCTTGTGACGGCGGCCTGCCGCCTTTAGGCTTGGCAAAATCGCCAATAGGAGCGCCCAACATGCCGCAATCGCCGGGTACCAGTTTTACCGCCGATCCCCTGACCTTCATCGTCAGACACCAGCTGTGGGATGCCAATGTCGAGGATCATTCGGACCAGGGCATATCCATCGAGGTGGCGGCCGATGTCGGCGGCCGGCAGACCATCCTGCTGCGCTTCAACTGCTTCGACATCGAGAAAAGCTACATCTATGGTCCGGAAAATCCCGAATTGACGACCGCCGGCCGTGTCGGAGCCGGTATGGGCGTGCACTGCCGAATCGACCCGATCACCGATGGCAATGCCATTGGCTGGACCATCCGAACTCTGGGCCAAAAGCTCCCGAAGATGCTGGATCGGGCCGGATACAAGGAAATCGCCGAGGCAACCAATTTGAGCGCGGTGCGGGACGTCCTGCCCGAATTGGAGGCCTGCGCGAGAGAGACCTTCATCTCCAAGCGGAACACGGTCAAACACAACCGTGGCACCGACATCTTCGAAGCCGGCAACATCCGGTTCGGCCTCGAGATGCGGCGGCAGAAGAACGGTGACGGCGGCCTCGCGCTCCACGTCCTTGCCGATGTCGGTGGATCGAAAGGGAAGTCATACGTCGAAGAAACGGAGCTTCTGGCGTTCGACTGTTTCTGGAAGGGCGCGCATTACCATTATGGTCCGCGCAACAAGAACCATCGGACCAATTGGGACATGACGATCATCGACGATCCGCTGGAGTGGACCTTCGAGCAGATCGAGAACAGAAAACTCGGCGCGATGATCGAGCGCGCCGGCTACCCGGGCATCGCGGCCGATCTGGACCTGGACAAGATCGCCGCGATCCTTCCGGCGCTGAAGAAACGCGCCTTCGAGATGTACGAGGAAGGCGAGAGGCTGACCGGTCATAAGGGATTGCCGCTCGAATACACCCCGAACCTGGCGGCCGAGTAGCTCACCGCGAAGGGGGAGGGCTCAGGAGCCCTCCACCGCCTCACATCGCGGTCAAATCGGATAGAGCGATCCTGCGGTCGCTAGCGCGCAGGGAGCGGTCGTGACCGAGCACAGCAATCATCTGGGGCAGCCGATCGGGTTTCCGGTCGAGCGCTGGACGGCGCGGCAACGGCCGCCACGCACGGCGATGACCGGCCGGTTCTGCCGGGTCGAGCCGCTCGACGCCGGCCGGCACGCCGCCGAGCTTTACGCTGCTAACAGCGCGGATCGCGACGGCCGGATGTGGACCTATCTGCCGTGGGGTCCTTATGACGGGTATGACGCCTACCTCGCCGCGACCAAGGCCGGGCTGCGGCGCGAGGATTTCATCACCTACGCCGTCATCGATGCCGCCGGCGGCAAGGCGGTAGGGGTCGCGAGCTATCTCAACATCAACCCGGCGGCCGGCAGCATCGAAATCGGCGGCATCGCCTATGCGCCGGCGCTGCAGCGCCAGCCGGCCGGCACCGAGGCGATGTATCTGATGATGCGCCGGGTTTTCGACGAGCTCGGCTACCGGCGCTACGAATGGAAATGCAATGCGCTCAACGCGCCGTCGCGCGCCGCGGCCGAGCGCTACGGTTTCCGGTTCGAGGGGATCTTCCGCCAGGCCGAAATCGTCAAGGGCCGCAATCGCGACACCGCCTGGTTCTCGATCACCGACAGGGAATGGCCCGGGATCAGAGCCGCGTTCGAACGCTGGCTCGACCCGGCGAATTTCGATGGCGACGGCCGCCAGCGAATGAGCCTGTCGGCGCTGACCGCCCGCTAGCGTCTACTCCGCTGCCGCTGCCTGTGGCGCCGGCACGCGGCGGCGGGCGGCGGAGCGGCGATCGCTGACGAGGGCGACCACGCTGACCGCGACCATCAGAATGACGCTGATGCCGAACACCCATTGCGGCGCGCCCTGATCCATCGCGAAGCCGAACATCAGCGGCCCGACCATGCCGCCGATGCCGAAGCCCGAGGTGACGACGCCAAAGGTGCGGCCCATCGCGCCGGGCGGGGCGGCGGCACGGACCAGCATGTCGCGCGACGGCATGATCAAGCCGCCGAGCAGGCCGGCGGCGGCCATCGTCAGCAGCAATGGCGCGGTGCCGAAGCCGGCGATGCCGATCGCGAGGACGACGCCGGCATTGATCCCGTAGCCGACCGCCGCGACCTCGGCGTGACGCCGCGTCATGTCGGCGATAAAGCCGCCGGCCAGCACCCCCAGCGCCTGGGCGCTCAGATACGCCGTCAACGCCAGATTGGCGACCGACAGCGAAGTGCCGAAGGCGCTGGTCAATGCCACGACCGAGAAATTGCTGATGCCGCTGCCGGACAGGCTCATCAGCGCGAAGAAGCCGGTCAGGCCGATGATCGTCGGGGTCAGGATCGAGGTCATCCCGCCGCGGCGCTCTTCGACGGACCGCGCCGGGTGCAGCGGCGCAACCTCGGCGTCGACGCCGCGGGCGAGCACCAGCGGCACCGCGACGACCAGCGCGATGATGCCGGCCGCCATCAGCGCGACGTTCAGTCCGGCGCCGGCGGCGAGCGCGATCATCGTCACCGGCGCAACGGCATTGCCGAGAAACCCGGCGAAGGTGTGGATCGAGAAGGCGCGGCCGAGCCTCGCCGGCGCGATCTTGGCCGAGAGCAGCGCATAATCAGCGGGGTGAAACACGGCGTTGGACAGACCGACGAACACCATCGCCAGCAGCAGCATCGAATAGGACGGCGCGAGACCGAAGCCGAGATAGGCAAGCCCGGCGACCAGCAGGCCGAGCACCAGCATCCGCCGCGAGCCGACGCGGTCGACCAGATAGCCGACCGGCAATTGGGCGGCGACCCCGACGACGCTGGCGGTGGTCAGGGCGAGGCCGAGCTCGACAAAGCCGATGCCGAGCTCCGCCTTCAGCAGCGGAAACAACGGCGGCAGCACCAGATGCTGAAAATGGTTGACGAAATGGGCCGCCGAGACCAGGCCGATCGCCCGGTACTCGGCGCCTTTCTCGCTGCCCTCGCGGCGCGCTATCACCGCCTCCGCCATGCTCGCCCCAAAGTTCGCTTTCGACAGACGGTTGAAGATAAGGATGCCCACGGCTTAGGCAACCGTCGGATGGACAAGGCTGCTGCCCGCCTACGGAAATCCCATGCCGTGGTCCATCAGTTTGAAATTCTGCCTCTGCCCGTTTCGGCCATTGACTAGGGCCAGCTGGAGCGTCTCGGGGAATAAACCCGGTCACTGCATTCCAGCGCTGCCCTCCCCCTTGAGCTGCTGGGCGGCCCGAGGGCCTAGCGCCAGCGCCGGGTCAAAGTACAATGTTTCGTGTTTGCCGGGTGACGCGGGGACCGAGACAGAGGGAGGCAGCCTATGGCAGAGGACTACAGCATATGTCTTGGAACGGCTGGTTGGGGCGTCTGGCACAGTCCGGATGCCGGAAAGCGGTGGATACGGCATCGCGCTCCGTTTCCGCTCAATAGCCGCATCCAGGCGCTGGTCGCCCATCCGACGCGGGCGCATACCGTTCTCGCCGGCGGCGATACCGGCTTGTTCGTAAGCCAGGATGGCGGGGCTCGGTGGGAGCGCATCGGCGCCGATGGGGCTGTGCCAACGATCTGGTCGCTGACCATCGACCCGGTTGATCCCCAAATTCTCTTCGCCGGCACGCGCCCGGCTGCGGTCTATCGCTCGCGGGATGGCGGAGTGCAGTGGGAGAAACTGGCGGTAGACATCGCCCCGGAGTGCTCGATTGGCACACCCTTCGTGACCAGCGTCATAGTGGACCCCGACGACCATCGCATCGTCTGGGCAGGGGTGGAAATCGACGGCATCTTCCGCAGCCGGGACGGCGGGGACAGTTGGGCGCACCTCGAAAAGGGTTTGTACGATCCGGATATTCACGCCGTGACAATCGCGCCGACGCAGCCCAAGCGCCTCTATGCCAGCACCGCGCGCGAAGTGTTCACCAGCGACGATATGGGCGAGAGCTGGGAGCCTTTGGGTATCAAAGAGAAATGGCCGCTGCCCTATGCCCGCGGCATGGCGGTGAAGGCCGATGATCCCAGAATGTTGTTCGCCGGGTGCGGCGAGACCACGACGGGTGAAACGGGGCTCGTGCTGCGCACGACAAATTTCGGGGAGAGTTGGGAGATCCTGCCGCTGCCCTCCCAGCCCAATGCCACGATGTGGGGCCTCGCCACGCATCCCGCCGACCCGAACCGCATTGTGGCGTTCAGCCTGTTCGGCGAAGTGTACGTCACCGAGGATGCCGGCGCGTCCTGGCGCAAGATCGCGCGTGAATTCGGCGAGATCAGGGCCGCGGTCTGGGTGCCAAATTAATTTTCGCACCTGTCCGTTTGACAAAGGACACCCCGTATAGGGTATCAGCCATCAGAATAAAAAATCCGTAATGACTCACTCTGGAATTGGCCCTCGCGCGCGGCGCAGCTTGTAAGAACCGCGTTTCCTCGGCGGCTCGGCAGGCTTGAGCGCCCGGATATGGAGAAAAAGCGGCGCGACCAGCGTGTCTTCCAATGCGGGCTCCGCCTTGGCCACTTCCGCGCTGACGCGCGGTTCACCAAAGCTTTCGATGACCAGCCCGGCCTTGACGATGAGGTGGACCCACCCGCTCAGCGTCCGGTGAAACCGGGGAACACGGAACGGCTCCGTCTTATCGCGTTCCTCCTGCGGTGCATTGGTCATCCAAAAGGTATCGATCCTCCCGTCAGTGGCATCGAAATAGCCACCGATCTCGATTGCTCGCGTCGTGCCATCGGGCTCTCTCAAGACGCGGCGGTGCGGCGGGACGAAGCATGGATGCAGAATCGAGAATTGAAGGAAGCCGCCCGGTCGCAAGACACGTCCTGCCTCGCTCAAGACACTGCCTTGGTCGGCCATATCCATCATCGACATGAACGCCGTCGCAAAATCGAACGAGCCTGAAGCGAACGGCAAATCCATCCCATCGGCGATGAGGTAATCGATGCCGAGCGGCTCGGCTCTCTCCACGTCACGCGCGTATCGGATGAAGGTCGGCGCGACATCGATGGCATGCATCCTCGCCCCGAGCCGCACAAGCTCGCGCGTGTTCGACCCCTCGCCGCAGCCGATATCGAGCCCAGAGAGACCATGCACCGGCGGTAGCATGTCCAGGAATGCGGGCGTATTCAGCCCATCCCGATATATGTCGTAACCAGCGCGGGCGTGCCGTGTCCAAGTCTCGGCATTCGTCTCCCAAAATTGCGCGACTTCGGCTCGTTTCATGGAAGCCACTCCGCCGCCACTGAAATCTAACCCCTCGATGAAATATGGAGAGCGGAACGCGGTCCATCTCCGTCTTGCGCTACACCCTGGCGGTTTCAGAACGATGATGTTGAGGGTCGAAATCAAGACCTCGGAGTTTCCTTTGTCAAAGGGATAGATGCGTTAATTTTTATGGTGGCGATCAAGCGGTCCTGGTCATTCGCGCCGCTTCAGATCGCCAGATAACCGCCATCCACGGTTACGGTGCTGCCGGTTACCCAGCGCGACTCGTCGGAGGCGAGAAACAGCACCGCCCCGACGAGATCGTCGGGTTGGCCGAGCCGGCCGAGCGGAATCAGCGCGTTCGGCGCGCCCTAGCCGAGCTGGTTTTGCGCTAACACCCGACCTTCGGCCTGCCTTCTCTGCTCAGTAATATACCGACCGCCCGGCCCCGCCGCCTGCCGCCACCAACTCGCCGGAGACCGCCCAGGCCTTTTCGGAGGCCAGGAAGACCGCGACGAACGCGACCTCCGAAGCGTCTACCATGCGGCAGATGGAATTGCCGCGCGGCGAGTCCGGCGCGAAGTCCCGCCCCTCAGCCTCTTCCGGGGATACGCCCAGCTGGGCGGCGCGGGCGGCGAGCAGGCTCGGCGTGCGCTCGGTGCGGGTCGTGCCGGGATGGATGCAATTGACCGTGATGCCATGACGGCCGAATTGAACTGCCAGCGTCTTTGTCATGTGCACCAGGCCGGCATTGCGGGCGCCGCCGCTGAGATTGCCGGCGTTGCGGGCGTTGCCGCCGCTGATGTTGATGATGCGGCCCCAGCCCGCCGTCTTCATGAACGGGATGACAGCGCGCGAACAGCGCAGCGCTCCGACATACTTCACGTTAAAATCCTCGATCAAATCCTCGTCGACGACGGTTTCGATCGGGCCGGTCGCGGTGGCCGAGCCGCCTGGTGCGGACCCGCTGTTCACCAGGATGTGCAGGCCGCCCAGTTGCTGTGCCGCCTCGGCGACCATGCGGTCCACCTGCTCCTTGCTGGTAACATCGGCTGCGAGAGGAACGATGCGCCGGTTCGTCTCGGCCGCCAACTCCCGCGCCGTCGCCTCCAGATCCGCCTTGTTCCGCGCCACGATTGCCACATCGGCCCCTTCGCGAGCCAATTCCCGCGCGATGGCTTTACCAATACCCCGACTACCGCCGGTCACGATCGCATGCTTGTCCTGCAATCCGAGGTCCATGGCATTCTCTCCCTTGTTGGAG
>Ga0066709_100001229_pt1 | contig 16449 bp, 14 predicted proteins | sample GraSoiAngelo_158_FD_79665 | JGI IMG/M metagenome (GOLD analysis project Ga0066709, IMG submission 79665) | Grasslands soil microbial communities from the Angelo Coastal Reserve, California, USA - 14_1009_16_30cm | ecosystem: Environmental > Terrestrial > Soil > Grasslands | place: USA...
AACCAGCGGCATCGATGAGCACCACGGAGTGCTGCGCTACAGCTGGCGCATCGTCACGGCTGACGGTTCGCCGCTGGTGGACGGCACTGATTTCGGTGAGCTGGCAAGCGACGGCCGATTACTCCGCATCGCCGAGTTTGACGACCGGCCACCGGGCACGGCGTAGCGCCGAACCGGTCACGCGTTGGGCCGGCTAGCGAAAGTCGTCTAGCGGCACGTTCGGCGGGCCGAGGAGGTCCTCTACGGCGAGGCCGACCTCGGGGAACGAAACCGGGTTGAGGTGCTCGCCGCGGCGGGCGGTGCGCGAGCTGGCGTAGCCGTCGGCTCTGGGCGTGTCGTACGTCAAAACGAGATTACGCTGCAGGTCCACCAGCCAGACTTCCACGACGCCGGCGGCGGCGTAGCGCGGGACCTTCACGGAGCGGTCGAAGGGAAGCGTTGTGTCGGCGACCTCGATCACCAGCAGCGCGTCGCCGGGGCCGGGTCGCAGCCTGGTGTAGTAATCGTCGCGGCGCCTCAGGACGGTGATGTCGGGTACGAACTCCTGCCGTTCGCCGAGCACGACCGGGTTCTGCACCCAAACCAGCGCTCTGGGACCGAGACGTGCGATGAACAGGTCCATCAAACGCGCGACACAGCCAGCGTGCCGAGCGCCGATCGGGCTCATCGTAATGATCTCGCCGTCGACGAGCTCGAGCCGCTCCTCGGGCCCGAAGAAGCCGGTCTCGATGAGGCGGTCGTACTCGTCGACGGTGAACAGTCGACGCGCGACGTCAAGCGCCATGGCTCACACCTGGGGTCCAATTCTACGCGGCGAGTATCAGCCGCGGGGCGTAACGGGAAGCGTCCCGCCAGGCGTCACGCGAGCGTCATCTGGGCGTCACGCGGGCGTCATCTGGGCGTCACGCGGGCGTCATCTGGGCGTCACGCGAGCGTCATCTGGGCGTCACGCGAGCGTCATCTGGGCGTCACGTGGCGGGCGAGCGAGCAGGCCAGGCAGGCGACCAACGGCGCGCGAGGCGTCACGCGAGCGTCATCTGGGCGTCACAGGGCCGAGCGAGCAGCCCAGGCAGGCGACCAACGGCACCAGAGGCGTCACGCCAGCGTCACGCCAGCGTCACGCGAGCGTCATGCGGGTTCAGGCGCAGGATCTAAGGCGACGCATGTCAGCGGAGCAGCTCCTGGGCGCTGGGCGTCTCGCGGCGGCGCAGGTCCGCCCCGCACACGGAACGTGATCTGTCACGGCTTTGGAACGCGGCCGAGGCGATCCGCGCTGTACCGGCATGCGCGTGCGCCGTACAGTGGTGAGACGTGGTAGAAAGTGGGGCGAAGTGGGGGCCTGCTGAGCTGGCGTGGCGCCGCCGACGGCGTTCCTCGGCGAGTTCGAGCACTCGATCGACGACAAGAGTCGCCTGGCGGTGCCCGCGCGCTTCCGCGCCGCCCTCGAGGACGGCCTGGTCATCACCCGCGGGCTCGACCGATGTCTGGTCATCTGGGACACCGACAGCTGGCGCGTCCAGGCCGAGCGCGTGCGGACCCTCAACCCGTGGCAGGCCGACGCCCGCCGCATGCAGCGCCACTTCTTCTCAGGCGCCGTGCCCGCCCAACCCGACAAGCTCGGCCGCGTCGTCATCCCCCAATTCCTGCGCGCGTATGCCCAGCTCGAAACTGAGGTGGTGGTGGTCGGCCTGGCCGACCGCGTCGAGGTGTGGTCGAAGGTCGCATGGGAGCGCGAGCGCGCGGAAGCCGAGCGGGATAGTGCCGAGCTGGCCGAGCATCTGGCTGCCACGCCGAGGACGGCGGACTGATTACTCCGGTGATGGCGACGACATGTACCCGGACCAGCGTGGCGGCGGAGTGAGTGACGCACCGCACGCGAGCGTCCTGCTGGAGCCAGTGCTCGATTTCTTACGGCCGCGCGCCGGAGTTGGGTTCCGCGCTCTCGACTGCACCGTCGGAGCTGGCGGCCACAGCTTCGGACTGCTCGACCGTTCGTCGCCAGACGGACGCCTGGTCGGACTCGACGCGGATCCGTACGCATTGGAGCTCGCCGTTGCGGCACTTGCGCCCTTCCAGTCACGCTTCAGCCTGCTCGATCGGAACTTCAGCGAACTGGCCGAGCTGGACCTCGAGCCCATGGACGCCATCGTCTTCGACCTCGGCCTGTCGTCCATGCAGCTGGAGTCCAGCGGTCGCGGGTTCTCGTTTCGACTCGACGAGCCGCTGGATATGCGCTTCGACCCGCGCTCGGAACGGCGCACCGCCGCGGAGCTGCTCAACACCTTGCCTGAAGCCGAGCTCGAGCGCGTGCTGCGCGAGTACGGCGAGGAGCCGCGCGCGCGCCGGGTTGCGCGCATCATCGCTCAACGGCGGCAGACCAGAGCTTTCCAGCGCACGGGCGACCTGGTCGCGGCGGTCACCGCGGCCCTGGGCGGAGCTCGAGGGCGCATCCATCCCGCGACGCGCACGTTTCAGGCGCTGCGCATCGCGGTCAACGAGGAGCTCGGGGCCCTCGAGGCTGGCCTGGACGCGGCGGTCCAGCTGCTCCGGCCGGGCGGACGCCTCGCCGTCATCAGCTTCCACTCGCTCGAGGATCGCATCGTGAAGTGGCGGTTCCGCGCCTGGGCCAACCAGGGAGGCGTGCACATCCTGACGCGCAAGCCGATCACGCCAGACAACCAGGAGCTGCAGCTGAATCCGCGCGCGCGGAGCGCCAAGCTGCGCGTGGTGGAGCGGATCGCGTGAGCTTGACCGTCGATGGCTTTGCCCCGCCGCGAACCGGGCTGCTGCGCGGCAAGGGAGGGACCCGTCAGCGGGGAGACAACGGCGTCTCCCCGCTCCCGCGCGCGAAACTCCAAACCGACAGCCTCTCCCCGCTCCCGCGCGCGGAACCACAGCCCGAAGGCATCGCCAAGCTCCCGCGCGCGAAACCACAGCAAAACGGCCTCTACGCGCTGCCGCGCGCGAAACCTCAAGGGCTCCAGCGAAGCAGAGCACGCCCGGCTGCGCTCGAATGGCGAGACGCTCGACTACCGCTGCTGGGGCGACTGTGGGCCACGGCGTGGCTGCCGTCGATCCTGCTGGCCGGGTGTCTGGTGGCGCTGATGTATCTGCTCCAGACCAGCGGCGTCGCGACCACCGGCTACGACATCCAGCGCCTTCAGACCGAGCGCGACGACTGGCAGCTGCGCAATGAGCAGCTTCGTCTCGAGGTGGCGAAGCGGCGCTCGCTCACCTGGATTGAATCCGAGGCAACCGCTCGGCTGGGCATGGTGCGGCCCGAGCCCACCGCGCTTACCTATCTGAAGGTCTCGCACTAGGCGAGTCGCGCGCCACGTGGCCGTCCAGCACGCGCTCCGCTCGCCGCCCCGGCCGCGGCACGTGCAGCAACGCAGCCGGAGCTCCGCGCAAGCGGCTCAATTACGCATGGCGTTGATCTGCGCGATGTTCGTGGGCTGCGGCGTGGTGCTGGTCTGGCGGCTCTACACCTTACAGGTGCTCGATACCACGCGCTACCAGCAGCTGGCCGACGACGAGCGGCACGCGCAGATCCCGATCGCTCCGAGTCGCGGCGCGCTGCTCGATACCAACGGCAACCCGCTGGTGGTCAGCGTGCGCTACGACAGCGTGTACGTGCTCGGCTCGCTGGTTGGGGGCGCCGACAGAGCCGAAAAGTTGTCGACCACCCTCAGCCCGATTCTGGGCGTGCCGGCCGCGGACCTGCGCGCGGCGATCGATCCGGCCAGCAGCCGGCCGCTGGTGCTCAAGAGCGGGGTGCCTTCCGCGGTCGCCGCGCAGGTGCAGCAGCTAGCGTTGCCTGGCGTCTACCTCGACAGCGAGCCCAGACGCGAGTACCCGGAGGGCAGCCTGGCGGCCCAGGCGCTCGGCTTCGTCGGGCGCGACTACACCGGGCTGACGGGCGTCGAGCTCAGCTACGACCAGGAGCTGGCAGGTACGCCTGGGGTGATCGACACGGAGAAAGACACCGCCGGGCAGGAGATCGCACTCGGGCGGCGGCTGCTGACCGCGCCCCGCCAGGGGTCCGACCTGGTACTGACCCTCGACCGTTACGTCCAACGGGTGGCCGAGCGGCTGCTCAACCAGGCAGTAATGGATAACCACGCCACTGGCGGGCTCATCCTGGTCATGGAGCCGCGCACGGGCAACATCCTGGCCGCCGCGAATAACCCGACCTACAGCCTGACCGCGGACGAGGTCTACAACCCTCGCCAGGCCGACCGCTACAAAGCCAAGATCGTCACCGACCAGTACGAGCCGGGCTCGACGCTGAAGACGATCACGATGTCGGCGGCCATCGACCAGGGGCTCGTCACTCCGAGTACCACGATGAACGATACGGGCGTGGCGGTGGTCGCCGGAAGCACCATTCGCAACTGGAATGGCGCGGCCAACGGCACCAGCACCATGACGGACGTCCTCATCCACTCGTCCAACGTCGGCATGACCTGGGTCAGCGGTGTGCTCGGGGCGGATCGGCTGTACGAGTATTTCGCGCGGTATGGCTTCGGCCAACCCACGGGGCTTCGGTTGCCCGGCGAGGTTGGCGGAACGGTCCGCACTAACCACGATGCTGGCTGGACGCGGGTCGACCAGGCGACCAACGCGTACGGTCAGGGCATCGCCGTGACGCCGGTGCAGCTCTTGCAATCCGTCGCCGTCCTTGCGAATGACGGGCAACTCGTGCGGCCGCGGCTGGTGCGGGCCATTCGCGGACCCGACGGCCCGCGGGAAATGGCGCCGGAGGTTGAACGGCAGGTGATCTCGCCGAAGACGGCGCACACCATGCTGCAGATGATGGTGGCTGTCCACGAGCAACCGGATCTGAAGGCGTACCGCGTGGCCGGCTATCACATCGCGGCGAAGACGGGCACGGCGGATACGCCAACGAACGTGGGCTACAACACGGCGCTGACCATCGGTTCGCTGGTGGCAGTGTTTCCCGCCGATGCGCCACGGTTTGCGGTGCTGATCAGGCTCGATGGACCGGAGAAGCTGTATGGCGGTCTGGTGGCCGCGCCAGTGTTGAAGGACCTCGCCCAGGAGTTGTTGACGTACTACCGTGTTCCACCCTCGTAGGCCGCACCGAGTACGAGCGCCGCACGCCCGCGTCGAGCGCGGAGGCGCGGAGTGCTGACGCTGGCTCAAGTGCTGGAGGCGACGCGGGGTGAGCTGCGTGGCGCACGCCCGGAGACGGGCGGGCTGCGCTTCGCGCGAGTGGTGGTCGATTCAAGGGCGGTCGCGCCCGGGGCGTTGTTCGTGGCGCTCAAGGGCCAGAAGCACGATGGTCACGCGTTCGTCGCGCAGGCCCTGGCGAACGGCGCCGCGGGCGCACTGGTCGAACGCGTGCCAGCCGACTGCGCCTGGGCGCTCGATTCGCACACCGATGGACCACCCCTCATCATCGTTCCCTCGACGGTCGATGCACTCGCGGGGATGGCGCGCTACGCACTGGACCGCCACCCTGACCTCGACGTCGTCGGCATCACTGGCAGCCTGGGCAAGACCACGACCAAAGAGGTGGTCGCGAGCGTCCTCACCGCTCGCCGACGCGTGCTGAAGAGCGAGGGCAACCTGAACTCGGAGATCGGGCTACCGATGACGGTCCTCAATGGCCTGGATCGACCCTATGACATCGCGGTGCTGGAGATGGCCATGTACCAGCTCGGCGACATCCGCCTGCTGGCCCGCCTCGCGCGGCCGCGTATCGGCGTCGTCACCGCGGTCCTGCCGGTCCACCTCGAGCGGCTGGGTACCATCGAACGCATCCACCAGGCGAAGCAGGAGCTCATCGAAGAGCTGCCCTCGAACGGAGTCGCCGTGCTCAACGCCGACGACCCACGCGTCGCCCAGATGGCGACCGCCACGGAGGCGCGTGTGGTGCGCTATGGCGTGTCGGCGACGGCCGACGTACGCGCCGAGGACATCCTCAGCCAGGGTCTGCGCGGTGTCCAGTTCGACCTCTTGCACGCTGGCCAACGACGGCGCGTGCGTCTGCCGCTGCTGGGCGTGCAGAGCGTCCACGCCGCGCTCGCCGCGACTGCTGTCGCGCACGAAGAGGGTCTTTCGCTGACCGAGGCGGCCGAGGCGCTACAGCGATTGTCGCCGGCGCTGCGACTGCTGGTGGTGGATGGCGTGAACGGCTCGCGCGTGGTCGACGACAGCTACAACGCCAGCCCCGAGTCCGTGCTCGCCGCGCTCAACCTGCTGCGCGAGCTGCCCGGGCGCCGCAAGATCGCCGTCCTGGGCGACATGCTCGAGCTGGGCAGCGAAGAGGAGCCCAGCCACCGCCGCGTCGGCAACCGCGCGGCGGCGGTGCTCGACCTGTTGATCGTGTACGGATCGCGGTCGGGCAGCACCGCGGACGAGGCACGCAGGTCGGGTTTGCGGGCCGACCAGGTATTGGAAGCCGAGACGCACGACGAGATCGTCGAACTGCTGCGTGCCCGCCTGCGGCCGGGCGACGACGTGCTGGTCAAAGGCTCGCTGGCGATGGGCATGAGCGCTGTGGTGCGCGGCATTCGCGCCGAAGGAGAAGCGTGACGGTTCCGCGTTCCGCGTTCCGAGTTCCGCGTTGGCCTGAGGACAACTGACCGTGGCGACGGCACTCTCCATGGCAGCCATGGCGTTTCTGATCACGATGGTGCTCGGCAATCCGTACCTGCAGTACCTGCGAAGAGCCGGACTTGGAAAGCAGGTACGCATCGAGGGCCCGAGCACGCATATTGAGAAGACGGGCACGCCGACGATGGGTGGCCTGCTGGTGACCGCGGTGGTGCTGGGGCTCACCGTGTGCCTGACGCTGATTCTGTACCGCGAATCTGGTCGATCGATCCTGCTGCCGATGGCGGTGATGGCGCTGACGACATTGCTGGGTTGGTACGACGACCGCCAGACGCTGGTGGGTCATAAGGGTGAGGGCCTGCGCGCCAGGACCAAGTTCGTGCTGCTCGGCGTGGTCGCGCTGGTGGCGTCGTTCATCCTGTGGGACCCGCCAACTGGCCTGGGCATCGACTTCATCTATCTGCCGGGCATCAAGGCGCCGTTCGTGATCGGCGTGTTGGTCATCCCGCTGTCGGCCGTGGCGGTGATGGGCTCGGCGCACGCCGTCAACCTCACAGACGGACTGGACTCACTCGCCGGCCACACCGCGGCGGTCGCGTACGCCGCGTACGGCATCATCGCCGCCCAGTACGGCCAGATCTACCTGGTGACGTTCTGCTTCACCGTGGCCGGGGCGCTGCTCGCCTTTCTGTGGTTCAACGCGCATCCGGCCGAAGTATTCATGGGCGACACTGGGTCGCTGGCGCTGGGGGCGACGCTGGCGATCGTGGCGATGATGCTTGGCCAGGTGCTGCTGCTGCCGATCATCGGCTTCGTGTTCGTCGCCGAAGCATTGTCGGTCATGCTCCAGGTGCTGTTCTTCAAGATGACCGGCGGACGCCGACTGTTTCGCATGGCGCCGCTGCACCACCACTTCGAGATGATGGGCTGGAGCGAAACGCAGGTTGCGCAGCGCTTCTGGTTGATCAGCATGGTGAGTGGGCTGTTGGGGGTGGCGCTTGCGCTCGTTTGAGCAAAGGGCCCGCCGGCTCGTCGACGGTCAGCGGGCGCTGGTGATCGGACTGGCGCGCGAAGGCGTCGATCTCACGCGCTTTCTTACCCGGCACGGTGCGTCGGTGGTCGTGACCGACCAGAAGCCAGCGGATCAGCTTCAGGACGCGATCAGAGAGCTCGAGACCACCTGCGCGACGTACCGCCTCGGCGGCCACGACGTTGCCGATGTCAACAACGTCGACGTGGTCTACGCCTCGCCCGGTGTGCCACCCGAGCACGAGCTCCTGCGCGCGGCGCGCGAACGTGGTGTTCGGCTGAGCAGCCTGGTGGAGCTGTTCTTTGACCTGTGCCCGGCGCCCATCGTGGGCGTGACGGGAAGCGCGGGCAAAAGCACCACCACCAGTCTGCTCGGCGAGATGTTTGTCGCGGCACGCCGCGACGTGTTCGTCGGTGGAAATATCGGTCGGCCGCTCCTCGGCAAGCTCGAGGAGATGACCACCTCAAGCTGGGTGGTCATGGAGCTGTCGAGCTTCCAGCTGGAGCCGCTGCAGGTCAGCCCGCGGGTCGCGGTGGTGACGAACGTGACCCCCAACCACCTCGACCGCCACCCGACGATGGAGGCGTACTGGGCGGCAAAACGCCAGATCCTGGAGCATCAGGCGCCGGCCGACTGGGCGGTGCTCAATGCTGATGACGCCTGGTCCCTGCGTTACCGGCCGCGGGGACGGGTCCTTCGGTTCAGCCTCGAAGGCGTGGTCGAAGGCGCCTACCTGGCCGGCCAACGGCTGATGCTGCTGGGCGAGCCGCTGGTGGATGTACCGGATGTGCCGCTGCGCGGTCGTCACAACATTGCCAACGTGTTGGCCGCCTCAGCGGCGGCGCACGCCGCGGGGATCGGGCGCGAAGCGATGGCCGCCGCGATCCGCACGTTCCAGGGCGTAGCGCATCGCCTGCAAACCGTCGCCGAACGTGACGGAGTGAGGTTCGTGGACGATTCGATCGCCACGGCTCCTGAGCGGTCGATCGCCGCGCTCGAAGCCTACGACGAGCCGCTGGTGCTGATCGCGGGCGGTCGCGACAAGCACCTGCCGATGGACACCTGGGCCGGGCTGATCGTGCGACGTGCGAAGCACGTGGTCCTGCTCGGTGAGATGAGCGATCTGGTGGCAGAGGCGATCCGCGTTGCCGACCCGGCCTACACCACCATTTCGAAAGCGTCTTCGATGGACGACGCGGTGGCGCAGGCCACCCGGGTGGCTGGCACGGGCAACGTGGTGCTGCTATCGCCGGGCGGCACCAGCTACGACATGTACCGCGACTTCGAAGAGCGCGGGCGAGACTTCGCTCGGGCGGTCGCCGAGCTGCCGCGATGACTCATTTGCCAGTCGACAAGCTCCAGGCGCGCCGTCCGGATTACCTGCTGCTGGCCAGCACTATCGCCCTGCTGGTGCTCGGCACCCTGATGGTCTACAGCGCCAGCTTCGTCGTCGCCCACAACGAATTCAACGACGACGCGTACTTCCTGGTGCGCCAGCTGGCCTGGATCGGGTTGGGTGCGATCGGGATGCTGCTGGCGATGCGCCTGGATTATCGGCGCTGGCGGCTACTCTCGCTGCCGATCATGCTGGCCTGTATCGGGCTGCTGGTGCTCGTGTTGGTCCCGGGCATCGGCGCCAGCAACTACGGCGCGGTGCGCTGGATCAAGCTGGGCCCGCTGCAGATCCAACCCAGCGAGATCGCCAAGCTGGCGGTCACGCTATACCTTGCCGATTGGCTGGCGCGGCGGGGACCCATCGTCGGCGAGTTTTTCAAGGGATTGCTGCCGTTCGCGATCATCGTCGCCATCGTCGCGGCGTTGATCGCGGTGCAACCTGATCTGGGCACGACCGCGATCGTGGTCAGTGTTTCGGCGTGCATCTTCTTCGTCGGCGGCGCAAACCTGCTGCAGATCGCGCTGCTGTGTCTGGCGGGCGCCTGCGCAGGCGTGGCGCTGCTGGCGCACCTGAGCGGCTACCAGCTCGAGCGCATCCGCGCCTTCCTCGACCCCTGGAGCGACATCCAGGGCAGCGGCTGGCATACCGCCCAGGGACTCATCGCTGTCGGCTCGGGCGGCCTGTTCGGCCACGGCTTGGGCAACGGCCTGCAGAAGTTCTACTGGGTGCCCAACGCGCACACCGACGCGATCTTCGCGATCATCGGCGAGGAGCTGGGATTCGTCGGGTGTGTCGGCGTGCTCATGCTGTTCGCCATCCTGTTCTGGCGCGGATTCCTGATCGCCTGGCGCGCGCCAGACGCCTTTGCGCGCCTGTTCGCGACTGGCCTGACGTGCATGCTGGCCGTGCAGACGCTGGTCAACGTGGCGGTGGTGACCAATTCGCTGCCGTACACGGGCGTGACGCTGCCGCTCCTGTCGTTCGGCGGTTCGTCCACGGTCATCTCGCTGGTCGCCATCGGCTTGTTGCTCAACATCTCGCGCCTGCCAGCCGCCGCGGTTGACGTCGAGCCGCGCATCGAGGACGAGCCGTTGCCGCCGTCGCCGCCGCGGCGCGCCGAGATCATCTCCCGCTCACGCATTGCGAGGGTCGAGCACTACCGTCACGCGCCGACTCAGCCGGCGCCTGTGCGCATGAAACAACGAGGCACGCGGCGTGTCTGAGCTGACGCTGGCACAGGCGCGGCGAGTCCACCTGGTCGGCATCGGCGGGTCGGGCATGGGTGCGCTCGCCAGCCTGCTCCTGGAGATGGGTAAGCAGGTCAGCGGGAGTGACGTCTCCCGTTCGGCAACCACCGAGCTCTTGTGCAAGGCTGGCGCAACGGTGTACGCCGCGCACTCCGCCGCGAATCTCGGCGACGCCGACTACGTGGTGCGCTCGTCGGCGATCGCGGCGGACAACCCCGAGGTCGTCGAAGCCCAACGGCGACGCCTGCCGACCAGAAAGCTGGCCGAAGCGGTTGGCGAGCTGATGCGCGACCGAAGCGGCGTCGCGGTGGCGGGCACGCACGGCAAAACCACTACCACCGCGCTGGTGGCCTGGTTGCTCCAGCAGGGTGGTGTCGATCCGCTCGCGCTGATCGGCGCCGATACGCCAGCCTTTCGCCTCGGCGCGCGAGCGGGTGACGGACCGATGGTCGTCGAGGCCGACGAGTACGACCGGCGCTTCCTGAACTACTGGCCGGAGGTCGCCATCGTCACCAGCATCGAGGCGGACCACCTCGACTACTATCGCGACCTCGCCGAGATCCACGCGGCGTTCCAATCGCTGGTCGAACGCCTGCCAGCGCACGGAAGGCTGGTCGTGTGTGCCGACGACCCGTGCGCGGCAGCGCTCGACTCGCCTGCGCGGCGTGAGACCTACGGGTTCGCCGCCGACGCCGACTGGTACATCGCCGACTACGTTGCAGAGGGCGGTCGCGGCTCGCGCTTCACGCTGCGCAACGCGGGTCGCGCGTGGCCGGTGCAGTCGCCGCTGATCGGCGAGCACAATGCGCGCAACGTCGCCGCTGCTATCGCGGCTGCCGATTACTTCGGCGTCGGGCTCAGCGCCGCGCTGGCCGCCATCGTGTCGTTCGAGGGGCCGCGGCGCCGCTTCGAGACCCGAGGCCGACCGAGCGGCATCTGGGTGTTGGACGATTACGCGCACCACCCCACCGAAGTGGCCGCCGTGCTGCGCGCCGCGGTGGCAGTCGCTGAAGGCAACGTCTGGGCGCTGTTCCAGCCGCACACGAGCAATCGCACCGCGGCTCTGCTCGAGCAGTTCGCGACCTCGTTTCGAGATGCCTCGCACGCGCTGATCTTGCCCATCTATCGTCCGAGCGGCCGTGAGCTCGCCGCGCGCGCGGTCAGTTCTGAAGACCTGGTGGCCGCGATCAGCGCCGCGGGACATGCCGACGTGCGCCTGGTTGAGACGTTCGACGCCGCTGAGGAGGTTGTCCAGCGAGAAGCCAGGCAAGGCGACATGGTCATCACCATTGGCGCGGGCGACGTCACGGTCCTGTCGGAGCGCCTGGTGGAGGCCCTCGGCCGATGAAGCTCGAGCGGGGCGTGAGCCTCGCGCCACATACGTCGCTGCGCGTTGGAGGTGCGGCCGATCACTTTGTGCTGGCAACCTCGGCCGAAGAGGCGGCCGAAGCGCTGCGTTGGGCACGCGAGCGCGACCTGCCGGTGCATGTCATCGGCGGTGGGTCCAATCTGCTGGTAGCCGACGCGGGGGTCACGGGACTGATCGTGAAGGCGGCCTACGCGCGCACGCAAGTAGAAGATCGCCACGGGCAGCCGGTACTGATCGCCGAGGCAGGCGCCAACCTAGCCAACCAGGCACGCCGCCTGGCCAAACAGGGCTTCGGCGGGCTGGAATGGGCGGCGAACGTCCCGGGTACTGTCGGCGGCGCCGCCGTCAACAACGCGGGTGCGTTCGGCGGCGACACGGCGTCATGTTTGCTGTCGGTACGCCTCGTCGCGGTTGATCGGACGTTCTGCCTGAACTCCAGTGACCTGGGCTACGCGTATCGCACCAGCGCGCTCAAGCGCCGTGAACTGGGCGACGTGGCCGTCGATCGCGTCGAGCTGCGGCTGCAGGTCAGCACCCCCGAACGCGCCGACGGGCTGGTCAAGGAGTTCAACGCGCAGCGCATGCGAACCCAGCCGCGCATCCTGAGCGCGGGCAGCGTCTTTGCCAACCCCGAGGGCACGTTCTCGGGAAAGCTGATCGAAGAGGCCGGCTTGAAGGGATCGCGCGCGGGGGCGGCGCGTATTTCGGAGCAGCACGCGAACTTCATCGTGAACCCTGGTGGTGCGACCGCGCGCGACGTGTACGCGCTCATGCGCCGAGCGCAGGATGTTGTCTTCGAGCGAACGGGGACGTGGCTGCGGGCCGAGATCGAGCTGCTAGGCCGTTGGAGTCTTGAGGAACGCGTGGCGCTCGAAGGCCCTCGGCGACCCGAACCAGGCGAAAGGACTCCTCTTGGGGAGGGTTCCTCGCCTCCTTCGAACGCCCCGCGACCCGCGCGATGCGAATCGACACCTTCCAGGGGCGGTTCTTCGCTGCCGGGCGCTCGGCGACCCGCACGAAGCGAATCGACACCTTCTGAGGGTTGTTCGCCTCCTCAGAGTGCCCCGTGCGCGGACCACCAGGTCGCGGCGCATGGCTAGAGCAGCGCACCGGCCGTCGTATGGGCACAACCCGGCAGCCGACCGCGCGGTGCGAGCAGCGACCGACCGCGAGCCCTGGCTGCCGCCAGGCTTTCTCGGCTGGGTCGTCGGTCGCGTGCTGGCGCTGGCCCTGCTCGTCGGTGCTGGCTGGCTCGTGTACGATTGCGGTTCGTCCGATCGCTTTCAGGTGCGCTCCGTGCGCGTACAGGGCAATGTGCTCCTGAGCCGGGCGGAGGTCGAAAACGTGGCCGCGGTGATCGGCGCAAACGTCTTCTGGGTCGACCGGGGACAGGTCGGCGCCCGAGTCCGCGCGCTGCCGCTCGTGCAGCAGGTCGAGGTCGGCGCCACGTTGCCGGATACAGTGGAGATATCGATCGTCGAGCGCCAACCAGCCGCTTTCTGGGTGAGCGGCGACCAGAGTTTTCTGGTTGATGGCGAGGGAGTTATTCTAAAGCCCGTAGACGCCGAGACTCAACAGGCTCGTGCCTGCGCGGGGCAGCCGTGCGATCCGCGCCTGGCGCCGCTGCCGACAGTGGCTCAGTTGGACGGCCAGCCGCTGACGCCCGGGGATCGAGTTGACGCCGGCGCATTGGCGACCTCGGCGCGCCTGGCCGCGCTGTTGCCGACGGTCGGCGTGCAGCCACTGGGTTTCGAATGGAGCCGCGAGATCGGACTCGAAGTGCCGACGCGCGACGGCTGGCGCGCACGCTTCGACGACGTGGGCAATGTCGAACAGCAGGTCGCATCGTTGCGCGCAGTGCGTGACGAGCTCGCGCGCACCCGCGCCGCCGCCGAGCTCATCGACGTTCGTTTTCGCGACCGGCCGTATTTCCGATGAGCAACGACCGGATCGTCGTCGGCATCGACGTGGGTACCACCAAAGTCTGTGCGCTGATCGCCGAGGTCTCCGAGGACGACCACCTGGAGGTGATCGGCACGGGCATCGTGCCATCGCGCGGCCTGAAGAAAGCAGTCGTGGTCAACCCCGAGGAGGTTATCGAATCGATCGTCAGCGCGGTCAGCAAGGCCGAGCAACAGTCCGGCTTCAAGATCGTCAGCGCGTTCGTGGGCATCTCCGGCGCCCACATCAGCACGCAGACGAGCCAGGGCGTGGTAGCCGTGCGTCACCCCGATCGGCAGATCTCACCCGACGACGTGCAGCGCGCGCTCGAGGCGGCGCGTGTGGTGAACGTGCCCAATGACCGCGAGATCGTCCACGTCCTGCCCAGGCACTACGTCGTCGATGGCCAGGACGGCATCAAGAATCCGATCGGCATGCTCGGGCACCGCATCGAGGTTCAGACGACGATCGTGGCGGGCGCGATGACGTCGGTCAGCAACCTGGTGCGCTGCGTGGAACGCGCCGGGATCGGCATCGATTCGCTGGTGCTGCAGCCTGTCGCGGCGGGCGAAGCGGTGCTGACTGAAGCGGAGCGCGAGATCGGGGTGACGCTCATCGACATTGGCAGCGGCACCACGGACGCGGGCATCTTCGTCGAGGGCGCGCTGGTCTACGCGTGCGTGTTGCCAGTCGGCGGCTTCCAGGTCAGCAACGATCTGGCAGTGGGCCTGCGCACGCCGTTCGCCGCCGCGGAGGAGATCAAGATTCGGCACGGGTACGCGCTCCCAGAGCTGCTCGAAGACGACCGGACGATCGACGTCTCGGCCTTCGACACGGGCGACGGTCGGCCGGTATCGCGACGCCAGGTCAGCGAGATTATCGAACCGCGGCTGGAGGAGACGTTCGAGCTGATCGTCGAGCAGCTGGACAAGGCTGGCCTGCGCGGCTTGCCCGCGGGTGTGGTGCTGTGTGGTGGAACGGCGCAGCTGGGGGGCATCAGGCGTCTGGCGGCGGAGGTATTCAGGGCGCCTGTCCGCATCGGCACGCCGACAGGCATCTACGGGCTGACCGATCAGATCTCTACACCAGCGTTTGCAACCAGTGTCGGGTTGTTGAAGTGGGGCCTCGACCAGGAGTTCGAACCAGCGGCTGCACGCGGCGGATTGCCCCTTTCAGGCATCGGCAGCGCGGTGACGAATTGGTTGCGGAACTTTCTGCCTTAGAATGCGGGGGGAACGGTGTTGACAATGAACGGATATGCCAGCCTGGAAGGTGCCGCGCGAATCGTCGTTCTCGGCGTCGGCGGCGGCGGCAGCAACGCCGTCAATCGAATGATTCAGTCGGGTGTACGAGGTGTCGAGTTCATCGCGATCAATACCGACACCCAAGCATTGGCGCGGTGTGAAGCACCTACTCGCCTGCACATCGGGGAGAAATTGACGCGCGGCCTGGGCGCGGGTGGCAACCCCAATACGGGTGAAAAGGCTGCCGAAGAGAGCGCCGAAGAGATCGCTCAGATGGTGCGCAATGCCGACATGGTGTTCATCGCCGCGGGCATGGGCGGCGGCACGGGCACCGGTGCAGCGCCGGTGATCGCGCAGATCTCGAAGGAGCAGGGCGCGCTGACGGTGGGCGTGGTGACCAAGCCGTTCAGCTTCGAAGGCCGCCAGCGGGCCAAGAACGCCGACGAGGGCATCGTGCAGCTGCGCGAGCGCGTCGATACGCTGATCACCATTCCCAACGATCGGTTGCTCGATGTGATCGACCGCAAGACGACGCTCGAGCAAGCGTTCATGGAAGTCGACGACGTCTTGCGCCAGGGCATCCAGGGGATTAGCGAGCTCATCACCGAGCCCGGCCTCATCAATCTCGATTTCGCCGACGTCAAGGCGATCATGTCGGACTCGGGCGGTGCGTTGATGGCCATCGGTCGCGGCACGGGCGAGACACGCGCCCAGGACGCGGCGCGGTTGGCGATCTCGAGTCCGCTGCTCGACATCAGCATGGATGGCGCGAAAGGCGTTTTGCTCAACATCACCGGCGGCAATGACCTGGCCCTGAGCGAGATCAGTGACGCGGCAGATGTTGTGGCGCAGGCCGCAGATCCCGAGGCCAGCATCATCTTCGGCGCCGTGATCGATCCGAGGATCGAGAACGAAGTCAGGATCACCGTGATCGCGACCGGCTTCGAGGTCGGCGAGCGACAACGGTCGCCTGGTCACCGCGGTCGACTGTCGCGGCCGGCTTTCAATCCACCCGAGAAGAGCGCCCCTCCACCAGAGTCGCCGGCCACCGGCCGCGATCGAGGGCTGCCCGTCGAAGAGCGCGACCGCGACCGCCCGCCCGAGCGCGAACAGGGTCCGATCCGTGTCGGCACCATTGGTGCCAGCCTGCCCGAGCCGGTCTTCCCGGACTCCGACGACGATCTGGACATCCCACCCTTCCTGCGCGGTGGCAGACGGCGGTAGCTAATCCTCCCTCTCCCTCTGGGAGAGGGCTGGGGTGAGGGGTGCGTATAGCCGCAAACGTTTGAAGTCGTGCGCACCCCTCACCCGCGCTGCGCGCGGCCTCTCCCAAAGGGAGAGGCGAAGATAACTCGGTGATCCAACCCCTCGGCAGTGACGTAGTTGAGGTGCGCCCCGAAGCGGGCGAGCTCACGCACAGAGAGAGGGGAACTTCAGAGCATGGTTCACCGTGTTCACCGTTTGCGCGCGCCGGTCGCGTTGACCGCGGCATTCGGTCTTTCGATGCTCGTGGTAGTTGGCGCCGGCGCGGCCGTCGGCCGACCCAACGTCCAGATCGCCGCCAACCAGACCGACGCCTATGGCGAAGGCCAGGTGATCGTCTTCACCTATCAACAGAGCTTCGACTGCGTCGACGGTCC
>Ga0066709_100001230_pt1 | contig 16447 bp, 18 predicted proteins | sample GraSoiAngelo_158_FD_79665 | JGI IMG/M metagenome (GOLD analysis project Ga0066709, IMG submission 79665) | Grasslands soil microbial communities from the Angelo Coastal Reserve, California, USA - 14_1009_16_30cm | ecosystem: Environmental > Terrestrial > Soil > Grasslands | place: USA...
CGCATAATCCATATGTAAGAGGGGGTATAGCTCAGTTGGTAGAGCGTCTCGTTCGCAATGAGAAGGCCAGGGGTTCGAATCCCCTTACCTCCAATTTTCACACACAGTGATCCAACTTAGCTGCGGAGCCCAAGCCCCCGACGCCGAATAGCATCACTTATTTGGTGAACCTCGCGCTCCTGCAGCTATCTATTTGGCAAATGCTACAAGAACAACGCATACGCAGGATTGGATTCCATTCTCTAGCGAGACGGTACGAGGCAACGTCCCGCAGGCCCACGCTGAAGCCTGCAGCGCACCGGCAACGTATTCCCAGCCCACGGGTCGTGTCGTGGCGGCGCGGCATTATTGGCCAGCTGCCACCTGCATTGCCCCGGAATCAGCGGGAACGACAGTTGCCAACTGTGGCAGTCCTCGAAATCGCCTCGTAGCCAACACCTCGCCAACCCGAACAAAACAGTATGCGAATACGACAGGCCAGAGCACCAGCAGGGTTATGTCTCGGCCGAGGTTGAAAGTAATACCGGCGCCAAGCATGAACAACATCAGGCGCAACAGCGACTGTCGTTGTTCCCACCAGCGGATGAGCAGACCGGTCCAAAGCGCCATCAGCATGCCGGCCGCCACTGGACCAAGGATTTGGCCAAAGTTCAGAACGCCGCCGCCGATCATTCCACTGGAAATGGTGGTGTTAACACCGAGCTCACCTTCGTCACTCTCGAACCCGCGCCACTTCGCGTAGTCAATTCCAAGCAACGGCTTTGAGGGCCAGATCACGCGCGGAACGAAATTTAATAGCTCGTTCAAATATCTTGCCCCATACGCCGGAGACCCACCGCCAGTCCCCAGGTAAGTATTCACAAAGCAAAGCTCCTGAATCATGTTCAGCCCTCTTTCTCGCGCATCCTCATCCAAGAGCTCGTAAGGATTCTCAGCAGCTAATACCTCTCTGAAGCCACCGAGGCGAAACTCCGTGACGAACTTAAAACCCTCTTTCAGACAGACGAACGCAACCGCCAGAACGGCCAATTTTATTATGAGGAAATGACGGCCATAAAACAGATATGTGATGATAAAAGGCAGAATCGCCGCAAGAAAATGGCTGCGCGCTCCTGCGAAAAAGAAATAAGGCAGCGTAATGGCGAACATCGCCGCAGCGAGCAAGCGCCAGAAAGTGCTGCGCTGAAAGAATACCAGAACGCCAAGAAACGCTGTTATTGCACTAAACAGATAGCCTCCGGCTGCGACCAGAAATCCGCTCGCCGAAGTCGACACTGCCTCCCGCCCCCACATCGTCGCGCCGGCACGGGAATCGATTGGAAACAGCGCACCGATCACATCACCGCCCATCCGATAGATGCCAATTGCAAAAAGCCCGAGCCAAAGCGCGCCGGCGCCAATTAAGATCTGCTCAGCGCTCAAGCCCTGCGTAATAAAAACGCCAGTGCTTGGCCGCCGTACAATCCAACGTACTGCACAGGGTATGAAAACGCGAAAGCCGATCAAAAAGAGCAGTACCTGCCAATAACTTTGGCCTAACAAGAAAGAAGGAAGATAATCGTACTCCTCCGGATTAATAAAAGGATCGACGAAATACCATGCGAACACTGTTACGTAGACGACGACCGTGATGCCAAAGCTATCTCGCTTCAGCAAGTTCACGCAGCTCTCCGCCGTCAACACCACCAACATGGCGGCAGCGAGATAGAACATTAGTTCATTCGTGACCATCGAGCGCGAAACAAAGGCGACCAGTATAGCGCACAAGAATCAAAAGTTAAATGTATTATCGTTAACGCGAATCGCTTGAATCCATCCCATAAATGGTTGGCACGGCTCGCCGAGCCGTCCGTCCGTCCGTCCCCGTTCGTGTCATGATGCGGTGCCCGGCGGTCGCGCCCTACCAGACCTCCGATTTCTATTGGTGAGATGGGATTCTACAGGGTTGCCCCCCAGCTCTTGCAGCCGGTGACCGAGCGCCTGGATCGTGAATTCATCACGCACACGTGACGCGGCAGCAAGGTTTTGCAACCAGCGGACCGAAAGCGGCCACCTTTTGAGCTTGCGACCATGAACGCAGCCAGCTACGACTTCGGGAAGCCGATCAAAAATGGCGAGTTTACTTACGTTCACGTCTCGGAGAGTGAAGCAGATCCAACTTGCGCGGAAGCCAGCGCTCACTGGCTTTCGCCTCGCGTGCATCATCGGACGTTTTCTGAGTCCTACCCACAACAATTTCTTTCACCCCGCGGCCACGGCAGTCGCTGAACCTAAAAACTCGTGAAGCGAACGTCCAACAACAAGCAACGATGAACATCTTCCGCGCCAGAGCGTCCAGTGTCTTCTGGCGAACTGCAGAAGCGATCTTTCGCTGGATCATGAGATTTCCAAGAATCTCGAGACGGCTGGACCATGCAGCCGTGCTTTTCCACCGGATGCATGAAAACGAGAACGGCGACCCGCAGACGAACGGCGAGGCATGGTTGCTGAAGACACTCGCCGCCGCCGGGAGGCTTAACACTGTCTTCGACGTGGGTGCCCACGCGGGCGGGTGGGCGGCACTAGTATTGGAAGCCAATCCACGCGCGGTGGTACATTGTTTTGAAATTTGCCCTCCGACATTTGAACGCCTAGCAGCGCACTACGATGGAGACCCGAGGGTGATTACAAACCCATTTGGGCTTTCTGACGCGACTGGAGACATCTCGGTCAAATATTGCCCCGACGCCGACTATCTCTCTTCCGTAGTCGAAATCGTGTTCGTTCCGGAGGCAAAAACGATTTTAGGGCGTGTCGACCGCGGCGACGCCTATTGTGCGCGCTACGGGCTGGAGCACATCGACCTGCTCAAACTAGATGTCGAAGGTGCCGAGCACATGGTGTTGCGCGGCTTTGGCGAGCTGGTGACGCCTGATCGAATTCCGGTGATCCAATTCGAGTACGGCCAAGTGAACATCGTTTCCAAATTCCTACTGCGCGATTTTCATGCGTTCTTCAACGCGCGCGGCTACCACGTTGGGAAGCTCTTCCCGGCTTTTGTACGCTTTGGAAGGTATGACTATGAGCACGAAAACTTTATCGGGTACAACCACATCGCGGTGGCCGACGACTACCTGCGACGGCGATTGCAACGGGCAGAGTTTCATGATTGTCTCGGAAACTAGCGGCCTTTGTTGTCGCTGTGAATGCGGCAGCAAGCACTTTGGTACGATACCAGCAGAGTAAAACACCGGCGACGCGGCGAAGTGTTCATGGGTTCGACCGGCGCCCCGCTGTTCTGGCCGGAAGAAAGCTCTAGGGGGAAAATTTGTACCTTTGCTGGTGGTCATGGCGCGTGTGCCTGCGCTCCAATGAAGATCGCGCCGTCCACGAAGCTGTGGGGCGTCACTGACTTAGCTGAACAGCTAACACTTGCACTGGCCCAGCATCATCGTGCCCAGCTCTTGCAACCGGCGAGCAAGCGCTTCAATTGTGAATTCATCACGCAAACGTGACGCGGCAGCAAGCTTTTGCAGCCGATCCGCATTCGTGAGGTACTCGCGAACCGCGGCTGCAAGGCACATGGCAGTCGGTTCCTGAAGGATGATTCCGTTAAGGCCGTTCTCCACAACTTTGCCGCAAAATTTCGAGGCCATAACGGGCAAACCGTGCGCCTGTGCTTCCAGTTGCGTAATTGCAAATCCGTCCGACAGCGTAGGCAGAATAAACACATCTGCATTTCTGTAATAGTCAGCTGCGTTCTCGCGCGTTACGGGGCCAAACCACTTCACCCTCCCGGAATCCCCGACCGTCCTGGCGTTTGCGATTTCCACAGGTCCAACCATCCAAAATTCAACCGGCTCATCGCGCAAAATTCGAGCGGCTTCCAACAACCTGGCCACGCCCTTGCGGAGATTGATTAAACCAAGAAAAAGGACGCGCATCGGTCGCTCTAACGTGAAGCGATCCGGGTACTCCCGCGGCCGTGGCCTCGGTGTCTCGTGGTTGGGTGGTCCTGTCATTTCATACGCAAGTGGAATAACTGATAACTTCTCGCCTGGAACTCCGCCGCGAATCAATCCTTCCCGCGACCATTCGGAGTTGACAACAATCCGGTCGGCTAGATTGCACTCCTCCCGCCACAGAGCCCAATATTCAGCTGGCGCGGGTTGCCAGCAATCCGCCAGTTCAGGTACGCGGGCGGCCTCCTGTGCTACGATCGCCTCCTCCTCTGGGCCAGGATCGATTTGGACGAGCAGCGTCTTCCATCCGTGCGCTTTTGCGTACCGAAACGGCTCAAGAGCGGTGTAGCTGTAGCTCAATAAAATGGGCTGATACTTAATAGTTGAGATCTGACAGCGGAGAAAGGCCACGACTTTGCGTTGGAACCAGCAGTTGCGCGCAATGATTTTTGCCCATCCCCTGAGGCACCGCGCGCGTGCAAGCATCTCAAAAAGGATTAGCGACGAATTGAACGCTGTTACTCGCGCGTCTGGGAGCGTGTCGTGAAATCTCTCTGCGAGACTTGACCCGCGGCGGCAGATTTTTCGAAGCAAAGACGAGGGCGGAACCCACGCATCCGTTAGCAGATACGCGAGCATGTCCACGCGAAGTAACGCCCGGGGAATTGCATAGTGTTCCCGCGCTCCCAGTTGGCAGCAAAGCCACTTCATTTTTCAGGGCAACGCAAGCCAGCGTTTATAGTTTACCCATGAAACAGGCGTGCGCTTTTGAAGACAATACGGAATTCCAGCCACCGCCTGCCACCACCAAACGGGTTCGCGAATCACCCAGGACCACCCGCGTTTGCAGGCATAACGAAACTGCGAGAAAAGGCGCCAGGCGGCTATTCCGACTACAAACGGAAAAGGACATCGCATCAGAGTGCTCCACAATTCGTTGCGGGCGTGACGATGATGAATGCGGATTTCATCGCGTGCCTGGCCGGAGTAATGGTGACGAATCGTGATGACCGGAGAGAAAAGCACGTCATAACCCGCCGCCACACATTGCAGCGCGTAGTCCGGCTCTTCATACATGTGGAAGAATCGCGGCTCAAACCCGGGCAGTTGGAGATAGGTAGATCGGCGCAAAACCGCGCCGGAATTAGCAAACGAACGCGTCAAATGTTCCGGGCCGGATTCTAGTTGCGAAAGCGTTTCGGGATATTCATCGCTTCGCTGTGGAAAGTGAAGAACAGCCAATTTTGGTTTTTTCTCAAAGAGACGACTGACGAGCGCGATGCAATCCATCTGCTCCGGGTAGCTGTCGTCATCGAGGGCGAACACAAGATCCGCCCTCGTCCGCCGCATCATAACATCCCGACAAGCAACAGAGCCGCGCGCGTTCTTGTTTGTGATCACTTCTGCGTGTGGAACGTGTTTCCGGATGACGTTCATCGTGTTATCTACGCAACAGCCGTCGGCTGTGATCAACACCTCAATTGGCGGGGGATTGAGCGCGGCAATTATTTCACAGGTACGCTGTAAATCCTCTGCGCGATTGCGTGTTGTGATCATGATTGAAATAGTCAATTGTTCGCTTCAATTGTGTTGGTTTGTACCAAAGACTCCTTCAACGCGAACGTGTCCTGGTCGCTCTCAATCCACCAGTAACCCGTCGCGTTCAACAACTGACGTGATGCCAGGCGTTGAGCTTTGCTCAGATGTAGCGACTCAAAGTTGAGCACGTCAGGCTCAATACCGGCATCAAAAAACCACTTCAGTATCTGATAATCCATGCCCTCTGTGTCCACCTGAAGGAGATGGAGGCGTTCACCATGAAACCTCTTCACCAGGGAACCAACGGAAACAGAAGATACTTCGACCTCGTGAACTTCCTCGGCGTCGGATCCAAATCGGCGGTGATGTTGAGCGATAAGGCTTGCCTTCGGCGAGGGGGCCGAACCGGGCACGTAAAGTTTTACTACACCATCGTGCTCTGCCACCGCGGCATTGATTAGACGGACTCTTGGATTAGTTGCATAAAGCGCTAGCAAACGCTCGTACGGAATTTTTTGCGGTTCTACTAAGATGGCCGAAACATTTTCGTTTTGAAGAATCTCCAAAAGTGGATCACAAGCGTGTCCGTCAAATGCCCCAATTTGGAGGACATGAATTGTTCCCTTTCGCATTGCCCGTAAGAGACCGAATCCTAAGACGAGAAGATTTCCGTGGACCTCTGGCCACCGGTATTCGCGCGCTAGTCTATAGCCGCACTTTCGAAACAAGCGCCCGAGGTAGTACCTGAGGTTAATAGACATTTTGGTTTCTTAATTTGGCACTTACTATCTCGTGGAGCTTTGGAAACACTTTTTGGTCGTCAGTATCTGCCAAAATTCCGGACTCAAGCCAGGCGTCGTTAACGGAGCGAAACTTCGTTTGGTCCTGATCCAAGGCAAATTCTATAGTGCGGCGCGACGAAAACCCGAACTCGGCGGGATCGATCCATTTGGCACCAGAGAGAAAACTGGTTTTCACGGTAGCGTGAGCATGATACACGGGGATGCATCCTGCTCGCACGGCATTGACGAATTTTTCAGTAAAGTAGTAGGCTTCGGCACAGTTCTCCAGACATACAGCAACCTTGTAGGCGGACAAAAACCGGATGTTCTGCTCGGCATAGATATCGGCACTGGGGGACGCTCGTCCCTCATAGTTACCTGGCGGCCTCTGAATCCAAAGCTTCGGAAAATGGCGGAAGTTCGCCCATGCCTCGGGCTTGCCGAACAGCTCGACGCGCCGGTCTAATATCATCCGATTCCGCGTCCGGAAGTGAGACTTAAGGAACCAAAGGCGTCCACCGAAATTGTTGACGGTGGCAACTGCGGCATGTCTTATCGAAGTTTCTCGTGGTCGTGACAAGCTTCCACTGTATGTAGGATGCGGAACGCGGTAGGTTGCGTCCGGGTGCGCGTAAAAAGCTCGTTCCGAAGCGTCGAGCTCTCGAACAAGCCGTTTCCCGACAGGATGCGAGTGGAAATGGCGATGCCATGAAGGCTCAATCGTGAACCAGAGCTTCGGGCCGTCGAACCTGAGCAGTTCGTCACTTGGGTCATACAGCACAAGTAAAGCATCGGCTTTCGCGAGGGGCACGCGCGGTGAATACAGGATGGCACCCAGCCGAAAATCATCCCATGAATCCGCACCGAACTGCTGCGAGACAATTCTGCAGCTGTATTCCGTCTGCGTATTCAGGCTCGCACCGCCTCCGTATCGAGTAACATGACAATGCCAGATGTCAGGGTTGTTAGAAAAGTAAAAGACTACCTGGATGTCGCTACTGCTATTTCACCCCGCGTGGTCCAATAGTATTGGGGATATCGGGTCTCTAGCCAATCATAAGTGTCAAAATTGTCTTCAATGAAATACACGAATTGTTTGGCCAAAAATGGGCAGATTTCTTGAAACGTTATTTCAATCGATTCCTTGGAGTGGCAGCCATCATATTCTCTCACTAAGTCTGAGACATCGAAGACGCCGTCCACAATCAGGCAAATTGGGACCGCTGGGCAGTAGTATCTCACGCTGGCCAGTGTGGCCTGAACCATGAAGTCGTTTCCGCATAGCAACCAGTCACAAAACCAAACGGCGCTTGCACCTTCACAATACAGGAGCTGATTGTTTGCGCTCTGCGTTCTCACGAGATAAAACGCACTCTCGATAGATCCCTTCGAATTGAGCAGAGAAAGAACTTAGTTGATTGCGAGCGTGGACTGTCTTCCGACCGGCCGCCCCAAGCGTTTCGCGCAGTTGCGCGGAATTACGCAATTTCATGATTGCCTCGAGCAGTGCGGCCCCATTTTGGGGAGGACATAGCATCGCTCCCTGTCCCTCAGGCGCAGCTTGGGGAATTCCGCCGACACGAAATGCCACAACGGGTGTTCCGCAAGCCATCGCTTCCACCAGCGTCAGACCGTAAGTCTCCATCAGCGAAGCGCTGACGAAAACATCCGCCGCCGCAAAGAGTCGCGCTAGCTCACGTCGTTCGCGAATGCCACCCGTAAACCGTACGTCTAAACAGTCCGGAACCGGCACCGCGCCTTCACCAAATGCTACCAACACTACGCCTCGCAGATCTGGCAAATGCGACAGTTGCTCGAGCAACCACGGCACATTTTTGTTTGCATCCGTCAGTGACGCGCCGCCTGTAACAATGACAAACGCGTTCGCTGGCAATTCCAGATGCTTTCGGCACTGGTTCTTGTCTTGCGGTTTAAAAACGCTCGTGTCGATTCCAGGAACAATTACTCGCACCCCGCCACAAGCTTCGGCTATTGGACTCCGCCCGGCGATTTCGGCCAGCCACTGGCTGTTTGTGACCACGCGTGCTCCACAATTCCGATATGCCCGCAATTTCCGCGAATGCGCACCCTTTGCCAGAACTCGATTTGCAGGCCATTTCAAGATCGGACAGAAATCGCAACGATGTGTCTGGTTGGCATAGCGATCGCATCCACGATAAAGGAAGCAGCCTCCGGTCACATGCCACATATCGTGGACGCTGATAACGACACCAATTCTGCGCGGCAGCATCTCCAACCAATGCGGAACGTCAAACCAGTCGGCTACCGTGTGCAAATGGACCACGTCGATTCCATCCAACTCCTCAGGCGCAGGTGGAACCGACAACCGCCACGTCCCGTGCCACGGCTCAGTGGACAAGGAAACATACGACCGGCGAATCACGCGATCCAAGAGCGGTCTGCCGCTTTCTCCCAATGGCGAATCTTTGCATAGCACATCGCTGCTAATCCCCTGCTCCGCTAATGCAGTGGAAAGGAGCGCCGCGTATTCGTAACTGCCGCCTGAAGAATGAGTATTGAGATGTAAAACTCTCATGAAGCGAGCGGGGAGGCGCGGAGCGTAAATTTCATCCTACTAATTTCGTGGCTGCGCCGGCGATGAAGCTGTCGACGGCTAGGCATATAGCGAATGTAATCGAACCAGTAACGCGCGGCCCTTTGATACCCAGCCGCCTTTTCTTTTTTCCCGGCAAATCGGTATAGCAACGATGCCAACGGAAAAGCAAGCGCGCGCAACGGAGCGAGCCCATTCCGCCAAAGCCTTCGGCGCACGGACTTCCTAAATCGAGGCGAACTCCGGTTGACGGGCAGTCCCGCCTCCCCTGCAAATCGTTCAAACAATTCCTGGGCCGGGCCAGCTATCCCGCCAAGCCACGGTACTGAACCCGTGTAATGGACCACGCAGTCGAGATCATTATTCTCCTGCTCGTCAAAGCGCCAGAACGCTCGATTCCATTGTTCAGGCAACTCAGCAATCCTCCCGTGAAGTAGAAAGTTAATAGCCGACTGGTCGTGAAATCGATAGTTCCCGCTCTGGGCTTCTAGAAAATCGAGGGATCGTTCCGTAAAATTCTCGTGTTTCAGCTGACTCAGATTCATCAGCATTACGCCTGAATTGAAGTATTCTCCATTAGCCGGAAGGTTCATCGCCTCCGCCAGAGTCTGGGAGTCTTCTCCAAGCGTTAGAGTTTCTGAATCACAAACTGCGCCGACGACTTTGCTAGGCGAAAGTTCAAGATCGAACAGCTCCGACAGGTTGCGGAATACAAGGACATCGCAGTCGAGATAGATCAAGCGTGGCACATCCAGCAAGTGCGGAAGCAATATCCGGCAATAGGCCATGTGTGATTTGCCAGGTCCCAGTGTCGCCTTACCAAAAATTGATGGATTCACCGGCACAAACTCGAGGCGCACGGGTCCGCCAATGGAATCAATCAACCTCGAAAGAGTATCCCTAGACTTCTGCGAAATACCACCGTCGAGCACCTTCAGATCCACTTCTCGGTGCGCGTCCAGATGACTGAACACGCTCGCCACCGCGCAGTACAGGCCTGGGAAATAGCTTTCGTTACTGGCTAGGGCAAGGACAGCTGGTTCCATTGGATTTCTTTTAGAAACATGCGCCTGAACGCAGATCCCTCGGCCATCCGGGACTCAGGAGCGTCTTGCATTAGCATGCTTTCCCGATGCGCGACAAAATTTGACGCAGTTCACGGTCGCGCACTCTCATCCAAAGATATCGCCTGCGGACGGCTAACCAATAAAGGAGCGCTGTGGGATAGGTCTTTACCCAAACCCGATCCGCGGAAAAAAGCGAGCCTATGAAGAGTTTCACAAGGCTCCGCAATCTCGCCCATCGGCCCTTGTGCATCGGGAAAGTGGACCATTGCATCAATAAAAGATTTCTCAATTCGAGAGAACCCAAGCTCTCGGTTGAACGATTTGACCACGAGCCCTGGTGGCGGTGCCAGACGATGCTGCCTGGCTCGTAAATGCAACGCCATCCTCGACGCCATGCGCGAAAACAGAGATCCACATCTTCGCAGTATGCTGGCGCAAAAAGCCTGTTGAAACCTGCCAACTCAAGGAATTTCTTTCGATCAACAGCCATAAAGCCGCCAGACGTGAACAAGGTGTGACAGGTCTTCTGATGTTGCGTATCGAATTTCCAGCTGTAAAACCCGTTTTTGAAATTCAGGCGGGCTGGGCCGCTGGTAACCTCTGCTCCATTCCAATCATAGCTCCGCGCCGAAACGGAAAAAACCTCTGGCGATTGGAAATGCCGTATTAACGGACCAAGGAAATCGGGATCCACTTTTAAATCGTTATTCAGAAGCACGAAGATGTCTTCAGTCCTTTCCTGCGCGAACCAGTTGTACGAAAAGAGAAAATCATTTTTCGGCGCTACGGTTGTTTGAACTGAAGGAAATTCGCGTTGAATCCAAGCCACATCGTCATCGGTGCTTTGGTTATCGAGAACTACAACTGTACAGGTGCCAGGAAATTTCTCCGCGGCGGCGCAAGCCGTCGGCAGCAACTGCTCCAGATGTTTTCTGCCGTTGCAATTGAGAATCGCCAGGCAAATAGACACCATCAGAAGACGCGCCGTTTATTTTATGTCGGGCAGATGCCGTTGGATGAATGCATCAACATCCCCGTAAAAGGATTCCAGGTTGGCTTTGACTTTCTCCATTGGCCAGTTCCACCACTGAATCTTCTCCAAGGCAGCGATTTGAAGTTCGGACAGGCGCATTTTTATCACCTTTGCCGGGACGCCGCCAACGATGGAGTAGGACGGCACATCTTTCGCGACGACTGCCCCGGCTGCGACGATTGCGCCATTTCCGATCTTCACGCCGGAAAGGATCATAGCGCGAGCTCCAAGCCAAACGTCATGCCCAACAGAAATGTCGCCTTTACTCGATGCATCGGCATATGGAGGATCATTGAAACACATGGCACGCAGCGGAAAAGTTGTTACCCCGTCTGTTCGATGCTCTCCAAAGACGAACCTCACGCCATCGCCAATACTGCAAAACTTCCCGATCTGGACATGATCGTCGGGATGGTACGCAAAGAAACATTCCCGCTGTAGCCCATAGGTGTGTTCTCCTACGTGCACTTGCGGATGAGAAAAATGAGCTAGGCTGCGTCCATCAGCGCTTCGCTCATATAGCACGCGATTCAATTCACAGGTCCGGCTTTGCTCTTCATCTCCCAAAATCCAGAGCAAGACCTTCATACCGATTCGGCGAAGAATGTTTGGCTTGCTCATTTCTTTGAAGCTGCAACCAGCTTTTCAATTTCACCGACAAAGATTTCCTGCAGGCGGTCGGGGTTGAATAGTGTTTTGTGCAGCCGCCTGGCCTCTTCCGAAAGCTGTTCGCGCCATGCGGCGTTTCCAGCGATTTGCCGGCAGGCTGAAACGATCGCGTCGGCGTCATTCTGGTTCACCGCCACTGCGCCGCCATGCTTGTGCGCCACGCGGAACGGCGTGCAGTAGTCTGGGCCCCAAAGAATCACAGGCTTCCCGAATGCAACGTAGTCCAGAAACTTCGTGGTGAAACTGGTGCGCATGAAAAGTTCATGTTCCTTCTCGAAGCTCATCACTACAAGCAGGGCGTCCGCACCCGCGAGGACTTCAGCCGCTTTTTCGGGCGGTCTAAAGCCAAGATAAATTCCTTTGGCTTCCGCCCGTCGCAGGAAATGGATCGGCCAGTCGGCGTTTGGCCCAACGATCATAATTTCCAAATCGTTCGTCGCCTCGATTTTCTTGATGAGTGAGCAAAGCATCCGGCCGTAGAAATTTTCTACCGAGCCGACATAGACCAGCCGGAATTTTCCGTTGGATGGTGGCCAGGGCTTTTCTGGTACGCGATGTCTGCCGGGCATCGGGTAAATGACGTGACTGTTTGGATGCGGCTCCAACACCTCCTGCATTCCGTCGCTGGTGCAAAAGGCCAGATCGCACTCACTGTAGAACCGACGGAACCATTGGCTTAGGGCGGGCCGCGTCCATCGATGTCCAAAATGCCCTTTCATGATCGGAACCCAGTCCAGAAAAAGACCAGCCAATGGCAAGCCATGTTTTCGAGCCGAACGGTATGCCAATTTGCTTAATGAATTATCCGCCAGCACCAACAACAAGTCTGGTTTAACATCTTTAATGGCATTTTCTAACGCCTGGTTCGTTGTTAGCGGCCAAATGAAATTTTCGTAATCGGTAATCCATGCGGCTACCCGCGGCCCGAATCGACTCTTTCTCAACCGACGAATTAGGTACGGCAGACGCAACGGCGTATGCACCAGCAAGTCTTCACTAAAGTCGGCATCGCTGGCCACATGCAGTTTGAATGGCCTTTGCTCCACCAGATGCCGGTGCATGACAATCCGCCCGCCGCAGTCATTGCGCGGTGGAGCGATGCTCACGAGCAGTATCCTTGGCTTCCTTTCCGACATTAAATGTGGTCCAGATGAAGCTTAAGCGCGTCGCGGTAAAGCATGTGCCGCACCCAGTTGACATAATGCCGGGAATAGTAGCCTTCGGCCATCATGTTACGGGGAAGGAATCTGTGGACATCATCGAACTCAACCAGGCTCAGTTTCTCCGGGAAAAATTCGCCACCGAGTTTTACAGCAGCAGCAATGATGGTTTGCTCACGCGAACTATCGTGAGGATCGCTCAATGCCTCTTCCACCAGTGAACGCAGAAGCTCCGGCGCCATAAGCTCGCCATGTAAGGCGAGAATTCCGCTGTTAACAAATGGTGGCTCCAACACAATCGCGCAATGCCGCAGCGCCATGTCTCGGTGCTGGTAGCAATTGTTCTCTCGCAGCCCGCGGGGTTTGTCCCACGACACGGGACCGCCCAGGAGCGGCGCCGGATCTCTGAACCAAAGGATATCGGCGTCCACAAAGAGCACCGGCTGTTTGCTTGCTTGGGTGATAATCGCGGCGAGCTTAAGTCCGTAGGGACTTTCTCGGGCGTAGTCGGCCAACTCTGGAAAACCAGCACCGGAAGCCGCTAGGGAAACTTCCCGCCGCGTCAAGACGGTGATCGGTGTAGGCCACCAGGCGAAGACCTCTGCAAATTCATCCGCCGTCCAACTACCGTCCGATACAACTGTGATCTCAGGCAACGAATTCCACGAGCGGTACAACGAAAAGAGACTTTCACGCAACATTAGCCAGTGTCTGCGGTCGCTCACGATAAGATAGCAGAAGTTTAGGTTCGTAAGGGGTTTGCATGGTTGCGGAGGAATTGGCCAGCGCGAAAGAATTGTTTGTGCGATCTCACCCAGGCGCACAGAGACATTCATTCCGCTGAATGGCCGCAAAAGACCTGGAGCAAATCTTCGTGCGAGCGCCTTTAGCTGCGCACTCCTGCTCATATCAAGCACTGTTCCCATTCGGCAGCGGCAAAGAATTTCTAAAGACGTCGAATTCGCTTGCGCAGTTGACGCACCGCAATTATGGCTCGTCCGCCCGATGCGCGATGAAGGAGCACTTTCGCTTCCAACCGCAACCGACGCGAACGATGCCGGCCGTGGTCCCATAACTCTTTAGTAGCACGCAACTGACTTGTACATGCGGCAACATCATCATTGGAGAAAAACTGTTGAGCAAGCATAAGCGAAATGTCGGCCCAATAACGACGCCCCTGCTTCTCCAATTGTCGTCTGGAATTTGCGGGCAAATACTTTTTCCAGATTCTGATTGCTCTGGCCATATCCTGCATATTTGCACCCGTCCGCGCCTGAACGAGATGTACGTTGTCGCCATGCCGTCGGAAGCCGGCCAAGATTTGCGGCTCGTAGTAAACGGGCGCACGAGCGGCAATCCTGACCCACATTTCAAGATCGAGGAAACATATGAGTTTCGCGGTAAAACCCCCCAGTCGCTCGTACGTCGCGCGCTTAACAACCACTGCGGGACATTCAACGTGATAGCCTGTGGCCACGCGTTCTAACCAGTCATTCAACACGCCTGGGGTCGCGCTCTCGAGGGGCCCGAGCTCCTTCCAGTGGCCATTCGCATCGATAATTGCGAATCGACAAAAGGCCATACCGACATCCGGATTACAAGTGATGCCATGATAAAGACGATCATAAAAGCCCTGTAACACGATATCGTCGTGATGCAGGATGTGGACCCAGTGACCTCGCGCCCGCTCAATGCATCTATTCCAAGTATTCACTAAACCTCGGTTTTCGGATTCGGCGTGGAACGTCACGCGTCCCGCGCCGACCCGCCGGGTAATTTCAGAGGCGGTACCATCCTTCGAGCAGTCGTCGACTACCTCGATCTGCATGTGCTCCGACCCGGGATCTTGCTGAAGGACGCTCTTCAACGTTTCCTCCAAGTAATCTGCCCGCGGGTTGTACGTAGGTATCATTACAGACCAGAAAGGCCGCGGCGAGGTTCCCTCTTGTAAGGGAAATATCAGCGGTGGATTTGCCATCGATTTTCTTTCAGCGAAGCACCCGTGGCGCTAAGGACGCTACGTTTACCAGGCTCTCCCCCTAAAATGACACGAACGTCGCGAAGCACTCGCGTCGAAAATTTAACGGGCCAATTATCCACCATCGACTGATTGCAGAGCTTCCCTCAAAGCTTCCAAGTACGACCGCCCATACCGCTGGTCAGGTTCGAGGTGGTTGCCTTCCGCCCACTCATTCCAGGCATTTATAAACAAGATAGGCGTAGGGTTGGAGTTTATCAGCTTAGCTAGCGTATTGGCAACCCACTGCTGAAAAAGAGCTGGTGACGATTCGATAAACACCCATGCACCATAGCGACGGCGAGCAGAATTATCCCACGAAGGAGTAACACAGGGAAAACGAGTGTAATCCGGCAGACGTCGTCTGCTCATTGAAGTGACAAGATGGGAATAATTCTGGACGATGGTTTTATCGCCAAGAAACTTCCGGCGAAGGAAAAAACGAAAATCATTCCACCGGGAGTGCCTGAGTCCCCGGCAACCTAATGGCGCTCCTAATTCCCACCAGTCCGGCTGAAATTCCACTGCGGCATTGAGACCGACTTCGCTCGGTGGAGATGTGTCAAAAGCTGTATCCACGCGACACAAAAAAAGTTCGCCAACACCAAGTCGACGGCATTCGTGCCGCCAAAGATCGGTTGTGCGTTTGAGATTAGGTAATTTGTGCGCGCGATAGATAATAAACAGTGGTTTGCCATCTATGCGTATGTATCGCTCGTCGGCAAACGCCCGCGAAAGCCAGCGAATATGTTGAAGATCATCATCCTCAGAGTAAGTCTGCTCTATCAACATCTCAGTATCGCCACCATCCCACACCCGTGTCCAATTCTCGTTCGCCCAACATAGGCAAAACGGGAAGTCAGGGTTGTGTGATGTTAGCACTTCATCGAAAGGTCGATTCAAAAGGCGTTTTCCGGCAAACCAATAATGGTAATAGCAAAAGCCAGTGACTCCATACTGCCGCGCCAGATCGGCCTGAGCTTCGCGGGATTCCGCAAGACGAAGATCGTAAAATCCGAGATCGGCAGGCAAGTGCGGCTGGTAATGGCCGCGAAAAAGCGGACGCGCCTTTGCAACGTTCGTCCACTCGGTAAATCCTCTACCCCACCATGCATCATTCTCGGGTATCGGATGATACTGCGGCAGGTAAAAGGCGATCGTCCGCAGAGTATCACGAGTCATTTTCGTTTCTCCGCCAACCATCCACAGCTTGCTTCACCTGCTGAAGATATCCACGGCCAGAGCGCTGATCCGGCTCGAGGTGATTCCCTTCAGCCCACTCGTTCCAGGCATTGACAAACAAGAGACCATCCCCTTCCGCAGATAAGGCCAAATCGTCAAGCGTGCGTCGCAAAGCTGCGCCGAACTCCTCGGCGCTCTCGTTGATCATAACAATGCCGTTGGCACCCCGACGCGGAGTGTTATCCCAGCCGACAAACACACATTCGACATGCGGGAAGTCGCGCGGTATTTGCGACATTGCGCGACGGGCTTCCGTAATGTCGTACACTTTGGTGCGGCCATTTCGTATTCGGAGCCGCATATTGTGAAGAAAGCGCCTAAGCTTCCATCCATCTCCGCTCCACCCCGGAAGCGCCGAGAGCTGGGGTGTAAAAGCCAAAGTACTGTCGAATCCCAGCTGGCGACAGTCGAGGCCAGGACAA
>Ga0066709_100001232_pt1 | contig 16437 bp, 12 predicted proteins | sample GraSoiAngelo_158_FD_79665 | JGI IMG/M metagenome (GOLD analysis project Ga0066709, IMG submission 79665) | Grasslands soil microbial communities from the Angelo Coastal Reserve, California, USA - 14_1009_16_30cm | ecosystem: Environmental > Terrestrial > Soil > Grasslands | place: USA...
CCTTTTGCCTTGAGTTGATCAGCCCTTATGCCAGTCTCTGGCGTTTACCTATCCCGCTTCGGCCACCTAGCCCAATGCCACGTGATTGGTTTACCGAAGCGCGACGCAAAGCCGCAAATCTTTTGGATAAGCGGCCGGAGATCGCTCGCGCTGTCATGGCGCGGTATCCCGTTGTCCTCGCGGATGAACATCAAGACGCTTCGATTCATCACCACTCCCTCCTGGTATCGCTTTCAAAGGCTGGTGCGCGTGTTCGCATGTTCGGCGACGCGCTTCAGGCCATCCTCACGTTCGACCGGACTATCCCCGGATGGGATGAACTCATGCGTGGCATTCCTACAGTTGAACTGTCGGGAGCTTGGCGCTGGGTTAATGAGCCGGCACTTGGGCAGTGGATCGCGGACGCACGGGCATCTTTGCGGTCGGGTGGAAAGGTCTCCCTTTCCTCCGCGGATGGTCGTGTCCAAGTATTTGAGGTGGATGGCAGTCGACAGGTTTGGACGAGAAACGCAATGGTCCTCAACATCCTCCGCAGCCTTCGCGAAATGGACAGTCTCGTTGTACTCAGTCGACGTAACGATCAAGCTAAGGAAGCCGCTAGAGTGGCAGATCTTGGGCTGATCGTCAATGAAGGATCAGATCAGAGTGCTGTTGAGGAGGTAGTCGCCGAAGTTCTCGGGGCGGCCGGGAACACAAACGCCGTCGCTAGCTCGTTCGTTGACTTCATGGTCGGCTGCGGCAGCCTGGAATTGACAACTGCGGAGGCGATAAGATCCCACTCTCCTCAACCATTTCAGAAGGCTGCGTCGGAGATCCTGACAGTTCTTGACCAACGACCAGACTTATCGGGTCTCGTGCTGGCCACGCGACTGGCGCGACGTAACGCACAGGCAATTGGTTGGGCTATTGCCCATCCTGTATCCGTCGACACGGTCGCACGCATGCCGGTGACCGTAGGCGTCGACGAGATCCGAGACCTCGTATTCCAAGCGCAGCGCTCGGCAATCGAGGGCGCTATTCCGGTGCGCTGCGCGTCAACTATTCATAAGGCTAAAGGCCGAGAGTTCGATAACGTGGTCCTGCCCTGGATCGATGCGGCGACATTTGGCCCAGACGTGAAGGATCGCCAGCTGCTATACGTCGGGCTGTCTCGCGCCAAGCGCCGGCTGATACTCGTGGTCCCCAGGGCTGGGGCGAGCCCACTTGTAAGTCTATGACTCGCGCCCGGTCGGCCCAGCCTGCTTCATCGTCGACCTGATCCCCTGACGCCAACCTACAATCGGGCCAATGTCATCCCATCCTCGATCTAGGCCGATCTTCCAGCTCGAGGAGAAATTGGGTTCGAAGTGGCCGAATCTACGGAAATGTGACCAAATGACTCAGGCCACTCTGGATCAGATCCAGGACAAGGTAGGAAACTTGACGACGCCCGACACCTCGCTTGTTCTTTACGGCTCACTAGCGCGACGGGAGTTCACTCCTGACAGCGACGCCGATTGGACACTGCTGGTCGACGGACAGGCCGACCCAGAGCACCTGAACTCAAGTCTGGATCTTGCGAAGGGAATCAAGGTGATAGGGATCAAGCAGCCTGGTCGTGAGGGAACTTTCGGACAACTCACGTTTAGCCGCGATCTCATTCACTACATCGGTGGGCAGGACGATACCAACACGAACACAACCAGGCGGATTCTTCTTCTTCTCGAATCCACCTCCCTTGGGCAGTCCGCCGCATACGAACGTGTAACTCGCAACGTGCTGCATCGATACCTATCTGAGGACCATGGCTGGCTGCACGGTCGAAATCCATATGGGGTGCCGCGGTTTCTTCAGAATGACATCGCACGCTATTGGCGCACAATGGCGGTCGACTTCGCCTACAAACAGCGCCAACGGGGAGGGGAAGGTTGGGCCCTGCGTAGTACAAAGCTGCGCCTTTCGCGAAAGCTGATCTATGCGTCTGGCCTGCTTTACTGCTTCAGCTGTAGGGAAGTCGACTCTAAGACGGATTCCAGCGCCTCCTCCACTACTCGCCTTCAGCAAGCGATTGACCATCTAGTGGGGGTAGGATCGCAACCACCCATAGACATCATGGCCGATGTGTTGATTCGGCATGAGGAGTTTCATGCGGCCGCCCGCAACCTGGGCGACTCATACGACGCATTTCTTGGCTTGCTGGCAGACTCGGGGACTCGGAAGCACCTTGAGAACTTGGCACAGGAGGATGCAGCGACCGACGATGTATATGAACGTGTCCGTGATCTTGGGCATGCGTTTCAGGATGCGCTCGATCGAGTGTTTCTGGAACCGAGCACATCGGGCATCTTCGACCTGACGAAGAGGTACGGCGTCTTCTAAATGGACAGAATTGGGTACTCCACCGGGGCCCTAGCGCGTGGCGATGTCACGAATGGCGTCGAGCTCGTTCGGGACCTTGGCCTCACGGTCATCGAACTGTCCGCCCTTCGCGTGCGTGAACTCGGCCCGCTAACCGCATATATAGAGAGGACGGATCTATCGGACTTTAACTATGTCTCCATCCATGCTCCAACTGACTTCAATGAGTTGGCTGAAGAGGGAGTAGTTGCGACATTGGAGCGTTTGGCTCACGCCAAGAAGTGGCCCATAGTCATGCACCCCGATGCCGTCTTTGATTTTGGACTCTGGCGTCGGTTAGGGTCGTGGCTTTGCTTCGAGAATATGGATAAGCGCAAGGGAAAAGCTCGTACTGCTGACGAGCTGGCGGGGATCCTAGCTATGACACCCGACGCTCAAGTCTGTTTCGATATCGCACATGCTAGGCAGGTAGACAGCTCGATGACAGAGGCGTATCGCCTACTTCGGCGATTTAGTACTCGCATTCACCAAATTCACTTTAGTGAAGTGAATAGCCAAAGCCGCCACTCTCCCGTGTCGATTGCCGGGCTACATGCCTACGAGCAAGTCGCATCCGAGCTACCGAGCGATGTACCGCTTATCATCGAGTCGCCTGCCTCACTCCAGAGAGCTGCGCTCGAGGTCGAGACTGTCGAAGAGTTCTTCAAACATGCGACCTCGAGTCGTGGTCGGATGTACTAGGTCAGACACTCACTCGGGATTGGTTGGCTACCATAGGCAAACCATCAGACAGTCACCCATTTCTTGCGATACACTTCGCTATCGAGATCTCATCTCGGCCACACGGAAGACGCGTGTGCGGGCTTCAATATCGTGCAACAAGAGGTAAGCCGATCCGGCGATGTTTCGCTGCCTGGCAAATGGTGTCGCGGCGAACGTCGCAATGTAGCTCTGGATCATGACCAAGTTGTGAAGGGTGATGGCCCGATCGCTGGTTGTTGCTGGACTCACTGCGGCGCCGCCCGCTGCATCGGCCGCAATATGTTCAAGGCGTGGAAAGTGAGCTGCACGTGACGACGTCAACCACAATCCGTAGATCAGCTTTGCCCGCCCGAAATGCTTGCTGGTGTTGACGACACTAAGCGCACGCAACGTCTCGCGTACGCTGCGGAAGGAGCGTCCAGCCCCTCGGCAAGCGCATTCGTGGTGGGCGTGAAGTTTGGCGAAATGCTGAACCAGCCACCGCTTATCGGCTACGTATCCAGTTGGGAACGAGATCCCAACAGTCGACTCCAAGAGTTCCAACTCGTCAACTAACGCCTTAGCCATCCCGAGCTCGACGCAAATCGCACGCGCTCGGCCACTCATTGGGGCCGACAAACCGCCCGCACCGGCGATCCAAGCACAATGTGCGAAGAGCTCAACTAGGGCTCTAACCTGGTCGGAAGCGGACCACGCGAGAGTGGGCCGACGAAGCAGGATTACTCCGCTCTGGAAGCGGGTGACCGCGGCCAGGTGAAGCGTCCGAAGCGTGCGCGCGGGGTAAAAACCTCGAGGGCTCGGCGGACTCCAAGGCTCCATTGATTCGAACCACCCGACCGCTTCCCTCTCTGATCTCGCTAGGAGTCGGCGGAAAGACTCGCCGCGAACGAGGCTCACAGCAACACGTTAAGACCACCACAGGCCCGAAGCCGCTTGCTCTCGATAAAGGCGAGCGAATCGGTAGCCCACAATTTGATCGATGCCTGCCTTGAATACGCCGACGCTGAGTGGGCGCCTCGTTGAGCTGAGGCCGGCCGAACACGCCGGGCCCCTTTCGCCGCGCTCAGTTGCAAGCTGGTGGACATGGCGACTCGAGGATATGAAGCTGGTGGGGCATGCTGGACTAAGGTACGAATCAGGGGGTACTTATTCGGTCGGCTTCTACTTCTTGCGTAGAGCTCGAGCCGAAGGTGGTTATGGGGCGGAGGTGCTGCGCCTCGTCTGCCGCTTTGCGGTTGAGCGCTTCGCCGCGACCAAGTTGCTCTGTACGCCACACGATCTCGGGCGCAAAGCTGCAGCAGAAGAGGCGGGTTTCAGGCTTGCAAGTTCGTCGCCGCCGCAGCACTCGAAACGGCGGCGTGGTATCGGGAGGTGGACTCTGGAATGGGAGCCGAAACCTCCTATCAGAAGCCACGCATGAGGCTTTCGCCATCGGGATAGGGCGGCGAGGGATACTCAATCCGAAGTTGAAGAAAATGGTCGAACTATCCATTCGAAGATCGGGCGACGGATTCGTTGTAGGTGCGCCCAACGTCGTATCCAAGTAGCTAAGGCATCAGCTCAAAGGCGTCCATGTGGGCTGGCCGTATCACCGAGAAATGCCTGCGATCTAGAGTGGCGATCTTGCCGGCATTGAGGCGCTCGGCAGCTGCGACGATCGAGGCGTCGACGCTCCCCAGCGGCAAGTCGCGGTAGGCAGCGACCAAGGCCGCGATCCGCATCCAGTCACCCGCCTCGACTGGCTCTGGCACCACCTCACCAGCGGCGAGATCCCCAAGAAAGCGAACCTCGCTCTCTATGCCAAGCCTCGTCCCGAGAAGGTACACAACCTCGGTGACCACCAGGATCGGAACCAGAATCAGTCCCGGATATCCTTCGAGCAAGCGCCGACATCGGACATGCTCGGCATCGTCAGCGTCGTACGCGGCGTAGAGCGGACCCGCATCGATGATCAGCGGGTCGTGAGCTCTGACCTCAGGATCTCCTCGATGCGGTGAGAAATTTCACTCCGGCCGCTGCGGCCCGGAGATGCCAAGCGACGGCGGTGGGTCCGGCCCGTCAAGTGGCTCTCGATGGCTTCGCGGGTGAGCTCTGACAGACTGAGTCCACGTCGTTCGGCCTCGTGTCGCAGGCGGCGATCAAGACTGTCCGGCAGTTTGACGGTAGTTCGGCGCATGGTATGCCAGCATACCACACACACACACACACGCAGGCAGTCGAATTGATTCTCTTCCTGCGGACATTTCAGACGATCAGCGGAGTTCAGGGGGCTGCAGCAGGCGGACGAGCAGCAACAACATCAGTTGAGGGATCAGGATCCTAATTGACCATCGATCATTGGCAGGCCGACGTCTTCGACTTTCGGCCCTCCAACATGATGTCGTCGAGTTCATCGGCATCCTTGGGGTCGGCGGGCAGTCCGAAATACTTGCGGGTGGTACGTCGGGCCCGCTTGATTGCAGCCTCGCGGGCCGCCTCTGGCGGCGCAAAGTCGACAAGGTCCAAACCTTCCGTGTCCAGCACTATGGTCTGATCGGTGTATTGAGAGAGGACCTGTGATTCACCAGAACCAAACAGCCCAAAGCGTGCAACCTGAAGTCCGAACTGACCGAACGTCGTGACTTGACCAGCCGGCTCATAAGCCAGTCGCAGTCCTAGCGTCTTAGGCTTCGGTCGCGCCCCTGTCACCGCGGCGGATTTGGCTTTAGTTCCCGCGTCATAGTCCGGCTCACCGTCGAACTCACGAAAGGGTAGGTTGTTCCAGACGCCGCCATCTACATATGTCCCGCACGGCGGCTTACCCCTGTAGATGTCCTTGTCGATTACATACGGCTTGTAAATGAAGGGCAAACTCATCGAAATCCGGATCGCGTCTGCGACAGGGAAGGCAGGCGTGTGGTCCACTGAAAACAGCTGCGTCGTGCCGGTCGATAGGTTCGAGCCGGTCACCAGGAGCTTCTTGCCGGTAACCGCGAACAGGTCTTCAAATGTGGCGAACAACTTGGGGATCCCGCTTGTGTTTCTGACCTTCATCCCAACGAGCTCATCGAATACGTCCCGGGCCTTGCGGCCTGAAAAAAGACCCATATCACTACCCATGTAGACGAACAATCGCCGCCAGCTCCTGATCAGAAGGTCGAAGGGCGGTGTGCTTTGGTGTTCGTCGATCTGCTTCTTGAAGGTCCCGTAGTTCTTGGCCAGTTCCGCCAACGCGAAACCAACAGCCGCATCGCCAAGGACACATCCAAGCGCGCTGACCAACACCGCTGAGAGCCCCGCTTCGAGCCCGAGGTGATCCAGAGCGGTTATCAGTTGTTCTTCGCCTGGCGACGGATTCGGCACCAACAGATAGGGCTGGCCTGGCCTCGGGCGATAGCGCGGCTCTGGTGGTTCGAAGAACTCGGTGAAGGAGTGAACCGAAACACCGAGCTTGGACGGATCCTTCATGAACATCGCCATTTCATCGCTTCTATAGCCGAGCGACAGCATGAGCGATGTAATCGCCCCGGCCGAAGCTCCCGCATAGCCGATAACGTGGTCGAAAACGTTGAGCTTCTCGAGAATCTGTAGGGCGCCCAGGTACGCAAAGCCCTTTCCGCCGCCGCCCTCGAGGGCGATGTATGAAATATCGTCGGCGAGCAGGTGTCGGGGCCCGGATTGCTTGAGGACCGCGGCAGAGGTCACGCCATGTCCTCACCGCCGATAGGCATCACGGTATCGTCTGGCCCGGAGGCGCATCCAGCTTGGCTCCGGCATTCGTCAGCGGCAGGACTGTCCCGACCTTGTCGAGTATGGTCAGCGATGTTGGCAGTCGGACTTCCCAGGACTCTCCTGGGACGCCGTCCGCAGGAGCGACTTGCTGAGCCTTGATTTCTTCGGCAACTGACACATACAACTGGGAGCCGGGCATCGGAACCGGGCCGCCACCCCATAAGACTCCCAGCGCCGAATACAGAATCGTCTGGAGTTCAAATCGCGGGCGCGCCGGCAGAACAACGCGAGCAGAGCCAGCGCGCAGAAATCGAGCGAAGTCTGGGTCGGCGCCCTTGATGCTGGCCAGTTCCGACCAGCGCGGGAATCCGGCCCAAAAGTAGGGGTAGAGCACGAATGTCATGTTTTCCCACTCGAAAGCCTGTTCCAGAAACTGGATCTCCGGGGCGGTCGCCAAGGTATATGCCAGGTCGACTGTTGGAGGCTGATCGTCGGAAGGGTCATAGACCATGGCCGAGGTGCCCTCGAATTGGGAGCCCAGCATTGCAATTACCGTTCGTTTCAGTTCTTCGCGCACGGTCTCGCTGTTCTGGGTAGGCGAATCACCGCCCATTTCCACACCCGCCTGAATCTGGCGGGCGGCCCTTTCTTCCTCATGCTGCTGTTTGAGCGCGAAGTAAGCCGTGGCAATCGCCTCATATGTCTTGAACTGCCACAACTCGAGTTTCTCAGGCAGCAGAGCGCAATCGACCGCGATGTTGAGTTCGAAACTCTTTGTGAATTCACCACGCACGCCAACAGGAATGCGGCCAGTCAATGGTGCCGAAGGAGAAGGGGTCTGAACGCCGACCCCTTCGAGAACCACGCTCGTCCGGTCAACGTTGTCGCCACTGGAAAGGACTGCTGAGGTAGTCCCGACCACAACAGTGACCGAACCAACGTGACCGACCAAATCGTTTGACGCATCGGCGAATGCGTCCTTCGCCAGCACGCTGTGACCAATGAGGGTGGCGGTCCACCTGGTCGCTTTGTATCCGGCAGGCACCTGAAGGCCTGCCGTCGAACTGGTGTCGTTGAGCACTTCGTACTGGGTCTTGTCTTCGACCGTGTCTGAGTCAGTGGCTTTGATTTCGAGGTTCTCGAAAATGCTGATCGTGTTTGGCGGAGGAGGCTCGACGCCGAGGACGTGGTATCTGGATACATATTGCTGATAGTTGCCCTGATGTATGTCCGCTGGGGTCAACTCCTGCGGCCCAGCCACTGGAGTGCCGTCGTTCATCAGGACGATGAGTGGTGGGGGTTCTTGTGTTCGGAGACCCGTGTCTAGGCCCTTGGACTTTATCCAGCGATAGAGCGCCGCGGGCTCGGGAACTTCAAATTCGAACAAGAGGCGATGCGGATACTTGAAGATCTGGCATCGCTGCACCTTGTCAACCCATCGGTAGATCCCTGTTAGATGGTGATCGTGATTAGTTTGGTTGTCGATCGTGTGCTTGTTTGTCTCCTGAACACGGGTGAGCATGCGGAGGGTCCGCGTTTCGCGAACGGTTTCCTCCACCCGAGTCACGGCACGAGTGACGCTTTCCCGGGCGAGGTTGGTCGCCCGCTTCTCGGTTTCCTTGATCGAGTAGTCGAAGCTCGCACCGACATGCGCGTCAATGTGCGCCGGGCCGTACTGGCCTGACACGTCAACCTTGCCGTCGATATGCGCGGCGAGGTCCGTGTCCTTGGTTGCCTCCAGATGCGTGTCGAACCGATCGGTCATTTGTGAATCGCGCTCGTTGAAAGTAGTGCGTGTCTGATCGGTCGTGACCGTCTGCTCGCTCTCATCTGTTCGAACGTGAGTGCGATCCTTCATCTCGCCGGCCATTACGTTTTCGATGTAGGCGATCTCACCCGCCTCGTACCGATTCCATTCTTCTCGAACGACGTACAGATCGGAGAACCCGGGCCGCCTCACTACTGCACTCCGGATTGGTCCGCCAAGCTTCAGCAGTTCTTCCGGGAACACCACGGTCCGCCAGCGAAGAGCGCGATATACGTCATTCGGGGTCTTCAACGAAGTCGGCGAATCCGCCATCAGCTCGACCAGGCCAAAAATGGTGATCAAGCGAATCAGGTAGCTGCGGGTCTCGAGCGGCACGTCCGAGAACAACGAGGCCACCAAACTGTCAGAGACAGCCCGACGGACGTCCCACCATTAGGATGCTTGGGTCAACTCTTTGGCGTTGCCACCAAGTTGCTTCTCCAACTCAGCAGGAGCCGGGCTGTTTGAGTGGGCTGCAAGCCAGAAATCGAGACTCTGCACGATATTGACGGGTTTGGGGAATACCACACCGGGGCCGACAAAGGTCCCGCCCGCAACGAACTCGGACGCGGCCGGACCAGGAGCGCGCTCAGACACCAGTCGTGCCACTAGCTGACTGTGAGAGGTCAGCGAGGGCGCGTGCAGGGTCGGGCCTCCTCTCCCGGCATTCGCCCGGCGGACTCCTGGTCCAGCGGCGATAGACGGGTGCGTAACCGGTGGTTCGCGGTCAAGGGCGATGATCGACAGCGGGTCAGGAACGACCCGCTGCGGCGCCCGGGAGAGTCGGAATCGAATCAGCTCGCTCATGGTCGATGCCCTCGTGTGAAAGACCGAATCCTTCGAACTGCCGCCCAGCAACACCGCCTTCAGTCCGGGATGGGCGGACCTTAAGAGAGACTTAACGTCGTGTCAAGTGGAGCACCACTATTCCTCGCGGCGGTGCCAACACGAGATGCGTTAGGGGGAGGTATCGGCAGGTTACGTTCTCGGATTGCGTCATTGTTGTTAAGAAGGCTGAGCCTCCACTAAACGAGGGGCAGTTGGAGTTGGCGAGTTAAAGAGGGCACACACTGGAGCAGATCGTTGCTTCGGCTGTGGGGAGCAGCCGGACTGCTCAGCAAGGGTCAAGAACATGGCCGGGGTCGCCAAAGAGGTGGGAGCGGCCATGCTTTTGGTTCAGCTAACCTCGCTTCGCCTTGCTTGCCAAGCTGTTGACCGAGTTCGCGGGTACCTACGTCTTCTTGACTGTGATCGCACTCTCGTCCCCAACCGGTGCGCTCGCTCCACTGGTAATCGGGCTAGCGCTCGCGGCCATGGTGTACATGGGCGGTCATGTGTCAGGTGCTCACTACAACCCGGCAGTCTCGTTCGGGCTATTGCTGCGGGGCGTGATCTCGCCAATCACTTTTGGCCTGTACTGCGCAGTGCAGCTCATCGCGGGCAGCTTCGCGTTTGTGGTCGCATTCTTGATCAGCGGCAACAGCGGTGGAATCCATCCAGGCACTGGTGTCTACTGGTATTCGGCGCTTTCGGCTGAGATCATCTTCACTGTCGCACTGGTGCTGGTGGTGATGAATGTGGCGGCGACGAAGGAAACTGCCGGCAATTCGTATTACGGTCTTGCGATTGGCTTGACAGTAGCCTGCGGCGCCTTCGTCGTCGGGCCGATCTCTGGGGGTGCCTTCAATCCTGCCGTCGCCTTCAGCGCTACCCTGCGAGAAGTGCTGTTCGGGAACGGCACGTGGTCGAACCTGTGGATCTACTTCGTTGGTCCTCTGGCGGGCGCGGCACTAGCTGCCGCGATCCATCAACTCCAGGCGCGGCCCGGACCGGTCACACCCGAATCCGCCGAACGCGAAGCCTGATCTCCGGCGACCTCCTCGATGCCCGGTTGCCTTCGCCTGCGGGCTCAGGCGGACTTGCGCCGATCCCCGGGTTGGCGGGCTGCGGGCCCCACCGAGATCCGCCGTTGGACGCTCCATGCCAGCGCTCTGATGGCTACTGCCGGAGACCGGCTGACTCGAACCGACCTGGTATTCCCATTCTCGAGCGCGTGACGCAGGTCGGCCGCGCTGCGGCCTGGAAACACCGTTACGGCTGCTCCCACGGCCGGAAGAATGTGAGCGTCCGAACCGCCGGTGGCGGCCCTGGCCCAGCTCGCCTGGGCTTGTCTAGCCCGCCGGTTCGCGAGCATCGTCCCTGGTGAGGCGTTTTCGACCTCAATGGCGTCCCAGGCCAGCCCGGCCGCCGCCGGACCCACCCCCCGCGCGCCTCCCAGCCGGTAGAACGGATGAACAGCCACGGCCAGCCCGCCTTGTTCATGGATGGCGGCAATCGTGGCCGCCACCGACAGGCCCGGCGGCACAGCGCTCTTCAAGAACAACCCGGCCACGTGACCGCCCGCGCTTGAGATCTCCTCGCCGATGACGACCTCGCAATCGGTTCCGAGGGCGGCCGCCGCGGCCAACACGGCACCGTCGATCCGGTCGTGGTCGGTGATGGCGATCACGCTCAGGCCGATTTCAATCGCTTTGTTGAGCACGTCGACCGGCGCCGCCCGCCCGTCGCTGTAGGTGGTGTGGAGGTGGAGGTCGGCAGCGCTGTGGCCCGGCGGCAAGCCCGCAACCATTGACAAATCGTAGGCATTCGATGCGTTCCCGGCATTGCGCAGCCAACCCGAAGGCAGCGACGGATAATTCAGCGTAGTGAGCTTCGCGAAACCAGATCGACGTTGGATGGGGTGGCACATGATCGCCGCCGCCCTGGCCATCGCCATCGCCGCCGGCGGTCTGTTCGCCGCCATCGTTTGGCTGCATCGGTCACCGTCTGCGACGGTCGCTCCGCCGGCCGCAGCGTCACCAGCCCTGACGAGTCTGGCTTTACCGATCCGAGCAGCTTTTTACTACCCCTGGTTCCCCGAAGCCTGGCACCAGCAAGGAATGGACCCGTTCACGCACTACAGTCCGACGCTCGGCTATTACAGCACCACCGCGATAACGGTGAGACTGCACGTGCGGGCAATGCAGTACGCAGGGATCCGTGCCGGAATCGCCTCATGGTGGGGACAGAATTCGGCCACCGACAGCCGGGTAACGATGCTGCTCCGGGTGGCTTCATTTACCGGGTTCAAGTGGGCCCTCTATTACGAGCCCGAAGGAATAGGCGACCCTTCCGTTGCCTCGATCGCCTCTGATCTCGCCTACATCAGCAACCGCTATGCGGGGCAGCTTGGATACCTGCACGTGGCTGGGCGACCGGTCCTGTTCGTGTACGCGGATGGAAATGACGGCTGCGGAATGGCACAACGCTGGAAGCAGGCCAACACGTTCGGCTTCTACGTGGTGTTGAAGGTCTTCACCGGGTACCGCACGTGCACAAACCAGCCGGATGGGTGGCATCAGTATGCCCCGGCGCAGGCCGAGGACGGTCAGGCGGGCTTCAGCTTTGCGATCAGCCCGGGATTCTGGAAGGCGACCGAGAACACTCCGCGACTGGCGCGCGATGCTTCGCGATGGGCGACGTCAATCCAGGACATGGTCGCCTCGCGAGCTCCCTGGCAGCTGATCACAACCTTCAATGAGTGGGGCGAGGGCACGGCGGTCGAAGATGCGACCCAGTGGCAGAGCGCGACCGGCTTCGGGGTATATCTGGACGCCCTTCATCGCGCCACCTGACCCGCAGGTCAGGGCCCGATCCGAACCGTCCCCACGACCACGTCGTCGAATGCGATGTCGTACGACCGGCCGATTTGATTCTCACCCAGCTGAATCTGCCCAACCCCGACCGAGCCCAGATTGGCCGCCTGAGTCGTGAGCGCGCCCACGGCCACTCCGTCCAACCAGACCTCGATCGCGCTGGACGTCCCATTCACAACCAGGTGCAACTCAACGCTATGCCAGCCAGCGCTGACCGCCGGACCGACAGTGCTGGTGCCGGCGACGTCATTGCGAAGGTCAAGACGGCCCTGACTGTCGATGTAGATCCGGCTGATCGAAAAGCCCGCCGCTGTACGGTCCCCGATCAGGTTGACGGTGCTCACGGGCTGCGTCCGTACAAAGAAATAAGTGCGCGCGTACACGTTCGAGTAGGTGCCGGGAAGATTCTCGCGGGCGTAGGCCGCGGCCCCGCCGGCGGAGCTGGCCTCGGCCGCATAAGCGCCCTGGTGAACGATCGTGCCCTGGATCACAAGGCCTGAATTCGTCGTCCAGGCAGACAGCGAGCCGGATTCAAAGCCGTCGCTGAAGAGCTGCTTCGGGCCCAGGCTGAAGTCGAGATTCACGGTGGCCCCCGGACCGACGGCTGTCGCCTTCGATTGAGGGTCGTATCCAGCCATGCCGGCAGTGAACGTGTACGTGCCTTCGGTCACCGACGGAAACGAGTACCGGCCCGAATCGTCACTCATCGTGGTACCGCCCGCGTAGCTCACCCTCGCGCCTGCCAGAGGCCGGCTCGTGACAGCGTCAATGACGTGGCCGCTCACGCTGCCTGGCAAAGGAGACAGGGCGAAATCTTGAGTGGTCGTTTTGCCGTGGTTGATCCACACTTGCGCAGTCTGGCTGGAGTAGCCAGGGTCGGTGGCAGTAACTGAAGCCCTGCCGGTTGGAATACCGCTGAGGCTGTACTGACCGTTCGCATCTGTGGTTGTGGCCCCATCCGAGTAGCTGATCGTGGCATTGGACAGACGAGCTCCGGTCTTGGCGTCCGTGACGGTCCCCCTGAGGGATCCGGAGCCGTTGGTGGCGGGCGCGAGGTCGAAGTTCTGAGTCACCGCCTGGCCTGCGCCGACGTTCACTATCACGCTCTGAGACGCGTAACCGTCGGCGCCAGCACTGAGTGCGTAGCTGCCAAGCGGCGCCATCGGCAACGAATACGAACCCGCGCTGTCGGTGAGCGTGGTTGCGCCCGAGTAGGAGACGGTCGCACCCGTCACCGGATCGCCCGTCGCGCTATCCGTGACCCTGCCCGTCAGGGAGCCGTAGCCACGGCATGGAATGGTGCCCGCATCGAACTGCGACGAGGTGCTGCCGGAGACAGTGAAGAATTTGAACTCCGCCGAGGTTGGCGAGAGCTGAAGCTGGAGTGCGCCGAAGACGTTGCCTACCGAGCTCGCAACGCGGGAATCGCTTCGAACCATTGCTTGTCGAGAATGACCCCCGGTGCCAGAAACGATTTCCGTGAGTCCCGCGGCCGACGGATTGCCGTTTGCATCCAGCGGTTGCCAGCGCTGGTAGTCGTGGTCGTGCCCGTTCAGAACCAGGGTGGCACGAGCGTTGGCCAGGGGCGTCCAGAAGTCCTGGGCTCGCGTGGTGGGTCCCTCGGGTCCGATGTTGAACAGGGGATGGTGCCAGAAGGCGATGATGCAGTCGCCGGCGTGCGCAGCAAGGTCATTCTGCAGCCATGAGAGCTCGCCGCTCCAATTGACGCTCTGGAACTGTGAGGTGGAGTTGAGCGCGATGAAGTGCCAGCCGCCTGCGTCGAAGCTGTAATAGTTCGGTTCGTTGTTCCAATAGTCGAAATAGCCGGCAGCGTCACTACCCGTGTACTCGTGATTTCCAATCACCGGATCTGTGATCGGTCTGAGGACGCCGAAGGAATCCTCGTACCAGTTCGTGAACTCCGAGTACGAGCCATCTTCATAGACGTCGCCCAGATACAGGAAGAGGTTGGGCGACCACGAGCGAATGGTGTTCACCACAGAGTTGGCGGAGGGCTCGCCTGATGCTCCGTCGCCAACTGCGGCGACCACGAAGTTGGCCCCCGGGGCGGGGGTGGTGCCTGAGGTGATCGTCGGCGAGTTGGTGTTCGGCGGCACCACCGTGATTCCGTTGGCGAACATGACCGTCTCGCTTGTCGAGCTGGTGTGGCTGCCGCTGCTCATGACGGCTGACACGGAGAGGTTGTGAGCTCCATCGACCCAGTGCGCGGTCGGTAGCACGAAATTCGACGGCCGCATGAAGTCCGTCAGGGTGTAGACGCCGTCGATCGTGTACACGAACCTGGCCACCCTCGCGCTGCCGCTCAAGATGGTCGCCGATGCGGAGACGCTTACGTTGCCGCTGACCACTGAGTCGGCGTCAGGTTGATTCAGGCACAGCTGGACGCTGTAGCTGGAAGTGGTGGTTGTGGTGCACGGAGAAGCGGCCATGGCGCCGCGACCGGACATGCTGACCAGCGCAGCCAGAAGGCTTGCGATCGCCGCCAGCCAGGTGCGGTTCAGGAGACGGGCGCGCCAGAGATTTTGGGTTGTCATCAGTCCTTGCTCCAGCTGGTCGTGTCGAACAGCTTTCCGCCGACCAGGATGCAATCGACACGGACGGTGGAATGGTCGACGCTGACCATCAGATCGCCATAGATGTGGGTGGCGCCGACCTCCTGAAAGTCGCAGTCGTGCCTGATGGCGTCAGCGCTCTTGCCCCCGATCCCCGCCACGAAATAGTGGACGCCGGCCGCGTCCGGCCGGATGCGTTCGTAGTCGTGGTCGTGGCCGTTGAAAACGGCGTCGACATGGTACTGATCGAATAGGGGAACCCAGTACTGGTCGACATAGGGTGTCGACCCATGCATGCCGCACGAATAGGCGGGGTAATGGAAAAAGACGAACTTCCAGCGGGCGGTCGCGTGAGCCGCAAGGTCGCTCTGCAAGAACTCGTAATCCCGCTGCCCCGGCGCATAGCCATGGGAACCGTCGCCTTCCAGAACGATGAAGTGGGCCTCGCCGGCATCGAAGGAATAGTTCCTGTCCGGCATGAAGAAGTTCTCGATGCTCGGGGTGCCCTGCTGCGTTGTGTAGTCGTGATTTCCGAGCACCCAGATGACGCCATGGGAGTCCAGGAAATCGGCGTACTGCGGAAAAATGTTTTGATCCATCTCCGCCAGGGTGCCTCTTTCATAGGTGTTGTCCCCGAGCGTTATGAACAGGTCGGGGTCTTGTTGCTTCATCAGGTTCACGACGTCAACCTCGGCTGCCGTCGCGCCACCGAAGTCGCCGGTCGCGGTGAAACGGACCGGGCCACTGTCCGGCAGGCTGCGGAAATGTCCGTGAACAGTCTCACCGCCCGAATGCACCGAATACGTGTAAGAGGTGGCCGGCTGGAGTCCGCTCAAGACAGCGCCGTGGAGCATGCCGTCTTCCTGCAGGCGATTCACGGCCTCGGCCGTCAGGCTCTCGGCCCCGCCCACGCCGTAGGTGACGGACCCCTGGTGCACGCTTGGCGGGGTGAGCCAGGCGACGATGATCGAGTCGGTTCGAGGCTGTACCAGGTACGGCGCGCGCAGGAAAACGCTGCGCGACGGTAGCTGCGCACTGGAAGCCCGCGGCTGGGAATCGGTCGCGTCAGCGATCGCGAAAGCGACGCCGGAGCCGACGAGGACGGCCACGCTCAGGAGTCCCAGCGCGAAAGAGACCACCGGCATCCGGGCCGGCTTCATCGGCTCAGCCATCAGTTGAGCCCTGGCGACCGAGCAGATCGACCAGATCGAGCGTATCGGCGTGCAGCCCCTGCGGTGAGCTTGCGATCAGATAGACCGCGCGCCACGAGTGGTTCGACCTCATTGCCTGCAGGAGCGCGAGCAGCTCGTTCGGCGAGCGCGTCGGCCCCCTCCCAGAGCAGCGAGCCTCATCAGCCCCGTCGACGATGACCACGTCCCAGGGTGCGGCTGCCAGCAATTCCTGTCGCCGGTCGCGGCGGCGCGCCAGGCTCGAGCTCGCCACCAGGAGGGGGAAGGCGTTCCAGGGGTTGCCCGACCAGGCGGGCTTCCGCCCAGCAGGGTCAAAGATGCTGCCTCGCTCGAGCCTCGGGATGGAGATCAAAAACTGTTCG
>Ga0066709_100001234_pt1 | contig 16433 bp, 14 predicted proteins | sample GraSoiAngelo_158_FD_79665 | JGI IMG/M metagenome (GOLD analysis project Ga0066709, IMG submission 79665) | Grasslands soil microbial communities from the Angelo Coastal Reserve, California, USA - 14_1009_16_30cm | ecosystem: Environmental > Terrestrial > Soil > Grasslands | place: USA...
ACAAAAACAATGCCCGCAGCTTGTAGCAGGACCCGGCAGAAGTACTCTCCGTCGTCGTCTCCCAGGAGCCGTGTGTCCCAAGGGCCTGCCGCCTCTGTCAATTCACGGCTCACGAGCCAGTTCGCTGTCTGCATGTGGGCTCCGTGTGTCATTTTTCGAATTAACCATTCTGTAGGTGTCAGGTCGCACCAGAGCGGCGACGGCGAGAATTTAGCTTTTTCGATCCGGAAAAAGAATGCTCCCCACGCTCCTGAGAGCAGAGTCCGCGGTGAAGGCGCGTGCTCGATCGATTTCATTTGCAAGCCCACCTTGCTGGGAGCTAGGACATCATCAGCGTCCAGCCATTGAATATAGTCCCCTTGACTCAGCGAGAACGCATGGTTACGCGCCGCGGAAGCGCCTCCATTCGGTTGCGTTGCAATCAGGATCGATTTCGAGGCAAAGCCGCGGGCGACATGCAGCGTCTGGTCGGTAGAACCATCATCGACCACGATGATCTCTTTCCGCGGCCAAGTCTGTGCGATCGCCGAATCTATCGTATCGGCAATCCATGGTTCAGCATTGTAAGCGGGTATAAGAATTGAGACGAGGGGATTCATGACAGACTAAGACTTGCGGCCGCCACAAACGACCTTCACTGTCTAGCGTGTTTACCCGGCAAGCAGAGTAAATCACTTGAGTGGTCGCATTTGATTTCCGAAATAGAATAATCAAGGGACTCGAAGAATCTTGATATGTCGAGTGTGGAACTGCCAAAGCGTCCAAGGTGATCAGTTTCCAATATGACGGCGGGTCTGCACCGCTCAATTGTCCTGCGTGCCCCTTTTATTACCTCGAAATCGCTGCCTTCCGCATCGATTTTTATGCAGTCAACGCTGCTAATACGTTGCTGTTCAACAAAATCATCGAGCGTTGTCATAGAAACTTTCTGAGTATTCGCGCCCTCCGAATAACTCAGGTGTGATTTACTCGGCTCATCTGACCGTGTCATCGCCATTTCACCTGGGGTGCAAAAGCATGCGAGCTTTACCGGCGTTACGATGTTATTCACCCCATTGAGTTCAATATTCTTGCAAAGCACCTTGTGTATGGCATCGACCGGCTCGAAGGCGAAAACATGCCCGCCGACGCCGACTAACCTTGCTGCGAGAATCGAAAAATAACCTATGTTTGCCCCCACATCAAAAAATATGCCGCTTTTGGGTAGCAATTTTATTATTACCTCGGTTTGATGGGGTTCGAATACATCATTGATTAAAAGCTCCCGAATTACCACGTCAGTTGCCACCGCAGGCGAATACTCGAAGGCGACGCCGGACGTCAAGCGGAACACAGGCGGTTTGAAGCCCAAATTCTTTGTCCCCCAACAAAACATGCGGGAGCAGGCGCCTCGACCACGCGGTAGTGATGTATGCCTATTATATATCCTATCGAGTCCCAGCAGTAATTTAGGAATGAAAGTTCTAATCATTTGATAGTGCGACCTCGCCATTAGTGATTCGAGCTGTTATTTTATAAAGGATTTTCAAACACACCGTTTCCGTCATCTCGCCAACTTTTGCCCATGAAAATCGTTCATTAGCCAATTCGGAATCTCCTGCCGCCGGTTGTCCAACTCCCGGTACGGATTATTCTGGAAATATCTTTGAATAGTGTTCGCCAGACTAGCCATATGTTTGGCCAAGCGCCGAGGCGATAGCAGCGCCGACCCACTTCGCCGCGTTGTACGCCGGAATCAGAATTGAAACCAGGGATGTCATGTAATGATCTTTCAGATCATGACAACAGTGCACGTGTTATCAGTAAAGCGTTCAGTCGTTGGATCGGCCGGGCCCTTATCGCGACTCAGACATTTCGTTCGTTGAGCTTTCGTTGGCCTTTCCCCATTTCCACCTTTTTATCTTTTTAGCCTTTTTTTCCTTTTCAACATGAAGTGGGAGGCTTGGTGTAGCACTCACTGTCTCGCTGGGTGGAGGAAGCGAGGTTCTCAGAGGATGCGGGTAGGTGTATGCGGTGTAGCCCGGTCGCGACGACAGGACAAAATCACGGCCTTTCACAATAAATGTCGCCAGCAGTGCTTCGTTCGTCGGGTCACCCCCAGCCCACGTCGCAACAGGATTGTATGACCATATCCCATTTTGGGTCTGGTTCCATACATAGATAGGCGATGCAACCTGTCCCGTCGTGATGCCCGGCTGATCGCGGCCTGGATAGCCGTGAAGTCCGGTGCCATCAAGCCCCCGTGTATAGTTCCCGCCCCAAGGCCCGAGTGTTTCTTTGTCCTTTGAGTCGAATCCCACCCCGCCATTTACACTGCACGTGCGGCTGCCGTTTGAGGACACGTCCGTTGAACCCAACTGCCATACCGTCCCATTACATTGCTGCCAATTACTTTGCGCAGAATACGCTCGATAATACATGAGCGTGACCGGATACCAAATACCGTGCGTGCCGCGATAGGTGTTATTATAGACCACACCCGTTCCGCCGCGCACGGTAAGGGCACGGATAGTATGCGTAGAAATGTTCGTGTAGGTATTGTTGTAAACCTCGAAGCTGTGCGCGCTTCGGTTATTACCGCTGTCCGTGCCGTGAAAACCCTGAGTACAACTCAGAAACGTATTGTGTCGAATTACTAACCTGGCCCCTGAATAGGCATCAATGCTGTCCTCAGATTGGTCATTCAGGGTATAGTCAAAAGTATTATCCTCTATGTACAGAGCGTGTTCGCTGCCAAGAGTGAGCGGGCGCGTCCAAGGGGTAAACCCACCATCTGAGCCAATGGATGAGCCGTCAATGGAAATGACTTGCTGACTACCAGGTCCTCCCACCACGAAGCTGTTGTTGTCGATCAAGCCAAAAATCCAGTAGACATAAATACCGCGCCCGCCAGTGGTCGGGAAATTGATCCTACAATGGTCAATACGAAATCCCACCTCATCAAGACCGGCTGAGTTGGTGCCATAAAACTGGACCATGCCCGATGCGTGAGCAGTGCTTTTGATGAACTCTAGCCCAGTCACACGAACGAAGTTTGTCGCCGTGCAAATTATCCGTAGAGCCGCCGTCCCGGAACTCTGATCGATAACGTGAGATGCGGATGACCCTGCCCCCTGCAAGGTTACTTTCTTTCCAGATATTGTGACCCTAGTGTTCCACGTGAACCATCCTGCTGGTATCGTTACCGTGTCACCATTTCTTGCGATCTTGATCTTGGCCTGAACGTCGGAGCTTGAACCATTGCTATTGCAAACTGTTCCGCAAGCTAATCGGGCGCAGCAAAACAGCGAAGGTAAAATAATTCCTTTGAGCGTCTTCAGGGCGTTGGTTCGCGTTCAATCAACTGCTTGGCTGTGCCTCTGGCCAGATTCCCGTCGGCTCGGCTCTTTTAATAAAATTTCTTCTGAAATTTCGATCCCGATGCTTTTCTGCGACCCTGTCCCAGTGGATTCTGCATTACTCAGTCCGAGTCAGACTCAGATAGGAGCATCCTTCGTATCACCATAAACATCATAAACGTCGCGCGGGAAGATTTCTTTGCCTCTGATTCCCTGTCGTCGCTCCGCCGCCGTAGTCGCTTTGGCGCGCAGGAGGCTGTCCTCTGCCCAGAGGTTAGAGGAGATTCAAATAAACCCCAGTCGTTACCGAAGCTACCTTATCCCACGAATATCGTTCATCCGCGTATCGCTTGATCTCCACCCGTCGGTTTTCAAGGTTTCGGAATAATTCGCTCTCGAAATATTTGTCGATCATGCTGGCCAGATCGGATGAATCCTCCGACTTGAACGCAAAACCCGTCTCGCCTTCAATGATTTCTTCTTTCAACGTCCCAACGTCCGCGGCAATTGCAGGCAGGCCAAAGGCATACCCCAGAAGAAGCACGCCGCTCTGGAATATGCGCGTGTACGGGAGAATCAGAGCGTCGGCCGCTTTGAAGAATAATTCCGTCTCTTCGTCTGGAACATATTCAATCCTCTCAATGATCCGGTCACGGATCCCGCGACGTGTAATGTCTCTCTGAATCTGCTTCCAGTACTCCTCAGACCCTTTCGGCCTGCCCGCGATAATCAGGCGGTAGCTTCGGTCGCGCTTCAAGACTTCGGCAAAGGCGGCGACCAGGTATTCAAGTCCTTTGTAGGGCGCGATGTTTCCGAAAAAGAGCAGGGCCTTCTCGCTGCTGCTCACGCCCACTTGCCGTTTTGCCTCCGCAGTTGAGAGACTCGTGTTCGGCACCGTCTCGTTAATTCCAAATGGGATAACGCTCACCTTGCCTTTCCGAACCGAGAAGCCGGACACAAGTTCGCTTTTCATCTTTTCGGTGTGGACGAAAATGTGGTCGCTAAGGCGGTACTGAATTTTGAGTGAAATCCGATTCAGGAAGGAATCGTTCAAATCTCGTTTGGCTGCGTTCACATTGTGGGCAGTGAACGCAATCCTTTTCCCGAGCAATCTGTAGTAGAGCATTAACAGGGTGCGGTCGAGAAACTGAAACTTATTGTTCCAGAGGATGTGGAAGAGCTTCGGTCGTGCCATGGCCGCGTAGCGAACGAGTCTCACATAGTAGTTTAAGACTCTTCGCACTTTGACGACAGCAGTTGCTTCCGGTCCTTGATCTCCTCGCAGGTTGAGAAAGTGAACCCGTGGATCGGCCAGCAATTCCGGACTGATCAAATCGTCGCTTCCTATGAAATCGAGGTGTATTCCGCGTGAAGTGAGAGCTGTTGCGATACCCAGAGCGTAAGGCTTGTCCCCGCCGCCAGTAAGGAGGGCGATATCGCAAAAAGTCGATGGTTGATGGTTGATGGTTGATAAGCTTCCGATCCGCCGAACGACGGATTCGTCGTGGCGAACCGCTGACTTCTGGTCTCTGATCGCTGACTTCTCATCCCCGTCCTCCGTCCTCAGTCCTCCGTCCTCATTGGCTCGCCGTAGCCTTGGCGAAGCCGGCTGATCTCTGATGCCCTCAGTCATTTGACCGTAATATGATTCGCGATTGAGGCTGCCACTTCGAGTTGGCCAATCACGGCACGTTCTACCTCGTCCACGGTTACGGCGGTTGTTGCGCGTTCATCGTACCCGCGCTTATAAAAGAATTCTTCGAGTAAAGGTTGAAACTATCTTTCTTTTGAACGCCATAATCGTGAATTTCTCATGGGCTGGTGCAGGTGAAAAGGTTGACGCAACGCGTACCCGTTCCGAGGGCGAAATGCCATTGGCAGACTATCCCGTCCAACTAGGCATCGGTAGACAATATTCTCTATATTGGATTAATGATAAGCAACTTATGTCGATCTACAAGAAGCAATTCAAGCTGGCCGTGTATAAATACCACTATTACTATAATGTCAATTCGGAGGACGGCGAGTGGTTCGGCCTCAGCATTCCGTGACGGGGCTGCGCTCGTCCGCAAGCGTAGGAAGATCGGCAAAAGAGCTTGAGCTCCCTACGTCCGTAAGAATTACCTCCCGCTCTTGCTCGGAAGTCACGGCGACACCATAGGCCGACATTAGCCAAAGAAGCATGCCCACGACATTGGATCGGTTGAATGTGACTTCGGTGTAGTTGTAAAATAGAGCGGCCAAAAAAAGTGAAAAGAAGAGATACCCAACGGTACTGCGCTGGGAAAGCTGACTTCTGGCATTTCTTCCCGCCGAAGCCAGGACCGCAAGAAGGAGCAAAACGCCGATCAAACCGGTGTGGAGGTAGGTCTCCAGGTATCCATTGTGCGAATGCGCCAGATGATAGTCTTGAACAACTGGTGTAGCATAGTAGGTCAACCAGGTGCTGGAGAACCCGCTTCCAATTAAGGGATTTGTTCCGAGTTTCAATACTTCCTCCCAAATAATGGTTCTTTCCGTTAGGGTCACGTCGCGACCGAATAATCCGGCGATCACTCCACGGAACCCGGGGCTGACGGTGAATACCAGCATCACCAAGGCGACACCGGCGAGGATCCAGCCGAGATTGCTGAAGTTGGCCCTTATTAGCCGTAATCGGATGCCGAAAAAGACGAGCGCGCCGAGAAGGAAGCTGTACAAGGAGGTCGCACTATCCGCGATCCACAGCATCCACAAACACATTGCCAGCACCAGTAGGTCTGGCCAGAGATTGCGAAGACGGGTCTTTACTCCCCGAGCGGGATATACGTCCACTATTTGCCAGAGCAAGAATAGTCCGCTCAACATGGCTAGAACGCCGAGTTGGTTTTTGCCGAGGGTGATTCCACTATAACCCGTTGTCCATGTCCAATGGTTATAATACCTCCCAATATCGGGATACCATTTGATGAAAAGAACCGAAAGAGGAACCAGCAGATAAGCACACCGTATGAAAATCCCGCGAATCGCTTCAATCGGATCTTTCTCAGACAAAATGATGAGGATCATGACCAGGTCCCCGGCATCCTTGAACCATCTCTTGAAGGAAATGAACGTGTAGTCGGACCAGAGCACACTAAGCAGGAGATAGAAGTAGAAGATCCATAGCCAGCGGCCGGACGCGAGAAAAGAGCTCCAATTGATTCTCCGCCGAAGCAAGACGAAAACCCCGGCGCAAATAAGAATAAGGTAAGTGTTCCTATCAATGAAGCTTCCTTGTGACAGGTCGATAGTTTCCGACGCGGCCGCTTCTGTGACATTGACAAACCAGTATCCGATCGGCCTCGAGACATTAATTGCGACCCAAATAAACGGGACCCACAGGCCATAAGACATGGCGCCCGCTTCCTTCGAGTAGCGGCGAAAGAGCCACAAAATGAAACCGACAAATAGACAGGCTGCTATGGAAGGCGGGAGTTTCACCGTGATAAGTGGGCAAGGGATTCGCGGACATTTCGGAATTTGGTTCTCAGGCGGTCTCCGACCGAAACGAGCATTTTCAATGCGGTGTTTGGGTAGGCGTCAAACTCGCCCAGAAGATGAATATCGCGTCCAAAGGTGCCCCCTAGCTGTGATTTAAATTGGTAACCTCCAGGGTTGCTAATTGGGTTAATCCCATTCAGATCGTAGGATCGGCAGCCCCGGCTTTTCACCCATTCGAGCATCTTCCAATGAACCAGATAGGATGCGTAAGTTTTTGTTCCATGATTGCTTGTAGCACCGAACAAATAGATGCCGGTATCACCGAGCGCCGAACAGATCCCGCCCGAGCAGGCTTCGCCATCTGCTTTACAGAGAATCACTTTCAGCTTCTGATCCGGCATCAACTCCCTTTGAACCTTTCGACATAGAGCTGGATCGGTCAAACCCACAAGTTGTTTGCGCGCACGCATCTGGGCGTGTATGCGTTCGAAGCCTTCAAACAGGACATCTTCTCCGCCTTCTACGATCTCCAGATTGCCCTTGCGGGCTTTTTTCAAATTGTAACGCCACTTCTGATGCAAGCCCTGGTACAAATCCTCCATAGACGGTCGAATATCCATCACAATGGTTCTACATCGTTTCGCCCAAGGTTGGATAACATACCCCTCTTCTTCCAGAATCTGCCGGAACAGTTCGTTGTTGGTGTCAGGCAAATTCGGGATTATGCGAACAACCATTTTCCGCCTGGCAACGTATTCGGTCCTCAAGGCGCGAAGTGCCTGGCGAAATACTTCCGCATCGGCCTGTCCATCGCGTCGTCTCCATAATGGACCCCAAAAAACGTAGGCGATTCCAAAATTCAAGTAAGGAATCAATGCCAGCCGCGCCTGTGCAGCTGCGACCACACCTGGACCTCGTTTGACAACCAGGTGACTGACGCGGGTCCGACCGCTCCGTGCGATCCCATACGGCCACGTCTGGTAGATGTTAGAGTCGGCAAAATCAGCCGAAAGATTGTGCCAGTCTGTTTCGCCAACAGCATCGACTTCGGCTGTCAAATTGTTATCGGCAGCTCTCATGGAACCGTGGGTGCAGGACGAGGGCACCAAGGCTTCGGACACCATCGGTTTCAGATCTGTGCGTAACTGGCTTTTTGGACACCGCGAAACATCTCTAGGCAGTCATCGCTATTCAAATACGCCCACTCCCCGGCATTTTGCGGATGAGTCATGAGTTCCACATTCGCGGCTTTTGACAACTCGATCACACGGTCAAGCCTTTTTGCTTGCAGGCATTGGCCGAGGGAAAAAAAGTAGTCGGTCAACAAATACCTTCTTTGAAGCCATTTATCCACCAAACCCCGGTAGGCGCGATTGAGCAGCCCCCTTTCGCCACGGGAAAAGCTGAAGCTTCTACGAACGCTGCGGCCGGCAGGGACAATTCTGTCAATCAGCATGTTGGTGCAAAGATGCAAGTGGCGATGTCCATCGATGTGCGACGGAGGTTTGCCGTACAGGCGGATGAATTCATGCTCCTGAGCTTTGTAAACAGACCGGAATTTCTCGCCTAGAAAAGGATTGTATAGCAGCAGTGTGTATTTGCCGCGGGTCAGGAAGCGAGCAACAGATTCATGTTGTTTCCTGAGTTCCATCGGCACACGCGGAGAAGTAAATCTTTCATCCAAATTCAAGTGCAAACCGATGTCCAGATCGGTGCTTTTCGCCAAATCCGCCGCGCGCTCAGAGTCCGCCATGAAGACCATGGCGCTCGCCGACGTGATTCTGCCCATCGCATAACATGACAGGGCCGCATCCGTTTCAGAGCGCGATCGACCCAAGTCATCGGCATTCACGATGATCATATCGGCGTCGCCAGAACGGGGGAATTCAGATGCGGAGTGCTCCCAGACGACGACCCGGCGGCAAGTTGCTGAAAGATTGCGTCCATAATCCGCGAGGTAAGCAAAATCTGCCTATACGGTATGGGCACAGGAGCGTTCTCGGTTATCGAACGATAAAAGGACTCAATGAGATACTTTTTGCCCGAATCCATGTGGAAGTCGCTCGCCAGGAAAAATCGGCTATTGCGAAGCAGGTTCCCTAGGTGCTGCCCGGCCAGCGTTACCGGCGGAATGAATTTTTCGGCGTAGCTCTTGTAACGCTTGCCTCTCAATTTAATTAATATCTGCTGATCCTCATCCAGAAACAATCCGTTCTTCGGACCAAAAAGACGGAACTCGTGGAGGGATGGGCGCATCTGTGACGAGAAAGAGAAGTAGGCAGTAGCACGCCGCTCATCGCGAATAACTACCCTCAATTCATCCACGATTTCTTCTTCCCCGGCACTCCGAAGCAACGGACTCACGAAGCCATGCGCCATCACTTGTGGATTATCACCGACCAAAAATTCAGCAATTTTCGCAACGCCATGGCTGATTAGGTTCTGCAGCAACCGACCAGGCAACTTGCGCACCCAATGTTTCTTATCTCCCAATAAAGCGTTCGCATATGCGTCGCCACCGAGATCGTAACACCATGTGCTCTCCATGTGAACAGGACGCCCGCCAAGATACCCACTCTGGATCAGGCGTCGCATCGGCCGCGCTCCGTGCCTGAACTGTTCATCGTGGCCGACAGTTACGGAAAGGCCTTCTTCGGTTGCCAACGCTAGCAGCTCCTCGGCCTCGGTAGCGTGTAAGGTAAACGGCTTCTCAACGTAAACGTGGCATCCGTACTTTAAACATTCCCCCGCAATGGAGTAATGGGTTTGCGGTGGAGTGGTTACATGGACGATGTTTGGCTTGGTCTCTTCCATCATCTCGTCCATGTTGTTGAAGAAGCGTTTGACATAAAACCGCTCGCAAAGCTGTTTCGCCATGAGCAATTCGTGGTCGCAAACGCCAACAATGTCGCACCCATTAATGCTCCGGATCGCCCAGGCATGGGCATCGGCAATTTTGCCGCATCCAACTATCGCAACCTTAAGCATGACCTCCATTCCCGCAGCTCTCGAAAAATCTAGCCAGTCCTTCACCGGTGGACACTTTTGGGGTCCATCCCAATAGCCGCTTTAGCTTGCTGTTGCTGTAATGACTCCTTTTCCACTCGGCATGCCACCTCCGGCGGTTAAAGACTGGTGCTAATTGACCGTTTGACCAGAGCGAGTATTTTTCCCATAGGTAGCAAAACAGATAACTCACGAAATGGGGCAGATAGATTGATCGAAAGGACTTTAGATTGCGTTTGTAAAGCCTCAGAAATCGCCGACACGATGGAAGATCATCGTCTACAATATTAAAAATTTCCCCATCGATGCCATCTCGCATCCCTGCCAAGACGATGGCCTCCGCGCAATTATCAACATAGGTTAAGGGTATTGTGTTCGAGCCGCCCAAGTGAAGGTATATCCCAAAGGTATCAATCCCAACTCGTCCCGTGATCGTCTCTTGGCCGGGCCCATACACCGTTCCTGGGCGAAGAATGACGTAGCGAAGTCCGCGCTGTTTCCCGTATTCGATTACAAGTTGGTCCTGCTTGACCTTGGCATAGCAGTAGGCTTCCCCCCTTAATTCCGCGCGCTCTTCGATCAAGCACGATTCATCAAGGAGGCGCCCCTCAGGTTTGTCCCGGTTAGTATAAACGGCAAAGGAACTAACGCTTACAAAGCGTTTCAGGCACGCGTGTTCAAGACTTGCATCCAGGAGATTTCTAGTGGTGATGACCGAGTTCAAGAATGCCTCCGGAAAGGACTTCTCGCCCGTGCCGGCAGCCAAATGATAGATGACATGACAGTTCTCAGTAGCCTTGAGACAGTCTTCGCGAGAGGTAAGATTGCCTTGAATCACCTCGATTTGTGCCTCGCCGTAATGCTGAATGAGCGCGTCCAACTTCGTCAAATCGCTGGAGGACCGGGTGAAGCAACGCACTCTGCGGAACCCATACTCCAGGAGACTGCGGATTACCCTGTTTCCGATAAAGCCAGAGGCCCCCGTTACCAGAATTTGATCTTCTGCCGTTACGATGCTGCCGTTCAAAAGTGCCCCCTAGCTGTCACATCGCTTTGTCTTGTTGGTCCCCAAATTTCCTCCGCGAACAATGGAGCAGGGAAGGTTCGAACTTCCATCTCATGTTTAACCATGCGCTCTGCCAATTGAACCACCGCCCCCTCCGAAATTGCGTCTTGCATTTATTATGAACCAGCAGCGACTCGTAGCCACTTTGTTCATCCTTGAGGTTCCGGTTTAGAACCTAGCCCACGAACGAATCGCGTGCGGAAGAAAGCAGCTAAGCGCTTCATCTGTTCTTGTCGTTGAAAGTTTCTTAATTCTGGCGTGACTGAGCGATCGCCGCGGCTGAGCATAGCCCAAAAATACCCCAGGCAATCAGCGCAAGCACCTATGACGTAGGGCTTTTTCGTCATCTGATACACTGATCTAAACATTTGCCACACAGGATGATACCCGAGGCGATATGATTTCTGGCCGAACCGGAAGTTAGCAATCACCTTGTGCCGGTGGTTTGCTGAACCCATTGGTCGATGATGCACTGAGTATTTCTCGATGAATGTGCGAGTGTACCACCCTTTCATCCTGGCGGTCAGCACCGCGATCACATCAATTCCCCCGCCTTTGGATTGAACGTAGCCTCCAATGGAAGCGAAGCACTCGCGCCGAAACACCTGGCAAGCGCCTGAAACATGATCGGTACTACTAAACCGATAATCGTACGTCCTGCCGTTTTCAGAGAATGGAGTTCCAACGATGCCCAACGACGGATCATTAGCCAACTTGTCGAGTAGAAACTCGAAGTAGTCCCGTTCAACCGTTATGTCCGCGTCAAGGCTGGCAATAACCTGATGTGGTAGATGCGCGATGCGCGCGTATCCGGTGTTAAAACAGTGTGCCTTTCCTCCGAAATCTCGCGTTGTGCGCTCGGGCATTCTGAACAATTCGATCCAATTATGTTGTTGAGCAACCCGGCTGACAATCTGGTTTGTCGAATCGGTAGATCCGTCACTGACGACAAGCCAGCATACAGGTCGCACAGTTTGATCTACAACCGACCGGATTGTAAGTTCAATAAACGCCTCCTCGTTTTTGGCCGGCGTGATCAGCAGGTACTGCAAACCTGAAGCGCTCATGCTGCTACTATTTGCGAAGCCGACTCGCCTTTTCTCATCCTAGAATCGGTTTCCACGGCAAGTTGATCCAGGAGCAATGCCAAAGCCTTGTACATTGTCGCTTGAGCCCAGTGAAGCATTGGCGTCTTTGCCTTGCCCCACGGATAAATCCGGTAATAAAAATGACCATCCCGCCCCTGCATGTTTTCGATCGTCCACTGGGCGACCTTGACCGCTAGCTCGAGAGATTCGCGGTCGTCGCTGGAAAAGGCCGCGAGAGATTCGATGGCCTGCGCCGCGCACTGGCTGTCCACGGGGTAACGACGGTTGTGGTAGTATTTCGGACAGCCGTCGTCCTCAAAAAAGTGCCGCTTGTAGTAGTTTAGCCCTACACGAAAGTTTGGCCGCCACGTTTCGTCACCCGTGCTGTCGAGATAGCACTTGAGGCTGTCAAGATTGTAGCCGGTATGGAAGTTGTCAATCCAGTAGTATTTTGGATTTTCACCATACTGCCAGGCGCCATCGGGACGCTGACGCGAGCAGCTGTATTCCATGGCGGAACGGGCAACTTCAAGGTATTCACGGTTGCGGGTGTACTTCGCGGTTCGAGCGAGCATGGCGGCGCCAAGCATGTTTGAGTTATGGATCGAGCTTTGAACGTGTGCCAGATAGCTGAGGCAGTTTCCGCGAACAGTTTTCTCGCGGGGGAGGTCCATGATCCATCTGCAGACGCTGTCGGTGATTTCAAGCCACCGCGTGTTACCGGTTGTTTCGTAGGCTTCAAGGTAAGCAAACCCGATCAAGGCAGTCCAAACAATGATAGGGTCCTCGCTGGTGTAGGAACCGCCTCGACTGGAGAAATCGAAATGATTACTCCAGCTGTGATTCGCGAACTTGCGGGCCTTGTGACGATCGAGCCAGTCAAGACATGCTTCTGCTTTGGAGAGATAAATCGCGTCCCGCGTGGTCCGATAACGCGCCAGGTATCCGGAAGCCATGTACCCTCTTCCCTTGGTTGAATCCTTTCGAGGTACGCCCATGATCGGCCTGAGATTAATGGGACATTGACGAATCAGCTGTAACAGCAGCCGATCGCCCAAAAGAGTGCCAAACGTCAGCGGGCGAAACCAGGAGGACAATCCATCGAACGGCTCATAACCGCGATAGTTTTGCTCCTCAATCCATCGCTCGACACGATTGAGGCTGTCCTCGATCAAAAATCTCGCGCTTTCGGGATTAGACATAGGCTGGGCCAAACGCGCTTTCGATCTGCAATCTATTGCGATCCTTGACTGAACTGCGCCACGGGCAAGCCACTCGATTCCAGCCACCCCTTGGGGCCAAAATTTTTCTGCCTAAGCGTGTTCGACTGCACGATGGCCTGCAAAAGAGCTGAAGGAAATTCTTGCAGCAGGATATCGATATTGGGCATCACGCAGTGGCCGCCAATCTCGCCAGGGAAATATTTCACCGGCGGAAAGAATTTAATTTCTTCATAGAACGACACGACTTCGTCGTAATTGATGCCGAGTTTTACACAATAGCGTTCAACCTCTTGGGCCCACGCGATGAGCAAGCCGAAGTACGTTGTTTCAGTGAGCTTGGCGATTTCGCTCGCCTCCGGCGAGCTGAGCAGCTTGGTTTTCATCCCGACTTCCTCAAAATGTTTGACGGCGCGCTGGCCTGACCGCTGGTCGAGCGCTCCAACGAACTTTGTATAATGCAACAACTCATCCTGCATCCGTTCGTGCTTGCCGCGAACGGGGCTGTTTACCACTGCGGTTCCGGATTCAACCGCAATGCTGCGGGTGGTTCCAGGAGCGACGGTACTGTTGATCGCCGTGAGAGCAGGTCGGTATTGGTCAATGTATTCCAACACTTGCTCAACGAACGTGTCGTTCTGGAACGGGAAGCAGACGTGCATAACATCGCATCTCGTCACCGGCGCTGGCAGATCGACGTCAACACCAAACGTCTGATATCCGCCCTGTAGGACCGCCAACAAAGGTTTGCCGACCTCTCCAAGACCGATGACGACGACAGTTTGCTTCATAGTTCCGCGTCCATAAGGCTCACTGCCTCCACTCGGCTCCCGCCACGGAGCGACTCCAATCATCAGCGTTGATGATCAGCATACGGCCACTAACAAGCTGCAACCGTTTCCGGCTGCCGCTCCGTGCTTGCAGGCTCGTACGAGAAGAAGCTCGCGATGCACTCGACAGCGTAACGAATCATTTCCTCTCTTATCTCTGGATAGATCGGTAGGGATAAGACGCGGGACTGGTTGAAGTAAGCGGCTGGAAAATCTTTCGGAACATGGTCAAGGTAAGCGTAGGCCGGGTAAAATGGCAGCGCTTTCGGGTAGTTCAGAACGGTAGAGACACCCGCCTCGGTGAGGTGTTTTCGCAATTCATCCCGATTCTCCGTGCGAATTACATACAGGTGGTAAACATGGTCGCGATCAGGTGCGACTTCTGAAGTAATAACATCACCCACGTCTTCCAGAAGCTCGTCGTAACGCACTGCAACGCGTCGGCGCGCCTCAGTCCATGCGGGTAGATGAGGCAATTTCGCGTTGAGAACAGCTGCTTGGAGCCCATCCATGCGGCTGTTGATCCCTTCCATCACGTGATCGCCTTTGCCACCGTGACGTGCAAAAGTTGCCATCCAGTCGGCGAGTCGATCATCATTGCTTACAACGCATCCGGCATCGCCATACGCGCCCAGGTTTTTGCCGGGGTAAAAGGAAAAGGTCGCCGCATTGCCAAAGGTGCCTACAAACTGTCCCTTGTACTTGGCGAGATGTGCCTGGGCGCAATCTTCTATGACCCACAGATTGTGCTTTCGTGCAATAGCCATCATCGCGCCCATGTCCGCCGGCTGTCCATAGAGATGAACTGGAATGATTCCGACCGTGGCGGGTGTGATCTTTTTTTCGATATCGGCGGGATCAATCGTGAAGGTTTCCTCATCCGTGTCGCAAAACACGACCCGGCCGCCGGCTTGCGTGATTGCCTCGGATGTTGAGATCCAGGAATGCGCCGAGGTAATGACTTCGTCGCCTGACCTGAGGCCAAGCCCTCGTAGTGCGATGTAGATCGCGTCTGTCCCGTTCGCGCACGACACGCAACGCTTCACGCCAAGCGTTCTCGCCCATGCCTGCTCGAAAGCCTCCACGTGCCGTCCGCGACTGAAGGCTGACTCGGCGATCACTTCGGCAATGGCTCCATCGATCTCCTCTTTGATCGTCAGGTATTGCGCGTGGAGGTCAACGAAGGGGATTTTCATGGGACAGCGGTCAGAAGTCGGAGGTTGGAAGTCAGGGGGAAGAGTTACCCGCCTACGCCGAGGCTACGGCGTGGCTGGGAGACGACGGAGGAGGCGAGCAGGATTGCCCGCGTAAATGCCTGGGACGGTAACATCCTTTGTAACAACTGCCCCCGCTCCTATAACCACGTGATCGCAGATCGTTACCGGGAGGATTGTTGCATTTGTTCCGACACTCACACGATTGCCAAGTTTGGTCGGCCGCCAAAGCTCCTGCTTTCCGGCCGGGCCACCGTTGCCGAACAGATCGTTAATGAACATGGCGCCATGAGAAATGAAACAGTCGTCTCCAATCGTGACCAGATCGCAGATGAATGAGTGGGATTGAATCCGGCACCGTTTCCCAATGGTTGCGCCCTTCTGGATCTCAACAAAAGGTCCAATGAACGTGCCATCGCCGATATCACAACCGTATAGGTTTGTAGGTTCGATGACGGTCACATTTGCGCCGAACCTTACGTCGGCGAACCCTACCATGCGTCGCGTGACTGGATTCATGTCGCAAAATTCTCATGAATAACCTCGCCGTTCAGCGGCCGCGCGCGCTCAAGGATGGAAACGACACTTCGCGCGTGGCTGAGCCCAGTGAGTGGTTCATGTGAGTTGCGAATGCAATCAACGAAGTGTTCTGCCTCGACGCGGACCGGCTCCGCGAACTTGACTTCGGGCATCAGAATATCGCCGCGTCGATAATTAAACCGCGAAAGTTCCGGACTATCGAAGTCCATGTTCTCACCAAGAATGGCGCGGCGATCAATTCCTTTGTCGTAAATGACGAGCTTGTTCTCGGCGATGTCATCATAAACCACCATCTTGCGCGAGCCTACGATAATCATCTTGCGCACCTTCTGCGGGTCTAACCAACTGACGTGAATGTTTGCGATGACCTTGCCAGGATATTCGAGATTAAGGAAAACAACGTCGTCGATCCCTTCCTGCATGTAAGCCATGCCCTGGCGGCCAATGGAGATCGGCTCTGGGTCGCCCAGCCAATATTGAATGATGCTGATATCGTGGGGAGCGAAGTTCCAGAGGGCGTCGATGTCGGAACGAATCCGCCCGAGATTCAGGCGCTGGCTGTAGATGTAGCGCAGTTCACCCAGCTCGCCGGAATCTATCAGTCTCTTCACGTGGCGGACGGCTGAGTTATAAACGAACGTGTGGCCCGTCATCACAACGAGATTTTGC
>Ga0066709_100001235_pt1 | contig 16426 bp, 12 predicted proteins | sample GraSoiAngelo_158_FD_79665 | JGI IMG/M metagenome (GOLD analysis project Ga0066709, IMG submission 79665) | Grasslands soil microbial communities from the Angelo Coastal Reserve, California, USA - 14_1009_16_30cm | ecosystem: Environmental > Terrestrial > Soil > Grasslands | place: USA...
CATCGGCATTGATGTCGGCGGCACCAATACCGATGCGGTGCTGCTCGAAGACGGCCGGGTCGTGCAGGCGGTCAAGACGCCGACGACCGAGGATGTGACCGGCGGTATCGTCACTGCGCTGGGGCTCCTATCACGGCAACCGGAGGTGGCGCAGGCCGCGATCGACGGCGTCGTGATCGGCACGACGCATTTCGTCAACGCGGTGGTGCAGCGCCAGCATCTGTCGCCGGTTGCGGCGATCCGGATTGGGTTGCCGGCGAGCGCGTCACTGCCGCCGTTTTGCGACTGGCCCGATGATCTCGCCGGGCTGGTGCGCGGCGCGGTGTTCATGCTCGAAGGCGGCCACGAATATGACGGCCGCGAATTCATGCCGTTCGACGAAGCCGGCATGCGCGCGGCTGCGCGGCAGATCCGCGACAGCGGCCTGCGCTCGGTCGGCATCGCCGCGAGCTTCTCGCCGCTCGACCTGTCCCACGAAGAACGGGCACGCGCGATCCTGGCCGAGGAATGCCCTGAGACCAGCATCACCTTGTCGCATGAGCTCGGCCGCATCGGGCTGTTGGAACGCGAGAACGCGGCCCTGCTGAATGCCGCGCTGACCGAGCTGGCGCGGGTCACGATCGCCGGTTTTCGCGAGGCGATCGCCGCCAGCCGTATCGACGCGCCGCTGTTCATTACGCAGAACGACGGGACCGTCATGTCGGCCGAGACGGCGATGGCGCTGCCGGTCATGAGCTTTGCCTCCGGCGCGACCAATTCGATGCGCGGCGCCGCATTTTTGTCCGGCGTGCAGGAGGCGATGGTGGTCGATGTCGGCGGCACCTCGAGCGATGTCGGGCAGTTGCGCCGCGGTTTCCCGCGCGAGGCCAATTCGGTCGTCGAGATCGGCGAGGTGCGCACCCTGTTCCGCATGCCGGATCTGTTCTCGATCGGGCTCGGCGGCGGCAGCATCGTGCGGCACGCGCCGCTCTCGGTCGGGCCACAAAGCGTCGGCTATCGGCTGACCGAAGAGGCGCTGGTATTCGGCGGCAAAACATTGACCACGACCGATGCGGCGGTCGCGGCCGGCATCGTCAATATCGGAGATCCCAAAAAGGCGGCCGGGGTGGCGCCGGATCTGGCGCGCGCTGTGCTCGATTTGGCGCGGGCCAAGCTGGAGGACGCGATCGACCGGATGAAGACCGAAGCCGGCGACGTGCCGCTGATCGCGGTCGGCGGCGGCGGGTTTCTGGTGCCGGACCGGCTCGCCGGGATCTCGCAGGTGATCCGCGTCGAACACGGCGATTGCGCCAATGCGGTCGGCGCGGCGATCGCGCAAATCAGTGGCGAGACCGACCAAGTCTATCGCGACATGACGCGCGAGGCGGCGATCGCCGCCGCCGAGGCGCAGGCGGTCGAGCGCGCGGTCGCGTCCGGCGCCGACCGCGCCAGCCTGCAGACCGTCGATGTCGAGGACATGCCGCTCGCCTATCTGCCCGGCAACGCGCTGCGCGTCCGGGTGCGGGTCGCCGGCGAGATGCGCGCGCCGGAATCCCGGGGAGCTTCTGGCTGATTTCAGCACCTTCAAAACGTCATGCCCGGACTTGTTCCGGGCATCCACGTGGATGGCCGGGACAAGCCCGGCCATGACGAATGGAAGAGTGACGAACCCGTTTCGCCCAGCCTACGGCGCGCGGCGCCAGTCTTCGGCGAATTGTTTGAGCTGCGCGGCTTCGAGGTCGGAGACGGCCCAGAAGGCCATGCCGTTCTGCGACCAGTGCACGATGTTGTAACCCTGGCGCTCGGCGGTCTGCGGCGATGTCTCGCCGCTGGCGGGCCAGACAAACAGATCGATGACGTGCTTGTCGCGCTGATAGACCAAGGCCGCGACCGGCCGGCCATTGAGGTAGTCGAGCCGGCCGCCGGTCAGCGGAAAGCGCACGGCCGCGAGATCCTTGACCGGTGGCGCGAAATCGATGCGGCCGTCGAACCACGGCTTGACGGTGTGGCGGTCCTCCGAGGCGACGTCCTGGAGATGGCCCGGCTGCAACGCGCGGACGTGGCCGGCGACGATTTGCTCGGTCAAACCGGGCGGCATTGCCGGCATCACCAGCAAAAAGGCGAGGGCGGCGGCGCAGGCGGCGCCGAGGCCGAAGCTCGCACCGTTGGACCACCAGCGGCGCCACCACCCAGGCGTCGTCGGCATCGCGGTGGCTGACATTTGTGGCCGCGGCGGCTGGGCGGCGGCAATCGTCGCTATCACGCGCTGCCGCATATCCTCGGGGACCGGCTGGTAGAGATCGTCGCGCATCAGGGCGCGGGCCTGAGCGAATTCCGCCGCCGCGGCCTGGCAGATCGGGCATTCGGCGCGGTGCGCCGCCAGGGACGCCGCCTCGGCCGCGCCGAGCTCGCCGTCGAGCTCGGCCTGGACCAGGAGAACCTTGTCGCAATCGGGCATCGCGCTCATGCCGCCTCGTCCCGGCGCGCCGCCTGTGCCAGCAGCCGGCGCGCCCGCCACAGCCGCGACATGACCGTGCCGATCGGCATATGCGTCACCTCGGCGATTTCCTTGTAGGAGAGCTCCTCGAGCTCGCGCAGCACCAAGGTCTCGCGCAATTCGATCGGCAGCGCCGCGATCATGCGATGGACCCGGTCGCGCTCGCGCGCCCTGATCAGGCTGGTCTCGGGATCGTCGTCGCCCGATGGCAGGCGGGCGACGACATCCTCCGTTTCATCCGACGAATTGGTCGGCGGCACCAGCTCGACGCCGCGATTGAGGCTCATCGAGGCATAGGCGGTGTTGCGCACGATCTGCAGCAGCCAGCCGCGCGGGTTGACGCCCTTGAAACTCGGAAAATAGGTCAGTGCGCGCAACATGGCTTCCTGCAATACATCTTCCGCCGAGGCCGGGTCGCGCATCAGCCAGCGGGCGAGATTGTGCGCGGCGTCGAGATACGGCAGCACGACCGCCTCGAAGGTGTCGCCTGGCGAAGAATTCAGCACGTCACCAACCCGCCCGATCCGCCGATGGTCCAACGCGAGCCACCGCCCTCCCTGGCTGACTGAGATCGCCATAGCGGTCGCTTTATTCCCAGCCCGCTAATTTTTTCGCCATGCGCCCATCCCGGCCACCCGCGGATGCAGGGTTAATAATCTTCTCGAAACTGTGAGCTGCTTCACACTGCCTTGCGCGCTCCACGCCTTAGCCTATCCCGATATTGATGGGGAGGGTCAATCAAATGGGGCTGTATCAATGGCGCTTCAGGATCTCATTGGCTGCCTCGCAGCAGCTTTCGTCCTCGTCACCTTTTCGGCACGAACAATGGTCCGGCGTCGCCGGCGCGTCGCGGGCCTGGGGCCGCTTCTGCTCCTTCGTTCGCGCATGCTGCCTCTGAACGGGCGTTGCGCGTTAGACGATCGCATGCGTGCGTGGCTTGACGCGCGGGGGTGCTTCAAGGCGCTCGTCTGACCAAGGTGGCGATCAGCCACGCGCTCGAGTGCGCTTGATCGCACTCGGTGCGCATTGAGGCGTTGACACTGGCGTCTCCGCGCACCGTAGCGGGGTCGCCGATATAGCCGAACGCCTCAGATCCGAAAAACACCGCCGCGACCGCGAGGCAAACCAGCCAAGCCCCAATTACGTCACGGACTCCCACCGCGAATGCCGCCGGGTGGTACCACACGGAGATCCTCCGGTAGAAATCCCACGGCAGCGTTTGATGGTGGCCTCAATGACTCTCGCTGCCAGAGATGACCCTCATAGACCCGGCTGAGTCGCCACCGATATTGCGACGACACCTGGATCTCGCCACTAGACTTTCTTAGCCGCGAAATTATTTCCGATTTTGTGGCCGTACGATCTAGCGGTGTGTCACGGCACTGTCACCGCAGAGTAGCGATTCGTGCACTGTGCTGTTCCGTCGCAGGCTATGCGTCAAATCGCTGACGCAACGCCGCAAACCCCACTTTTGACACCGACTCTCCATTGCCGCTGGAGAGCCGTGCACCGAGCGCGACAAAAATAAAAAGCGCCAACTGGTGATCGAGGCAACCGCCGAACCGATACGCGGTTCTGGAGGCTGCCAATGATCCACGCTCATTCACTCCGAAATACCACTCACGCCGCCCTCGCGGCGACGCTGCTGGTGTCACTGCCGGCAGAGGCCGCGGAAAAGCTGGACGCCGTGCTGCTGCAAATGCGCGCCCAGCTCGAGGGAGACCAGGTCAAGATCGACGCGTTGAAGCATCAACTCGACGGTTTGCAGAAACGGCTCGAACAGACACCGACGATACCGCCGGCCGGCGTGCCCCCGCGCGACGCCCGCAATGTCGTCGTCACGCAGCAACCGGGCAATCTTCCCGGGCGCTCCGTCGGTCCGCCCAATACGGCTTCCGGTGTAGGAACTCCGGGCGCTCCCCAGCCGGAACCAGCGGCGCCGATCTCCTCGGCGCGCGACACGATCAAGGTCAGCCTCTCGGGGCAGGTCGACCGCGCCTTGCTCTATGGCGACGACGGCAAGAGCAACGCCGTTCGCAACGTCGACAACATCATTTCCTCGACGCGCTTCCGCCTGGTCGGCGAAGGCCGGGTCACGCCGGAAACAACGCTCGGCACCAATCTCGAAATGGAATTGCGGCCGAACCTCTCGAACCAGCAGACGATCACGCAGAACCTGCCACAAGCCGCCGGGAACGTGTTTCCGACCGTCCGCCAGGCCGAACTCTTCGTCGCCGGGCTCGATTGGGGTGACGTGCGGTTGGGCTTCGGCAGCACCGCCTCGTACCTGACCAACGAGTTCGATCTGTCGGGCACGTTCATCGGACATTACGTCGGGATCGCCGAGCAGGATGGCGGCCTCGCGTTCCGGCAAAAGGGCGCGGCGCTGGTGCCGGGCGGTGCCGGCGGCAAGCTCGTATTATCGCCGGACGGGGCCTTCGGGCCGGCGGTCGGCAGCGTCTTCAATAATTTTGGCGGGCTGGGACGCGACGACCGCATCCGCTATGACACACCGGTGTGGGAGGGTTTTCAATTTTCGACCTCGCTGGTCGACGGCGGCTCTTATGACGCGGCCCTGCGCATGGGGCGCAACATCGGGGAATTCCGGGTCATCGCGGCGGTCGCCGCGGCCGACGCAACCCATCGCACTCACACAGCGACAGCCAATTTAGGCTATGCCGGCGTGCCGGCCGGCTTTCCCGGCGGCGCCAGCCTCGCCGGTACCAACGCCAATCCGAGCGGGCCGAGCCTTGCCGATGTGACGCCGAACGGCAGCCGACATTTCGACGGCTCGTTCTCGGTGCTGCATCAGAGCGGTCTCAGCCTGACGATGTCGGGCGGCGTTCGCGACCCGCGCTATCGCGACCCGCTCGGCAAACAGCTCTCGCCAAACCTGTTCTATACGAAGCTCGGATATCAGGACGATTTCTTCCCGTTCGGGCGAACCGCCGTCAGCGTCGATTTCGCCAAGCAGGACGAGGTCATTTTCAGCGGCGATACCGCAAAGAGCTACGCCGTCGCATTGGTGCAGAACATCAATTCGACGTCGACCGAGTTGTTCGCCAGCGCCGCGTACCAGACGCTGAACCGCACATTGGGTGGGTCGTTCCATCCGATCCTCGCGGCATGGACCGGCGCCCGTATTCGTTTCTGATTTGCTCTGATGAGTGACATCGCATGATCAATAACCCCAGGACGATCATCAGGCTCCTGCTCGCCGCCGGATTGACGGCATTGGCCGCCTGCGACATCGGCCAGCCGATGGCGGTCATTCCGGAGCCGGAATCGCAACTGACGCCGAAGCCCGGCCTGTTCACCGACGATAGCGGCGAGTGGGTAGTTTACCGCAAACCCTGATGCACAATGTGTTCACCGGTCGGGGGCTAGAGCAGCTGCGATCTCAAAACAGGGCTCGCGGTTCCGGGCCGCACCAGTGAACGATTCGGTCGCCGGCCAAACGATCCGTTCCAGATCTGTCGGAATAGAAGCAAGCGCGGCTTGCATACGGCGCCGCGCCGTTTTGAGCGACATTCGGATTGACGGCAATGAGCGTCGCGGTCGAGCTGCAACCCGCGGTCGCGAAAAAAACACTCAATGAAATAACGACCGATGCCCGGCGTGCGGTGGCCGGTGCTCGCATTGTCCCGCTCGCAAACCGCGGCTCCGTATTTTTATTCGGCAACATCATCCTCAAACTCCCGTTTCGGGGTCGCTCTTCACGCCGACGAAAATCAACAGGCACGCTGCTTGATCGGTGTGCCGCCGTAAAAATCCGAATGGCTGACATGCTGGAATATTTCGCCGACGCTGCTGCATCCCGCGATGGGTAGAGAATTTTCCATCCCTGTCGAGGGTCTTATTGGGCACGAGACGTCGGTGAAGGAGTCGCCAAATGTGCCGGATGAAAGCTCACCTGAAATGGGATGACAGGCTGGATGCGATTCCGCCTTTGGCGGGTACCTTGGTTGCCTTGATCAGCATGTTCATCGTGCTGATGCTCGTGGTGCGCTAGCAGCGCAGCGGCAATCATCATTCCTGAAGGCAGGCTGCGTGCACCTCTAGGAATAAAAACACCTGGCTCGCGATCCTACCAGACATTGGTCGCGGTGACTATCACGGCCAGCAACAGAAGGTGGAAGGAGCCACGAATGAAGGCACTGCTTTTTGCCGTCGCGGCACTGGTCGTTTATGCCGGTATCGGCACCGGCATGATCTCCTCGGCCTATGCCTGCACCGACGGTGCCGCCGCTGCCAGCCAACAGCCGCAATATGCATGGCAGTTCGGATACGGCAAAGGCGGCAGGTCGGAGTGGCACTGGGTACGCGTCGTCAAATAACGGGCCCTCGTAGACTCAGGGTCCGTTGGGCACAGGCCGCCGTTCCTCCCCTGCGGCGGCCTGTTGCCATTTGTCCTACGGTCCGCTGTGTGACAAGCGTGCCATCGTCACACCGGCGGCAGCGATCAACGGCAGTGACGGATACACGACCAAAATGGTCGTCGTAATGCGTATAGCTGAAGCGGACTTCTCTCCATATGTAAATATTTCCGGCCGAATCGCGAATAAACCGGCCGCGCCATCGGTCTCCACTCCGACTCATTTCGCAATAGGAGCGGTGATCATGAATACCCAGAACCCCGACAATCCCGGCACCAGCCGACGTGGGCTGCTCAAATGCATGGCGTGGGCCGGCACCGGCATGGTCTGGACAGTGGCGGGCGGAATCCCGCGCGGCCTAGGGCTCGGCGAGGCCTTCGCCGCGTCAGCGGCCGATGGCTTCACCTTCGTCCAGATCAGCGACAGCCATATCGGCTTCAACAAGGAGGCCAACCCCGACACCAACGGCACTTTTCAGGCGGCGCTCGACCGCATCACCAAATTGCCGAAGCAGCCGGCGATGGTTCTCCATACCGGCGATGTCAGCCACCTGTCGAAGCCGGAAGAGTTCGACACCGCGGCGCAGATCCTCAAAGCCGTGAAGCAGGACATTCATTACGTGCCGGGCGAGCACGACGTGATCGGCGATGACGGCAAGGAGTTCTTCCAGAGGTTCGAGCCCAAGCTGAAGACCGGCGGCTGGTACAGCTTCGACCAGGGCGGCGTGCATTTCGTCGGGATGGTCAATGTGCTGACCTTCGAGACGGCGAAGGCCGGCGGCTTCGGCGCGGAGCAGCTGGAATGGCTCGAAAAGGACCTGAAAGGGCGCAGCGCCAGCACCCCGATCGTGCTGTTCACGCATGTCCCGATGTGGCCGATCTATCCGCAATGGGGCTGGGGGACCGAGGACGCGCCGCAAGCGCTTTCCTACCTGAAGCGGTTCGGCTCGGTCACCGTGCTGAACGGCCACATTCATCAGATCGTGCAGAAGGTCGAGGGCAACGTCTCGTACCAGACCGCGATGTCGACCGCCTTCCCGCAGCCGACGGCGGGACAAGGCCCTGCACCGGGGCCGATGAAGGTGCCCGCCGAGAAGCTGCGAAGCGTGCTCGGCATCCGCGAGATCGACATCGTCCCCATGAAGGCCGCCGCTGTCACCGACGTGACGCTGGCCTAACAAGGAGTTCAGTCATGACAGGTTTAATGACGCGGCAGCGCCTCGCCGCCGCGGCAGCGGTATCGATCATGCTTGGCGCCGGCACCGCCATCGCCGAACAGCCCCAGCCAGCCGCGCCGCAGCAGGTCGCCGCGACGAACGAAGCCGAAATCTCGATCCAGAGCTTCCAGTTCGTGCCGGCGATCCTGACGATCAAACCGGGCACGGCGGTCACCTGGGTTAACCGTGACGAAGAACCGCACAATGTCGTCAGTCCCGACCGCGTCTTCCGTTCGAAGGCGATCGACGGCGGCGAGAAGTTCACCGCCGTTTTCGACAAACCCGGGACCTACAACTACATCTGTGCAGTGCATCCGCACATGCACGGCAAGATCATCGTCGAGTAACGCCGTCAGCCGGCGGCCGGAAACAGCAGGCCGCCGCGCACCGGGTGCGGCGCGCCGGTCGTTGAGGGCAGGCTCAACGGCAGACCCAGGACTGAGCGCACCGCCAGATAGGCGAAGGCCTGGGCCTCGAGCGCGTCGCCGTTCCAGCCGACCGCCTCGACCGGCCGCACCGGCACGCCGAGATGCCGGGCGAGCGCCGTCATGATCGCCGGGTTGTGGCGGCCGCCGCCGCACACCAGCCACTCGCGCGCCGGACTCGGGAAATGGCAGGTCGCCGCCGCGACCGAGGCGGCGGTCATTTCGGTCAAGGTCGCGGCGCCGTCGGCAAGCGACAGGCCGCACGGGATCGCGGTCTGGAAATCATCGCGGTCGAGCGATTTCGGCGGGCGCCGCTCGAAATAAGGATGAGCCAGCAAGCGCGCAACGTGCTCGGCGGAGACCTGGCCGGCGCGGGCGAGGGCGCCATCGAAATCGGCGGTCTGGCCGGTATGGCTCCGGACCCAATCGTCGATCAGCGCGTTTCCCGGCCCGGTATCGAACGCCAGGATCTCGTCATCGCCGGGCCCGATCCACGTGACATTGCCGACCCCGCCGAGATTGAGCACGGCGACCGGCTTCGCCAGATCGGCGGCCAAGGCGGCATGGTAGAGCGGCGCCAGGGGCGCTCCCTCCCCGCCCGCCGCCACATCGGCGCTGCGGAAATCGGCGACGACGTCGACGCCGGCGAGGCGCGCGAGCGAGGCTCCATCGCCGATCTGCCAAGTGCGGCGCTCGGCCGGGCGGTGCAGGATCGTGTGGCCGTGGAACCCGACGAACTCGATCGCCACATCCGGATGGCACCCGCGAAACTGAGCAATTGCGGCGGCATGCAGCCGGGTCAGCTCAGCTTCGACCGCTGCAACCTCCCCGACCCCGCCCAGCACCGAACGCAGCCTGTCGCGGAACGCCTCGGGGTAGGGAATCGTTAGGCCGGGACCTGGGAAAACGCGCCGGCGGCCATCGGTCGCGACCGCCGCGACATCGATGCCGTCGAGCGAGGTGCCGCTCATCAGGCCCAGCGCGTGCCGCAGTTTTGTGCTAGATGAGCCCGCCATGTCGCCAAACGCTCCTGCCGCCCGCTCCGCCTTCCTGACCGTCGCCGCCGAACGCGGCTTCATCCATCAATGCACCGATTTCGAAGCGCTCGACGCGCGCCTCGCCGCCGGCCCGGTCACCGCCTATGTGGGCTATGATTGCACCGCCGACAGCCTGCATATCGGCAATCTGATGTCGATCATGCTGCTGCGCTGGTTCCAGAAGACCGGCAACAAGCCGATCGTGCTGATGGGCGGCGGCACCACCCGAATCGGCGATCCCTCGGGCCGCGACGAATCCCGCCAGCTGCTGTCGGACGAGCAGATCGCCCACAACATGGCGGGCATACGCCAGGTGTTCGCCAAATTCCTGCAGTTCGGCGAGCGCCACACCGATGCGGTCATGGTAAACAATGCCGATTGGCTCGACGAATTACGCTATATCCCGCTGTTGCGCGATGTCGGGCGGCATTTCTCGGTCAACCGCATGCTGACCCAGGACAGCGTGCGGCTGCGGCTCGAACGCGACCAGCCGCTGTCCTTCCTCGAATTCAACTACCTGATCCTGCAGGCCTACGATTTTGTCGAGCTGGCCCGCCGCGTCGGTTGCGAATTGCAGATGGGCGGCTCGGATCAATGGGGCAACATCGTCTCCGGGGTCGAGCTGGGGCGGCGCACCGACGGGCGCACCTTGTTCGGGCTGACGACGCCGCTGGTCACGACCGCCTCCGGCGCCAAGATGGGCAAGAGCGCACAGGGCGCCGTTTGGCTCAACGCCGAGCGCCTGCCGGCCTACGATTACTGGCAGTTCTGGCGCAATACCGAGGACGCCGATGTCGGCCGCTTCCTGCGGCTCTTTACCGAATTGCCGCTCGCCGAGATCGCCAAGCTCGAAAAACTGCGCGACGCCGAGATCAACGAGGCGAAGAAGGTGCTGGCGACCGAGGCGACTGCACTCGCCCACGGCCGCGAGGCGGCCGAAGCAGCGGCCGAGACGGCGCGCGAAGTGTTCGAGAGCGGCGGCGCCGGGAGCGACCTGCCGCAGGTCGAGGTGCCGCGCGACGCGCTCGCCGGCGGGGTTCCGGCCTTCGAATTGTTCGTGCGCGCCGGGCTCGCGACCTCGAACGGCGAAGCGCGCCGCTTGATCAAGGGCGGCGGAGCGCGGGTCAACGATGTCGCGATCAAAGGCGAGACCCAGCCGGTATCGCTCGCCGATCTCGACCCGCAGGGGCTGATCAAGCTCAGCGCCGGCCGCAAGCGGCACGCCCTGGTGCGGCCGGCCTGAGGGCAATTCAAACGGCCTTAGCGCGACTGTCCTGCGTCGCCGGATTGGGGCGGCGGGCTGACGGCCTGCTGCTCCGATTGCGGCGCCGGGAAACCGACCAGCGGAGCAAACAGCTGGCGCAGGATGCCGGGGGTTAGCACGCTCAGCGGGTTGACTGAAACATCCGGATTGTCGCTCGACCCGCTCAGCCGGTAATTGGCGGCAAACAGGCCCTGCGGCCCGCCGCCCAGCAACTGCCCGATGATCGGAATATCGCCGAGCAGTGAATTCAGCGCATAGGCGGGCGCAACGGTGCCCTCCAGCTCCAGCCGATCGCGTTCGATGTCGACCCAGCCATTGGCGGTGATCCCGAGCGACTCGCCAAAGGCGAGCAGGTTCTTGATCGCGACGCGAGAGCCGTTATAGGTGAAATCGCCGCGCAACGTGCTGAACGGCAATCCATCCCCGGACAGCGCAGTGACAAAGCCGGTGAATGACGGCAATGCCAGAATCCGGGCCATGACCGGCGCGCCGACGATCGAATAATTCTCGCCCTCGATATGCCCTAGCAAGGTCTGCTTGCTTGCGGCGCCCGAGAGCTGCCCACTGATCGTGAGCCGCCCGCCGACGACGTTGTCGGCAATGCCGAGCAGCTTCACGGTCGCGCCCAGATCCTCCGATTGAAGACTGAAGCGGCGCGCCCCGCCTTCGCCGAGGCGCAGCGCGAGCTTCTGGCCATTCGGCAATCGGCCGTCGAGCCGCGCGGATTGCCAGACCCCGCCGCTGCGCAACAACTCGGCGGCAACCTGGCCGATCTCTTTATGCGGGCCGAGAACCAGCCGGTCGATGCGCGCGGTGACCGCGAGCGGTATCGGTGATGGGGCGCTCGTATCGTTCCCCGCTTCCTTGACGAGGCGATGACCGTCGATCCGGCCGGCGTGGATATCGGCGTTCCAGCCGCCGCCGGCGCGGCGCGTGACAGTGCCGCTGAGATCATTGCCGCCGGCGACGAGCCGCTGGATGTCGATCCTCTGGACTTGGGTGCCACCGTCGGAGGTCGTGACCGCCAGCCGGCCCTCGAGGCCCTGGGCCGTGACGTCGATTTGCGGCAAGCGGATGATCCGGTCCTGCTCGAGGTCGATGACCAGCTTGGCGCTTCCAGGCGCGTCGGCTGGCTTTTTCCATCCGGCTTCGTCGATCGCCAGGGCGGCGCCGCGCAAATCGAGGGTGACCACCGCCTGGGCGCGTGATGCGTCGAGCTGCGAATAAGTCAGGTCGACACCGAGCGAGCCGGTCAGTCTTCCTGGCTCGAAATTGAGATCGAGCCGCCGCCGCGCCTCGGCATCGAGCGTCAGCGCGATACGATAGACCGCGCGCGGTCCGCCCCTCGGGTGGAACGGCGCCGTGGCATCGAGCTTTGCGGGAATGCCATCGAGCCGCGCGGTTCCTTGCATATGCGCGCTGCTCCGGCCGAGATCGAGCGTGAGATTGCCGTCGCTGAGATTGCGGTCCATCGCGACCTTGCCGATCGAGACGCCCGACATCGTCGCTTTCGCGCTGAACTCGATCGCGTCAAGCTTGAGGCTCGCAAGCAGCGGGAATTTGAAATGCAAAACCGTGTCGGCGCGGCCGCCGACCCGCGCCGGATCGACGCCAATCGCGTGCGCGTAGGAAAGCGGCTTCGTATCGATGACCTCCAGCGCATCCTGCACCGGCCCGCTGACCGGAAGATCGATCGTCAGCCATTCGAGGGGAGTATCGAGTTCGGTTATTTCCAGCGATCCGCCGGTAATCTTCAGCCCCTTCAGCACACCCGCCGTCGGCAGGAATTTGAGGCGCATGTCCGCGAAGACAGCGGTGCCGTTGACGTGCCGCACCGGCGGCAGCCCGTCGAAATAGCTGACCGTCAGATCATGGTAGTGCAGCGCGCCCTTGGCATCCTGCACATTCGCGGTATGCGCTGCCGGGTCGATGTCGAGCACGAGCTGTGCCGAGGCTTCGTCGACCACGCCGTCATGGACATTTTCGAGCGTCCAGCGCCGCCCCCCGGCGCTGAGAGCATGCGGCCACAACGCATCAAGGCGCTCCATCGGCACATGCTTCAGCGTTGCGTTCAGCTTGCCCGTGATGCTGCCCGTCGGCCGTGCGTCGCGGGCCGCGGCAATCAATTCAGGCGTGATGCCGCCGAGGCTCCCGCCAAGGACGAGCTCGGTGCCGGCGCCAAGATCGAGCGCAAAGCTTTCGAGCTGGATCTCGGCGATTTCCGGCGCATAGACCGCGTGCAGCTCGCCTTTCTCGACGGTGACGATGCCTTTTGGCAGCCACTCGCTCTGCAACTGGCCCTTGCCCAATACGAGATCGAGACGCGAGCCCTGGGCGCTACCCTGGTCGAGGTCGATGCGGGTCCGCAGCGTGCCGGAAATCGGCAGCTGCAGGTGCTGCAGCTGAGCCAGTTCCGGAATCAGCGGCGGCAGCGCCGTCGGCTCGACGCCATCGATCGACAAGTCGAGATCGAGCACATGCCGATCGGCGAAATAGCGGTATTGCGCGTGCAGCTCCGGCATGCTGGAGCCCATCGGCACGGCCAGCGAAAAATCGCCTCTGATGCCCTTGCCGCTGCGTTCGACCGCGACATCGACGCGTTCCACCCGCCAGCTCTGGCGGGTCCGCTGATCATCGACAATGACCGTCGCCCCGCGAATGCGAAGTCGCTGCAAGAGACCGAAAGGCGCGTCGCTCTGCCGGGCGCCGGCCAATTGCTCGAGCATCTGCGGCCCCAGCGCGGTAGCGGTGTCGTCGGGGCTCGCGAGCTGCGCCGTCAGCGCGCCACGTGAATCGCGCACGAGGTGAATGACCGGGCGTTCGACGATCAGCTGCGTCGGCGTCAGCTGGCCGTGCAACAGCTCGCGTAGGCCAAAGCTCGTAGAGATTTCGGGAAGGCGCGCCAGCGGCTCGCCATCCGGCTGCGACAGCCGCACGTCTTCCGCCCGGACGTCGAGGTGATGCGTCGCGCGATCGATGCCGAGACGCACCCCGCCGATCGCGACCTTGAAACCGATCCCGGACCGCTCGAGCCCCGCCTCGATATAAGGGGCCAGCCAATCCAGCGCGATCGGCCCTTGCATCAGCCGCCAGATGACAAAGCCGGCGACGAGAATCAGCACCGCGGCAACCGAGCCGAGCCAGACAACGCAGTGATACGCGCCACGCCCGACCCGCCGTGCCGCCGCGCGCCTGGCGTCCCGATGTGCGGCGCCGCCTGTTTCGGGCCGGCCTTGACCCGGTTCGGCCGGCGCGCGAGTGTCGCCCGCCTCGCCGGGATCCTGCGATGGGATCGCTATTGGACCTCTCCCGACCTGACGCCGTGCTGCCGCGGCCAGCCGATCCACGGCTGTGCGAGCTGGGCTTCGCCGCTTGGGAGACCGCGCTCGCCGAATCGGTGGACCACAGCGGCAGCGCGATCGCCCGCGCCTGGGCCGCGACGGAACCGGGGAAACGCTTGCTGGCTGCGTTGTTCGGCAACAGCCCGTTTCTCGGCAAGCTCGCGATCGCCGAATGGCCCCTCCTCTTGCGTTATGTCGAGGACGGGCCCGACGCGCTGTTCCACGACATCATGGCTGGCGTGGAACAACGCGCCGATCCCGGCGAAAGCCAGACAGCGCTGATGCGGCGGCTGCGCCTCGCGAAAAGACAGGCCGCCCTGGTCGCCGGGATTGCCGAGATTGCCGGAAGCTGGTCCCTCGAACAGCAGATGACGGCGTTGAGCCGGTTCGCCGAGGCGGCCCTCGGCGCGGCGGTACGCCACCTCCTGCACGCCGCCGCTTCGCGCCGCTCGATCAAGCCGGCGGACCCGCTGGACCCGGAGCGCGACAGCGGTCTGATCGTCCTCGGCATGGGCAAGCTCGGCGGCGGTGAGCTCAACTATTCCAGCGATATCGACCTGATCCTTCTGTTCGATTCGGTGCGCAACCCGGTGGTCGGCCCGACGGAAGCGCAAGCCTTCTTCGGACGGCTGGCGCGCGATCTGGTGCGCATTCTCGATGAGCGCACCGGCGATGGCTATGTTTTTCGCACCGATCTGCGGCTTCGCCCCGACCCGCGCTCGACCCCGCTGGCGCTGTCGGTGGCGGCGGCGCTGAGCTATTACGAGAGCGTCGGGCAGAATTGGGAACGCGCCGCGCTGATCAAGGCCCGCCCGGTCGCCGGCGACCGCACCGCGGGCGAACACTTCCTCGCCGAATTGCAGCCGTTCATCTGGCGCAAGAATCTCGATTTCGCGGCAATCGCCGACATCCATTCGATAAAGCGGCAGATCCAGGCGCATAAGGGGGGCGGCCGCATCGCCGTCGAAGGCCACGACATCAAGACCGGGCGCGGCGGCATTCGCGAGGTCGAGTTCTTTGCCCAGACGCAGCAGCTGATCTGGGGCGGGCGATTGCGGGCATTGCGGGTCGCGCCGACCTGCACCGCCTTGCGCCGGCTCGCCGCGACCGGCCGCATCGACCCGACGACGGCCGAGACGCTGATCGCGGACTATCGTTTTCTGCGCCGGATCGAGCACCGGCTGCAGATGGTGGATGACGCGCAGATCCATCGTCTGCCGGTTGACCGTGACGGAATCGAGCGGCTGGCGATTTTTCTCGGCTTTGCTGAAGCGGACGCCTTCGCCGCCGATCTTTGTGCCCATCTGGCGTCGGTCGAGCGACACTACGCCGAACTGTTCGAGGAAGCCCCGACCTTGTCCGGGCCGGGCAACCTCGTCTTTACCGGCGCCGAGGACGATGCCGACACGCTGAAGACGCTCGCGCGGCTCGGCTTTGCCGACCCGCCGCGAGTCGCCGCGATGGTGCGCGGCTGGCATCACGGGCACATGCGGGCGACGCGCAGCCAGCGGGCCCGCGAGATCCTGACCGAGCTGGTGCCCGAATTGCTGCGCATCTTCGGCGCCACGGCCAACCCGGACACCGCATTGCTGCGCTTTGACCATTTCCTGTCGCGCCTGCCGGCCGGGGTGCAGCTGTTTTCGCTGTTCCACGCGAATCCGGGCCTGTTGTCGCTGGTCGCCGACATCATGGCCGAGGCGCCGCTGCTGGCGGAGAGCCTGGCGCAGCGCCCGGCACTGCTCGACGCGGTGCTGACCGCGGAGTTTTCCGCGCCGCTTCCCGACCGCGCCGGCCTGGCCGCCGACCTTGCCGGTCTGCTCGCCGGCGCGCGGGATTTCCAGGACACCCTCGATATGCTGCGACGTTGGGCCAATGAGCGGCGCTTCCAGATCGGGGTGCAACTGCTGCGCCGCGATATCGAAGGCGATCGCACCGGCATGGCCCTCGCGGATATCGCGGAAACCGCGCTGGCGGCGCTGGATGACCTGCTGGCGACCCATACGGCTGTCGTGGTCGTGACGGATGCTCTGCAGGAAAACCTGGGGCTGCTCCTGCAGCACATGGATCGCACCGTGGTGGTGGGGAGTGAGGCCGAGGTGCGGTCGCTGGCCGCGGTGCTGGCGCCGGTGGCTGAGTCAGTCGAGGTCGTCCTGCTGGCGGAAGCGCCGCAGCCGGTCATGAAGCAGGTGGGAGATCTGCGGGTCGCCCGGGCGTTTGGTTCCGGCGAGCGGGGTCGGGGAATTGCCTGGCTGGGTCGGCATCTGGCGCGGACGAAGCTGGGCTTGGCCCTC
>Ga0066709_100001236_pt1 | contig 16421 bp, 14 predicted proteins | sample GraSoiAngelo_158_FD_79665 | JGI IMG/M metagenome (GOLD analysis project Ga0066709, IMG submission 79665) | Grasslands soil microbial communities from the Angelo Coastal Reserve, California, USA - 14_1009_16_30cm | ecosystem: Environmental > Terrestrial > Soil > Grasslands | place: USA...
CAGCCGGAGGTGTCACAGGCGAAGCTCGCGGGCCTCGCCGAGCACTACGGCCTCGCCGACGGTCCCGGCGCGGAGTACTTCGAACTGCACGCCGAGCTCGATCACGAGCACGCGGCCGAGTCGCGGCGCGCGCTCGAGGAGGAGGCCGAGCGGGGCGATGCCGACCGCCTGGTCGAGGTTGCCGAAGCCGCGCTCCGGGGTAACTGGACTCTGCTCGACGGAGTCAACCGCCGGAGCTGAGCACGTGAAGCTCAGCTACCTGTGGAGGGGGCTGCCCGGCCACCCGCTCCATCCACCGCTGACCGACGCGACGATCGGCGCCTACACGGTCGCCACCGTGCTCGCGTTCCTGTGCCAGATCGGGATCAGCGAGGGGAACTGCACGAAGGGCTGGTGGCTCGCCTTGATCGTCGGCCTGATCGTCACCGGCCCCACCGCCCTGACCGGCTTTCTCGACTGGCTCACGATCTCGTGGGGCACGCCGCTCTGGCGGACGGCGACGCTGCACCTCGCCTCGATGCTGACCGCGACGACCTTCTTCCTGATCGCCGCGCTCGCCGGCCACGACGACTACGTCGCGGGCAGCGTCAGCGGCGGCTCGTTCACCCTGACGCTGATCGGCTTCGCGTTCCTGACCCTGGGCGGCTGGCTCGGCGGCGCGGTCGTCTTCGTGCATGGGATGCGGGTGCTGAGCCTCGTCGACGAGCCGACGGCTCGAGCCGTCTCCCCGGCGCCGTCGCCCGAGAAGGAGGAAGCGGAGGGAGGCTAGGCCGAAGGAAAAAGGCGACGCTTACGGCGCCGACTTCAGGACGCGCGGGCTCCGCCCGTGCGTCCGTCGGAAATGACCGGTCGACCCGCCCGGATCGACACCGGCGCCTCTAGGAAGCGGCTTCGGCCTCGACCTTGACGAGGCCGAGCTGCTGCTCGATCGCGGCCAAGGCGCCGCTTGCGGCGCCGACCAGAGAGGCCGTGCGGGCTCTGCCCGCGCGGCCGTCTTTCCGAAGGGCGTGGACTACTACCGAGTGGCGCTTAGCCCGAGGACCCGTTCGTCTCAGCCGGTGCGATGCCGAGCTGAGTCTCGATCGCGCCCTTCGGCTGGGCGCCGATCGCGGCCGCCGCCGGCTCGCCGTCCTTGAAGAGGACGATCGTCGGGATCGACGCGATGCCGTAGCGCTCGGCGAGGCCCTGCTCCTCGTCGATGTTCACCTTGACGAGCCTGAGCTCGTCCGCCCGCTCCTCGGCGATCCTGTCGAGGATCGGCGAGACCGCGTGGCACGGCCCGCACCACTCCGCCCAGAAGTCGACGATCACGGGCTTGTCGGACTTGAGCACTTCCTGGTCGAAGCTGGCTTCGGTCACCGCATCTGCCATCCAAATTCCTTTCGAGTCGTTTCCCTCTCTAACGCTCGGGCTGGAAAAGCTGTTCCCGGGCGACCGTAGAATCGAACACGATGGCCCAGACGTTCCCTTCGCTTCCAGCGGTTCCCGATCACTCGGCCCTCGAGCGGGAGGTGCTCGCGTGGTGGGACGAGGAGCGGATCTTCGACCGGCTCCGGGAGCAGAACCGCGGCGGCAAACGGTTCAGCTTCATCGACGGGCCGATCACCGCGAACAATCCGATGGGCGTCCACCACGCCTGGGGCCGGACGCTGAAGGACGTCTTCCAACGCTACAAGGCTCTCCGCGGATTCGACCAGCGCTACCAGAACGGCTTCGACTGCCAGGGGCTGTGGGTCGAGGTCGAGGTCGAGAAGTCGCTCGGCCTGAACTCCAAGCGGGAGATCGAGGAGTACGGGCTCGCCGAGTTCGCCGAGCGCTGCAAGGAGCGCGTGGCGAAGTACTGCAAGGTGATCACCGAGCAGTCGCGCCGGCTCGGGATGTGGATGGACTGGGAGAACGACTACCACACGTTCTCCGACACGAACATCGAGTACATCTGGCGGTTCCTGAAGGCGGTCCACGAGCGCGGCTGGCTGTACAAGGGCCACCGTTCGACGCCGTGGTGCCCTCGCTGCGGGACATCGATCTCCCAGCACGAGCTCTTCGCGGGCGAGTACAAGGAGCTCGAGCACCCGTCGCTCTTCGTGCGCTTTCCGCTGAACGCCCGCGAGGGCGAATCGCTCCTCGTCTGGACGACGACGCCGTGGACGCTGCCGGCGAACGTCGCAGCCGCCGTCAAGCCCGACGCCGACTACGGCCTCGACGACGGCCAGTGGCGCATGACGAAGGAGGGTGGTGAGTACCAGCGTGTCGTCAAGGGCGAGGAGCTCGTCGGGCTCGAGTACGAGGGGCCGTTCGACGACCTGCCCGCGCAACAGGGCGTCGTCCATCGCGTGATTGCGTGGGAAGACGTCTCGCTCGAGGAAGGCTCGGGCATCGTCCACATCGCGCCGGGCGCCGGCACCGAGGACTTCGAGCTCTCACGGGTTCACGGCCTGCGCGTGCTCGTCGCAATCGATGAGAGCGGACGCATGATGCCGGAGTACGGGCCGTTCGCCGGCCTGACGACCGAGGAGGTCGAGCAGCCGGTGATCGACGCGCTCCGCGAGCGCGGCCTGCTCGTCGAAGCGGGACGGATCGTCCACCGTTATCCGACGTGCTGGCGCTGCGGGACGCCCCTTCTCTTCCGGGTCGTCGACGACTGGTTCATCGCCTGCGACGAGATCCGCCGGCCGATGCTCGACGCGAACGCGACCGTCGAGTGGACGCCCGACTTCTACTCGAAGCGGATGGACGACTGGCTGCGAAACATGGGCGACTGGAACATCTCGCGCAAGCGCTACTTCGGCCTGCCGCTCCCGTTCTATCCGTGCGACTGCGAGCAGCTGAACGTGATCGGCTCGCGCGAGGAGCTCGAGGAGCGGGCGACCGGGGGGCTCGACCAGCTGCAGGAGCTGCACCGGCCGTGGATCGACGAGGTGCCGATTACCTGCGAGGCCTGCGGCAAGGAGGTGCGCCGGATCACCGAGGTCGGCGACGCCTGGCTCGACGCGGGCATCGTCCCGTTCTCGACGCTCGGCTGGCAGAACCCCGAGTGGATCGAAGGCGGGTTCGCGACGGGCGCGGCGAAGGGCCTGTCGGGCGCTGACCTGCCCGACCACGCGTACTGGGAGCAGTGGTTCCCGGCGGACTGGATCTCCGAGATGCGCGAGCAGATCAGGCTCTGGTTCTACTCGATCTCGTTCATGTCGGTGACGCTCGAGGGGCGTTCGCCGTACCGCAAGGTGCTGACCTACGAGAAGCTGCTCGACGAGACCGGACGGGAGATGCACCGCTCGTGGGGGAACGCGATCTCGGCGGACGAGGCGCTGGACGCGATGGGCGCCGACGTCATGCGCTGGATGTACTGCGAGCAGCCGCCCGGCCAGAACATCAAGTTCGGCTACGGGCCGGCGAACGAAGTCAAGCGACGGCTGCTGACGCTCTGGAACTCGGTCTCGTTCTTCGTCACGTACGCGGGCATCGAGGGCTTCGGGCCGCGCTGGGGTGACCTCGAGCAGGGGCCGGACGGGGAGCTGAAGCCGCTCGACCGCTGGCTGCTCGCCCGCACGCAGCAACTCGTCCGGGAGATGGAGGACGCGTACGAGCGTTACTGGACGCCTGCTTTGACGGCCGCGTTCGAGTCGTTCGTCGCCGACCTCTCGAACTGGTACATCCGCCGGTCGCGGCGGCGGTTCTACTCGCTGGACGAGGCTGCGTTCCGCACGCTCTGGTACGCGCTCGCGCAGGCGCTCCGGACGATCGGGCCGGTGATGCCGTTTCTCGCTGAGCACCTGTGGCAGACACTCGTCGCCGGTCCTTGCGAGGAAGCGCCGAGGTCGGTGTTCCTCGCGGGTTGGCCGGAGGTGGTCGCCGAGCTCCTTGACGACGCTCTACTCGAGGAGATCGCTCAGACCCGCCAGGTGGCGGGGCTCGGACACCAGGCGCGTCAGGCATCGCAGCTCAAGGTGCGTCAGCCTTTGCGGCGCCTCGTCGTCCAGGGTGCGCCGCTGGCCGAACGGCACCTCGACGAGATCCGGGAGGAGCTGCGCGTAAAGCAGATCGAGTTCGGCGACGTCGATGCGAGCGAGCTGCGGGTCAAGCCGAATCTGCCCGTGCTCGGCCCGAAGCTGGGGAAGGAGCTCGGCAGCGTTCGCGCCGCGCTCGAGGGAGGCGATTTCGAGGAGCTCCCCGGCGGCGGCTTCCGGGCGGCCGGGCATGAGCTCTCGGCCGACGAAGTCCTTGTCGAGCGGACCGGGAAGCAGGGGTGGGCGGTTGCCGGCGGCGACGGCGTCACCGTCGCGCTCGAGCTCTTGGTCGATCCCGAGCTCGAGCTCGAGGGCCGCGTGCTCGACATGATCCACCGCCTGAACTCGATGCGCAAGGACGCCGGCCTCGAGCTGACCGACCGCATCGTCGTCACGCTTCCCCAAGGGGAGTCGGATCTCCTCGCGCACGAGGACTGGATCAAGGAAGAGGTTCTCGCCGTCGAGATCCGCGCCGACAGCGGGCAGGCGGAGCCAGAGATCGCGAAGGCCTAGCGCAGCCGCCCCCGCCGCGACATGATGCGCTCATGAAGGGCGGCTACAACGGTCCTGAGCGGCGCTCCGGCGAAGACCGGCGCTCCTGGCAGGAGCGGCGCAAGAAGAAGCGCCCCGCCGGGCCCGGCGACGATCGCAGGACCGGCAGGGATCGTCGCTCCGGCGAAGAGCGGCGCGACGACAAAGAGAGCTAGGGCGGTTGCGGTCGGCTTTCAGCGTGTCGACCGGTCAGTTCAGACGGTTGCCGGGCACAGCCCGGCAACCTGACGGCGGCACCGCAAGCGGCGCCTAGGCCTGGCTCTCGGCGAGCGTGAGCTCGCGGCGCAGCTCGACCGGCAGGCGGAACTCCACGTCCTCGTCGACGAGCCGATGTGCGGAGATGTCCTCGACGCCACGCTCGCGGAACCAGTCGCACACCTGGTCGACGAGCTTCTCGGGTGCCGACGCGCCCGAGGTGACTCCGACCGTCTCGAAGCTCTCCAGCCAGGCTTCGTCGATCCCGTCTGCGTCGTCGATCAGGTGCGACTCGATTCCGCCGGCGCGCGCGACCTCGACGAGCCGGTTCGAGTTCGAGGAGTTGCGCGAGCCGATCACGAGCAGGAGATCGACCTCGCCGAGGAGCTCCTTCACGGCCCATTGCCGGTTCTCGGTCGCGTAGCAGATGTCTTCCTTCTTCGGCGCGCGGATCTGCGGGAAACGTCGGCGCAAGGCCTGGATGATCTCGCCCGTCTCGTCGACCGAGAGCGTCGTCTGCGTGATGTACGCGACCTGCGCGTCGGGCGGCAGCTCGAGCGCTTCGGCGTCCGCGACAGACTGGACGAGGAGCGTCGAGCCGGGCGCCTCGCCCGTCGTGCCCACGACCTCCTCGTGGCCCTGGTGGCCGATGAGCAGGACGGTGTACCCCTCGGCCGCGTAGCGCCGCGCCTGGACGTGCACCTTCGTCACGAGCGGGCAGGTGGCGTCGATCGTGTTCAGGCCGCGCGCCTCGGCCGCGCGGTAGACCTCGGGCGCGACCCCGTGCGCCGAGAGCACGACCGTCTCGCCTTCGGGCACCTCGCGCTCGTCCTCGACGAAGACTGCGCCGCGGGCCTCGAGGTCGCGGACGACATGTGCGTTGTGGACGATCTGCTTGCGGACATAGACGGGCGGCCCGTGCAGGTCGAGCAGCTTCTCGACGGTCTCGACGGCGCGCTCGACGCCGGCGCAGTATCCACGCGGTGAGGCTAGGAGGACCCGCTTGACCACGTCGCCAGTGTAGTCGGGGGCCGAGCTAGTTCCCCGGAAGTGCATTTCTAGGTCTCTGAGGCGTCGCTCGCAAGCGAGGGCCGATGGGACAGTGCCGGTAGGAGGGCCCGTCGGGCATCGCGCCGCGAGCGACGTCAGCTCTTCGCGGAGTGCGGCTCCGCCGCACGGGAGCGAAGAGCGGTCAGAGACCTAGAAATAGGAAAGCCCGCCGCTCGGGGGGTCAGTGCGGCGGGCCTCCCAGATTGCTCACCGCGGCCCTTCGTGGCCAGGTACGCACCGCGGTTCGCATCGCCCAGTGCCAGGACGGTAACGAGCTTGCTTCCGCTTGTGAATAGGCCGGACGGCCCATCTTTTCAAGGCGTATAGCCGTTTCTCAATCCATTCGTTTTCCTTGTCGGGACCGTGCGCCTCGCCCTATCATCCGTAGGGCCCAGTGATCCCCTGTCAGGCTCACTGATGCGGTTTCGGCGAGGCCGTCGAGTCACGGCCTCTGCGGCCTCTCCGAGCGGTCCGGAGAGGGACGGCGCAGCCCTTGCTCCGGACAGAGAGCTCGCCTCGGTTGCGTCCCTCTCGAGTGCGCTCGCCCGCGCCCCGGACGCGGAGACAGTCGGGCGCACGCTGATCGAGGAGTGCTTCTCGTTGCTGGGCGTCGACTTCGCGGCGGTCGCACTCGTCAGCGAGGACGGCAAGCGGGCCAGGGGCCTTCTGGCGCTTGCGCGGAGCGGCGACGAGGAGTGGTGGCCCGAGGTTTCGCTCGACTTCGAGGACGAGCCGTCGGGCATCGCGAGCGCAGCGTTCGAAAGCGGACCGGTCGTCGTCTACGACGTCGCCGGCTCGCCAAGGGTGAACCGCCGGCTGGCCGAGCGCGTGGGCGCGAAGAGCGCGGTCTTCGTTCCGCTTGTCACGGACCAGCGCGTGCTGGCGGTGCTCGTTATCGCGACCACCGGAGAGCCGAGGGTGTTCACGGGCGACGAGCTCGCATTGCTGCAGGCCCTCGCCGCCGAGTCCGCGCTTGCGCTCGACCGAACCCGTTCCGCGAATGCGCTCGCCGACGCACTAGAGCGTGAGCAGCTGGTCGCCTCGATCGGCCGCAAGGTGCGCTCGGAACTCGATCTCGAGGCGGTCCTTCGGATAGCCGTCGAGGAGACGGGCGTCGCCGCGGGCGTCACTCGCTGCTTCCTCCGGCTCGGCGAGGCCGGCGGACCGATGCCGATCCGAGCCGAGTGGGACGCCGAGGGCTTCGTTCCGATCGGCGCCGCGGCCGACAAGCTGGCAGTCACCAATCTCGCCGCGCGAGAACGCCGCACAGTCGCGGTCGCAGATGTTCGAGCGGAGCCGGCGCTGGAAGATCCCGAGCTCGGCGGGGTCCAGATCCTGCTCGAGCTCGACGCGCTGGCGGTGCTTGCAACCCCGGTGCTCGTCTTCGACCGCATGATCGGTGTCTTCGGGCTCCACCGCTCCGAGCCAGGGGAGTGGTCGGAGGCCGAGGTCTCGCTCGCCGAAGCGGTCGCGCGTGAAGTGGGCATCGCGATCCACGCGGCTCAGCTCCTCGAGGAGAACATGCACCGCCTGGAACAGCAGACGGCGTTGCTCAAGGCTGCCCAGGTCGTGTCCAGCGAGTTGCGGCTCGAGACCGTCCTCCAGCGGCTCGTCGTCGAGGTCACGAAGCTGCTCGACGCCGACGCGGCCGACTGCTACCTGTACGACGCCGACCGCTCGGTGCTCCGCTGCGCGGCGGTCTACGGGCTCGACCCGGAGCTCATCGAGTCCGAGCTCCCGGCCGAGGGCGAGATCGCGGCCCGGTTCCGCGACCCCGTCGCTCAGCCGGCATACGAAGGCTTTGCGAGCGCGATCGCCGCTCCGATGACGTGGTCGGGCGAGCAGCGTGGAGTGCTGGGCGTGGCGACGCGCGACCCCGAGCGCCGCTTCGGCCAGCTCGAAGCCGATCTGCTGGAAACGTTCGCAGGCCTCGCTTCTCTCGCCGTCCGAAACGCCGCAAGCTTCGAGCAGAGCGTGCGCCAGGCGCGCGTCCAGCGAGGGTTCTTCGGGATCGCCTCGGCGCTCGCGGAGCCGCTCTCCCAGTCCGCGACGCTCGACGCGGTCGCGCAGGCGGCGACCGAGGCGCTTGGCGGCGCCTTCGCGGGAGTGCTGATGCCCGGGGCGAGCGGGATCGAGCTCGTCGCGTCCCACCGTCTCCCGGAGGGGCTTGCACGGGTTCTTGAGGGAGGAGTCGAGTCGGCGACCGCGCTGTCAGCCGCCGCTCGGGACCGGAGGCTCCTCTCCGCCGCTTCGCTTGCGGATGACGACCGCTTCTCCCGCGAGTGGCAGCGGCAGGCCGCCAACGCCGGTGCGCGTTCGCTGCTCGCGATCCCTGTCGATCCGCCCCGGCGGGAGGAGGGAGGCCTCGTCATCGTTTTCTTCGGCGAAGAGCGAACGTTCAGCGACGATGACCTCGAGCTGGGCCGCCGGCTCGCCGGAGCCGCGCGAGGCGCGCTCGAGCGAAGCGAGCTCTACGAGAGCGAGCGGACCTCACGGGCGCTGTCCCAGCAGCTCGCGCGCATGGGCGGCTTGCTCGCCGCGGAGCTCGATCCCGCGGCGATCCTCGACGAGGTCGCCGATCAGGCACCGTCGCTCCTCGGCGCGGACGCGTGCGCGATTCTCGTCGTCGAGGGAGATGAGCTCGTCGTGACTGCGATCGGCGGCAAGCGAGCTCTCGGTGTCGTCGGAGCCCGGCTGCCGGCGACTGCGCGTCCTGCCGGAGACGTCGTGCAGTCGCGTTCGCCCGTCGTGCTCGCCGATGCTGGTGCGGATGCTCGGCTGGTCGCGGAAGACCCGGTGCTCGCCGCGGGACACTCGGCGTATCTCGGCGTGCCGCTGATCGGGATGGAGGAAGGCTTCCGGGGCGTGCTCGCTGTCTATGCGGAGCGGCCGCGCAACTGGCGCGACGAGGAAGTCGAAGCACTGGAAGCGCTCGCCGGCAACGCCTCGGCCGTGCTTTCGAACGCCGAGCTCTACCAGCGGGTGGCGATGGAGCGCGAACGGAGCTACGCCATCCTCGCGAACATCGCCGACGGGATCGTCGCGGTCGACCGCGAGGGCAAGGTCGTGCTCTGGAACCGCTCGGCCGAGCAGATCACCGGCGTGCCGGCGGCGGCGGCGCTTGGCCGCACGCCGGTCGAGGTTCTGCAGCGCGAGCTCGCCTCGGAAGACGAGCGGAGCAGCGAGCGGCTCGTGGCGGTTCAGCGAGGTGCCGACGAAGTCTGGCTGTCCCTCACGGAGGCGGTCATGCACGACCCGGTCGGCGCGGTCTCCGGTCGGATCTTCGCCTTCCGCGACGTCTCCGCGGAGCGAATCGTCGAAGACATGAAGTCGACCTTCGTCTCGACGGTCTCGCATCAGCTGCGCGCGCCGCTGACCTCGATCTATGGGTTTGCCGAGACTCTCCTGCGGCGGGACGTCCTCTTCGGCGAGGAGGAGCGCCAGACGTTTCTCGGCTACATCGCCTCGGAGGCACAGCGCCTCACGTCGCTCGTCGACACGCTGCTGAGCGTGGCTAGGCTCGAGGCCGGCGACCTCCAGGTCGAGCTCGTCCCCACAGACGTGCGGACCGTCGTCTCCGAGGTGGTGGGAAACGTCCGCCAGACCGAGGCCGTGAACGGCCACCGCTTCGTCCTCGACCTGCCCGACGAGCCGCTCGCCGCTTCGGCCGACCGCGAGAAGCTGGGCCAGATCCTGGCGAACCTGCTCGACAATGCGGTCAAATTCTCTCCCAGCGGCGGTACCGTGACCGTCGAAGCCCGCCGCCGCAGCGATCACGTCGAGGTCCGGGTCGTCGACGAGGGCCTGGGCATTCCCGAGGCCGAGCGCGACCTCATCTTCACGAAGTTCCATCGGGCGGACAGCTCGGTTCGAGGCGCCGGGGGCGTAGGCGTCGGGCTCTTCATCGTCCACGGGCTCCTTGCCGCCATGGGCGGCCGGATCTGGGTCGATTCGGCCGAAGGCGGCGGGTCGAGCTTCACGTTCGAGCTACCGGCCGCCGTCGAAACCACGGTCGATGAAGACTGATCGACCGCCACCGAGGGTATAGGGAGCGAGACTTGGCGCGGGTGCTCGTAATCGACGACGAAGCTCCGATCAGGCTCCTCTGCCGCGTGAACCTCGAGGCGGCCGGGATGGAGGTGAGCGAGGCCGAAGACGGGGCGGCCGGGCTGGCAGTGGCCCGGGCCGAGGCGCCGGACGTGATCTTGCTCGACGTGATGATGCCGGGCATGGACGGCTGGCAGGTGCTCGAGGAGCTGCTGGACGACGAGCGGACGAGCGAGATTCCGATCGTCTTTCTCACCGCTCGTGCGGAACTTCGCGACCAGGCTCGCGGGCTCGAGCTCGGAGGCGTCGACTACGTGACGAAGCCGTTCGACCCGGTCGAGTTGGCGCCCCTTGTTCAGCGGCTTCTGGACCGCGTCGCCGCCGGGGAGGGCCAGGAGGTTCGTCGCCAGCGTCTCGCGGAGCTACGCCAACTACTGGTCGGAGACGTCTAGTCGAGCGACTAGCGGCCGGCGAAGTCGGCGGTGACGAAACGGGTCGAGCCACCCGCGATTCCCACGCCGATGCGCTGATAGCCGCGGTCGAGCAGGTTCTGACGGTGCGGTGGGCTCGCGAGCCACATCTGCACGACATCGGCCGCGCTGATGCCTCCAGGTCCCTCCGCCAGGTTTTCCCCGACGTACGACGCGCGGACGCCGAAGCGGCGCAGGCGCTGCACGAAGGCACCGTGATCGAAGTAGCCCCGGCGGGCCATGTCGACCGAATGGGAGCGTGCGGCTCGAGTCAGGGCTCGCCCGATCCGGAGCGCCGGCACCCCGTTCGCCAGGCGTACCGCGTTCATCGCGTGGACGATCGCGTATCCGTCGGTCGACGAAGCGACACCGACCGAGGCGAGGCGTGGCGGCGTGGAATCTGCGCCGGCACCGGCACCGAAGGAGAGCGCCAAGCCGAGCAGGAACACCACAACGCTGAGAATTCGGCCGTTCTCAGGCATCAGGAGGTCAGCGCGGCACCATAGTTGGTGAAACGGATATCGTCCAAATAGGAAGTAGTAATTTTGTTTAGGTTCTGGGCGCATTCGGCCGTTTTGAGCGAAATCAGAGCTTTCCGCAGTTTGCGACGACTATCGGGCCGTCTGCGCGAGCAAAATGCCGGAAAGAACGATCGCTCCGCCCGTGAGCTGAGCGGCGGAAAGTGACTCTCCAAGCCACGCGTACGCCACGAGGGCGCCTGCGACAGGCTCGAACATCGCAGTCACGCCGACGCGGGTCGCCGAGATGTGGCGAAGCGACCCGACGAGGAGAGCGAACGGGAGGATCGTGCCGACGACGATCACCGTCAGCATCAGGAGCCAGACGGGCAAGGTCGTGGACACGAGCGCGCCGTCGAGCAGCACGCGATCGTCCACGTGGCCGGCGGGAAACGACCACCACGGCTGGACGACCGCCCAGAAGACGGTCGCGAAGACGAGCCCGAGGCAGACAAGCGAGACCGGGTCGCGCCGGCCGATCGCGTGCTCGGCGAGCAGGATGTAGAGCGCGAAGGTGATTGCGGCGCCGAGCGAGGCGACGACGCCGAGCGTGTCGAGCGAGAAGCCGCCCCAGAGGTCGACGACGAGCGACAGTCCGCCGAGCGAGAGGACGAGCGCGACCCAGATCCGCCGGCGCACGTGCTCCCCGCCGACGAAGCGGGCCCAGAGTGCGATCAGGACCGGCGCCGTGTACTGGATGAGGAGCGCGATCCCGATCTCGAGCCGGTGGATCGCGAAGAAGTAGAGCCACTGCACGAGTGCGAGCCCGAAGATCCCGAAGGCGGCGAGGAAGAGGAGCTCGTCGCGGCGGATCCGAAGCCGTTCGGGCCTGGTCAGAGCAAGCGCCGTGACGAGAACGAGCGCCGCGCCCGTCGAGCGAACCTCGCTGAGCCGGAGCGACGAGATCCCGGTCGAGAGGATCGCCTTTGCGACCGTCCCGTTGATTCCCCAGAGGCCGGTCGCGGCGAACACCATCGCGTAGCCGAGCAAGGGGCGGCGCGAGCGTATTTCTCCCTCCGCGGGCAGGCTCCCCTCTACCACGCCGCGAGGCTATCCGACTACACTTCGGGCACCTGCGGGGTGTAGCTCAGCCTGGTTAGAGTGCTTGCTTTGGGAGCAAGAAGTCGCCGGTTCGAATCCGGCCACCCCGACTGACGGACGTCATCTTCCGACCCCCGACGCTGGAGGACGCGGCGGCCGTCGCGGCCTTGATCTCGGCGCGCGACGCCGCCGACTTCGACGAGGTGAGCCCGATCGGCTTCAGCGGCGACGAGCTGCGGGAATGGTGGGCCCCGCGTGCCGAGCGGCTCGAGACCGATGCCTGGGTAGCGGTCTCTGGCGGCCAGGTCGTCGGGTACGCGCATGTGCTTCGGCACGGGGAGGTTGCGAATGTCGCGGACGAGTCCTGCGTGCATCCCGACTTCCGAGGCCGCGGGATCGGCGCGCAACTCGTAGAGGTCGCTGACTCATGGGCCCGCGACCGGGGCCTTCCCAGGCTGCACATGCACGCCGTCACCGAGGAGGGCCGCCGGCTCTTCGAGGCGTTCGGCTTCGAGCGCATTCGCTACTTCTGGCGGATGGAGATCAACCTCGATGACGAACCGCCGCCGGCAGAACCGCCTCCCGGCTTCGTCGTCCGCTCATACAGGCCGGGCGCCGACGATGCGGCCTTGCATGCGATCCACCAGGAGGCCTTTGCGGAGCACTGGGAGTTCACGCCCCACCCGCTCGAGGACTGGCTCGGCTGGCGCACGACCCGCAATGACTATGACCCTGAGCTCTGGCAGCTGGCGTTCGAAGGCGACGAGCTCGCCGGAGCCGTTCTCCCGTTCGGCGAGCGGGGCTTCGGCTGGGTGCTCGATCTCGCCGTGGGCCCTCGTTTCCGGAAACGCGGGCTGGGGCTCGCTCTACTCCGGGCGGGGTTTCGCGAGCTCTACACGCGCGGGTTCACACAGGTGGGGCTCGAGGTCGATTCCGAGAACGAGACCGGCGCCACGCGGCTCTACGAGCGCGCCGGGATGCGCGTGACGCGCCGTTACGCGACCTTCGAGAAACGGCTCAGCGGTTGATCGCGGCCGTCCGGGCCGGCTGCTTCGCGGGCCGGGCGGGCGGGTTGGAATCGACGAGCACCGCGGCCACGAGCAGCACCGCCATCGCAACGGCGCTCTCGCCGAGCAGGCTGCGCGAGACCGCGTACGAGCCCGTGCCGCGACCTCGCTGGAGCGCCGGGCGGACGACGAAGTGGTGGAGCGCACCCCACGAGAGCGCGACCGCGACGAGAGCGCTCTTGAGGAGGAGCACCTGCCCGTAGCGGGCGTGCCAGAGGTCGGACGCCTGCGGCAGGCGGACATAGGCCAGATACACGCCCGCGACGACCATCAGCCCGACGAGCACGCCCGCCAGCTGCGAGAAGCGGAGAAACGCCTCCCGGCGAAGAGCGGGCGAGCTCGGCCAGACGACGAAGGCGAGCTGCACGAGCCCGCCGACCCAGATGCAGGCCGCCGAGAGATGCACGAAGTCAGCCAGCTCGGAGCGCCACGAGGAGCCGGTGTCCACCGCCGAATGCCCCGAGAGCGAGAGGCCCGAGCAGAGAGCAAGCCCGAGGAAGAGCGCGGGCCAGAGCAGGACCGGGCGCTCGGTCAGCCAGGCCATGAACAGGATCGCTGCAACGAGCGCAAAGCCGAGCGTCATGACGACGAACGCCGTCCCGAAGCGGGTCCCCTTGGCGAGGGGGGAGAGGTCTCCGTACATCAGCCGTCCGAGCGGGAGCTGGAACGCATCGCTCGCGCGGAGCAGGAACCCGAGGATGCCGAGCTCGATGCTCGCGACCACACCGGCGGCCGTGACGACGTAGAAGCGACGCTCCAGCGCAGGCGTCGCGCGCCGGCCGATGATGAGCAGGCGGAACGCGAGCCCGCCCACGAGCAGCGCGAGACCGAGGAAGTACCCCCAGCGAACGACGTACTCGAATCGGGTCGGGCCGGACGAGCCGTAGGCTTCGGTCGGCGGCGGCGGCACGACCCTCACACCGAACGTGTAGACGCCGGAGATGACGTGGCCCTCGGAGGAGGTGACGTGCCAGCGGACGGTGTACGCGCCCTTCGGCAACGGGCGGAGCGCCACCGTCGCGGTCCGGCCGCCCTCGATCGCGTGCGCGGGGCCCGCCGTCACGGCCTTGCCGTGCGCGCTGCGGACGTCGATCGAGTCCTTGAAGACGTCGACGGGCTGGTCGTAGCGCAGGATCACGGAGTGGGGGGCCGAGGGAAGTCGCGCCCCGTAGGTCGGGGCGCGATCGAGCAGGCTCGCGTGAGCAAGCGCCGAGGCGGGAAGAGTCAGTGCGACGAGAGCCGCGGCGGCGAAAGCCTTCATCGTCCGCCTGCGAGCGGCGACAGGTGGCCGAAGATCGGCGCGACGTTGCGATCGCAGAACAGGACCACCGCGATGAACAGGAACATCACCGCGAACCCCGTGTTGAACACCGGCGAGCGCGGCCGGACGATGCGGCCGAGGGTGACGAGCGTTCCGATGTAGAGCGTCCAGCCCATCACGTGGTGGAGGAAGGCCGAGCGCGAGAAGAGCCAGCCGTTCTGCTCGTGAATGAGAAATGCGGCACCGGAGACGGCGAGCGCAAGCGGCACGGTCAGCTCCCAGAGCCGGCTCTTGAGCTTGCCGCGCACGAGCCCGAGCTGGGCTGCGCCGGCGAGCATCATCGTCTGGGCCCAGGCGCCGTGAGCGAGCATGTGGATCGTCGAGGCGGTGAAGAAGACCATCACCGGCCACATGAAGATGCCCATCAGGAAGGCGACCCCGGGCCACAGATACGCGCGCCAACTCCGGCGGCGCCAGATCTCCCGGCCGACGATCGCCTCCGCGAGCAGGCAGAGGCCGAGGAAGACGAATCCCGCCGCGAACATCCAGTGGACGACTTCGGCGGGCGGCTGCATCTAGGGCCGGCCCTCCGCGTCTTCGAGATCTGCGAGCAGGCCCGGCACGATCCAGAAATGGAAGACCGCGCCGGCGAGGATGACGAGGAGAGGCGGCTGAATCGCGAGGTACCAAAAGCTGTACTTGTCCGGATCGAGCATCGTGATCCGGTAGGGCTGGACGAGGGCCCAGACGAGCCCGGCGAGCGCGGTGAGCGGTCCGAGCGCCGAGACAGCGGTCAGCCGCCGGGACGGCCGGGTCCTTACTTCAGCGCGTTGCCGGACGAGCTCGCCTTCCATCTCACCTCCCGTCGTGATTTTAAGACGATCTCTGCAAACTCCGGTACGCCTCTGCCCGCTCGTCGCCCCCGAGGAAGCGGAGGAAGAAGTACGTGCTGGCTGCGAACAGGACTGAAGCCTGCTCCAACGCCATCGCGGCGCCTCCGATCTGCTGGTCGGCGAGCGGCGAGAGACCCCAGATGCGGTGCGGCGCGTGCACGTAGAAGTCGTAGACCGCTCTCGGGATCAGCGCGAGCAGGAGGCCGAGCGGGGCCGCGAGGACGAACGCGGCGAAGAGGTACAGGGCACGCGTGCCGCCGGAGAGGCGATGCGGCGCATTCTGGAGCGCGGGCCACCAGAAGAGGAAGCCGGCGACGAAGTAGCAGCCGTGCTCGACGTGGATGAGGCTCGTCGGGTGGCGAAGGGCCGCGTCGTACGCCGCCGGCACGTGCCAGGCGAAGTAGGTGCCGAGCCAGAGCGGGAGCGCGACCAGCGGGTGCGTGAGCGTGCCTACGACACTCCGCCGGCAGGCCGCCGCCGCCAGCGCGGGCGGGAGCCCCAGCACGCAGAGGGCGGGCGCCCACTCGGCGAGAACGACGTTCTGGAGCAGGTGCGCCGAGAGCAGGAAGTGCATCGAGAGCGTGTGCAGCGGGGTCACGAACGCGGCGAGGATCAGGGCGAGGCCGGCGGCGAAGCAGGCGATGCGCCAGCGCTCGGCGGGGTAGCGGCGCAGGGCCAGCGAGTAGGCAATCCCTACCGCCGGAACGAGCCCGAGCGCTTCGAAGTCGAGGGCCCACGCATAGGGATCGTGCACCGGCAGGACGCTACGCTATGAGCTCCTCGCGGGCGTAGCTCAGTGGCAGAGCCCGGGATTTCCACTCCCGTTACGCGGGTTCGATCCCCGCCGCCCGCTTCGTCCGATTCGCTCGCTAATCTGTTGTCGATCATGAAAACGGCAGAGCGAGAACGGGCACGAAAACTCCGGCGTGAGCAAGGGGCTTCCGTCAAAGAGCTCGCGCGGCTTCTAGGTGTGTCGAAGTCTTCCGTCAGCCTTTGGGTTCGCGATATCGAGCTCACCGAAGTACAGCGCGAGGCCCTTCGAAAGCGGATGGGCGGCCGCATCGATGGATCGCGAGTGAATGCAGTTCGCGCGCTCGCGCGTCGTCGTGAGGAACAGAACTCAGGCCGTAAGGATGCGCGCCGCGGGAATCTGCTGCATGCGGCCGGCTGCATGCTCTTCTGGGCAGAAGGATCACGAAATAGGAACTCCGTCGAGTTCGTCAACTCCGATCCGGTGATGGTCTCTTACTTTCTCTATTTCATTCGAGCTTGCTTCGGCGTGCCTGATGCCAAGGTTCGGGTCACCTGCAACCTGTTCGC
>Ga0066709_100001238_pt1 | contig 16419 bp, 9 predicted proteins | sample GraSoiAngelo_158_FD_79665 | JGI IMG/M metagenome (GOLD analysis project Ga0066709, IMG submission 79665) | Grasslands soil microbial communities from the Angelo Coastal Reserve, California, USA - 14_1009_16_30cm | ecosystem: Environmental > Terrestrial > Soil > Grasslands | place: USA...
GCACCGCGGGCAGTCCGTGGTCTCCCCGACGCTGATGGACTGCCGACCGCCCAGCGTCGTGCGGGTCGAGCCGTACCCGACGACCGGCGAGTCCAGCGCGCCGGACACCGCCTTCGCGGTCAGGTAGGTCCGCACCCCGTTGGACTTGCCGTGGTCGAGCCGCTGGGTCACCAGGTCTCCCAGCGGGCTCACCGCAAGCGTCGCGGCGAGCGCCGTCGCGAGTACCGCCACCGCGCCCAGCGCCGCGAACCGGCCCCGCCACGCCAGCCGTACCGCCACCGCCACCGCCATCACCGCCAGTCCGATCCACAGGCCGCGGTTGAGGGAGTACACGACCGGTACCAGCGCGACGGCGAGCACGCCGAGGGCCAGCGCGCGGCGGCGCCGGGACACCGTCCGCCGGCACGCGGCGACCACGAACCAGCCGACCAGCAGGCAGAAGTCGTTGCCCCAGGTGTTGGTGTACCCCCACGGCGCGGCCGGTCGCGGCGACGCGTGCCCGAGCACGTCCATCATCTGTGCCGCCGCCGGATGCACCAGCGACTGCACGAAAGCGTTGCTACGCAAGTGGTTCGGCAGCAGCAGCTCGACCGGCGAGGAGAACTGGAACCGCCCGGCCACCACCCCGAGCAGCCCGCCCGCGACAGTCGCCACGAACAGCCAGCCGAGCAGCCGCACCAGCCGCCGCTGCGGCAGCTCCGCCTCGGTGAGGTTGCCGGCGTACAGCAGCAGCACCGTCACCGCCGCGTACTCGACGAGCCGGAACGCCGCCGGCACCAGGCGGTCGACGGCCGGCCCGGCGACGGTACCGGCCGGATCCTCGCCGAGCGCCCCGACGCTCACCACGACAACCGCGAGGAACACCAGCCAGACCGCGAATCCCGGCGGTACCGCGATCCGCCGCCCGCGACGCCACTGTCGCATGAGGACGGTGGCCATCGGTACCGCCGCGATGGGAAAGATGAGCACGCCCAACCCGAGCGCCCACCACGCGGGGTACAGCAGCAGGAGCGCGGTCAGCGGCCAGCCGGGGCGCAGCGGCAGCAACCGCGGCGGCGGTTGAACTGTCACGTGACGCTCCCGAGCACCACGGTCTGGTCGGCGGCGGCTGCCGGTACCGGCCTCACCGGCAACGGCTTGCGCAGCCGCGGGAACACCACCGCGCCCAGCACCGGGGTGCCGACGCGGCGCAGCTGTTCGGCCGCGTCGACGATTTCCGCGTGCCGCGTCCGGCGCAGCTCCACCGCGAGGATCGCGGTGTCGGCGTGGCTCGCGAGGCTCTGCGCGTCCGCGCTCACGGCGGCTGACGGCGCCTCGACCACCACGTACCCGGTGCCCGACCGCAGCCGCGCCAGGATCGCGCCCAGCGCCTGGGACTGCAGCAACCCGCCGCCGCCGGTGACCACCCGCAGGTTCGCGACGCGCGGCACCCGCCGGGCCGCCTCGTCCAGCGACGCGGTGCCGGCGAGCACCTCGGCCAGCCCGGGGCCGGCGGGCAGGCCGAGCGCGCCCGGCGCCCCGCCCGCCTGGACCAGCACGACCGCGGCGCCGGTGCGGGCCAGCGCCGCGGCCAGGTTCGCCGCGACGAGCGTCGCGGCGAGGCCGCGGCTCGCCCCGGTCACCACGATCACCCGCTGGTCGTCCGCGAGGCTCGCGAGGGCCTCGTTGCGCAGCCGGTCGAAGGTGCGGCCGGTCGGTTCCCCGGCCGGGTAGACGTCGTCGAGGCGCGGGCGCAGGCGGGTCGGCAGCACACCCAGCACGGGTACCGTGGCCCGGCGCGGCACGTCGGCGGCCCGCCGCACCCGCTTGTCGGTGCGCTCGCGCACCAGTCCGGTACCCACGCCGAGCAGCAGCCCGACCATCCCGCCACTGGCGAGGAACAGCGGGACGCTCGGCCGGGCGGGTGCTGCGGGCAACTCGGCGTCATTGATGATCTTCCCCGCGGTGACCTGCGTGGTGGACAGGTCGTTCTCCCGGCTCGTGAGCGTGTTGATCTGGCCGGTGAGGGTGGCGATCTGGCTGTTGACGTCGGCCTTGTTGGGATCGCCGGTCTTCAATGTGGCGAGCCGGCCGGACAGCTGGGACAGCGTCGCGGAGTACTGCTTGACCTTCGCGTCCAGCGCGGAGATCTGCCCGGTCAGGTCGGCCTGGGCGCTGTTCTGGCGGTTCTGCAGGTACGCGATCGCGAACGCGTGCGAACCCGACTGCGCCTCCTTCGGCGACCCGGCCGCATAGGTGACCGTCAGTACCGTCGTGTTCGGCGGTACCGTCACCGACACGTTCGCGGCGAGCTGGTCGGGCGGCGTGGCCACCTTCAGCAGCTTCTGCGCCGCGGTCGCGATGTCGGTCGACACGACCAGCTGCGCCTCGGTGTCCAGGTTGATCGGGCCGTTGGTGCGGCCGCCGGCCGCGTTCGCGCCGGGTACCCCGGTCGGCGACACGAGCACCGCCGTCGCCGCCTCGTAGACCTTCGGCTGGGTGCGCGCGACGGCCGCGCCGCCGGCCACCCCGGCGACCGTCAGCAGTACCACGACCCACCAGTGCCGGCGCAGCATGCCGAGATAGTCGGCCAGGTCGTAGGAGACCGGACGATTGACGTCCATCGCTGCGTAGCCTCTCTGCCGGGGGTGCGGCACCCGAGGAGTACCCCGGCAGGGCTAACGGCGTTGAGCGGTCCGACGTAACTGCGTGCGCTACAACGACCCCTTCGGCACCACCCACTCGGTCGGCTGCCCGGTGATCGCGGCGCTTCTCGGGCTTGGCGCGCCAAGACTAGGTGGACCGGCGTGCGTCGATCCAGCCGCCGTCGGCAAGGCCGGCCAGAACGATCTTCACGGCCGCGTCCGGCGTCATGTCCGACGTGTCGACGATCAGGTCGGCGTCGGTCGGCTCCTCGTACGGGTCGTCGATGCCGGTCATGCCCTTGAGCTGCCCGGCGCGCGCCTTCGCGTACCACCCCTTGCGGTCGCGCGCCTCGCAGACCGCGAGCGGCGTGGCGACCCAGACCAGCAGGAACCCCGCACCCGCCCCGCGCGCCAGCTCGCGCGCCTGTGCCCGGGCGGCCGCGTACGGCGCGATCGGGCAGCAGATCGCCATGCCGCCGTGCCGGCCGACCTCGGCGGCCACCCAGCCGATCCGGCGGATGTTCAGGTCCCGGTCTGCCTTGCTGAACGTCAGGCCCTTGGACAGCTCGCGGCGTACCACGTCGCCGTCCAGTACCGTGACCGTGCGCTCGCCGGTCTCCAGTAGCGCGTCGGCCACCCCGTGCGCGATCGTCGACTTGCCCGACCCGGACAGCCCGGTGAAGAACAGCACCAGCCCGCGGTGCCGCCGCGGCGGCCGGTTGCGGGCCAGCTCGCGGGCGACGGCCGGCGGAGTGTGCCACTCGGGCAGCGGGTTGCCCCGGTCGAGCAGCTCGTCGATCTCGTCGGGGGTCATCGGCAGCCGGCGGTACCGCGGCGGGATGTCGTCCTTGCCGCGCCACTGCCCATCCCGGCTGTCGTAGGCCAGCTCGCGCGGGATCAGCACGCGCGGCCCGCCGCCGGACAGCATCGTCTCGCCGGTGGACAGCAGGTGGGTCACGCCGTATGCGTCGGCCACCCGCGCGCGCAGCAGCGCGTCGCGGATCTCGTCACCGTGCGAGGCCAGCGGGACCGTCACGACCGTGGCGGGCGGCATCCGGTCGCGCGCGGCCAGGACCGCGCGGACCAGGCCCTCGCACGACAGGCCGTTGGCGCCGGCGCCGGCGGTGGGGATCAGGACCAGGAGATGACCCTGCAGCGTTCGGGTGGCCAGCGCCAGCGCCGCCAACTGCGGCCGGTGCAGCGGCCGTTCGGCCACGATCCCGAGTACCCGTCCGGGCGGCAGCATCGCCCTGACCTCGGCCGGGGTACGGCGCAGCCGGTGGAACGCGCCGTGCCCGCCGTCGCCGATCCGCCGTACCGGACCGCCGATGCCCTGCCAACCGGCCCGGGTCGGCCAGATGTCCACCGCGTCGACCGCGGCGACCGGAGCGCCTTCCGGGTCGGTCAGCACCAGTACCCGGCGCAGCGGGTTGCCCGGCTCCAGTTCGGCGACGGTCTCGTCGGGTACCTCCAGGGTGACCGGCGCCGGCCAGGCGGTACCGTCGGCGAGCCGCCCCCGCCGCGAAAGGCTCGCCACGTCGGTGCGGCCGAGGAAGCCGGTCAGCGGGGCATAGGCGCCGGACACCAGCAGTTCGAGGTCGGCCAGCTCATACGGCCGCGGCGCATAGCTGGGCGCGTCCCGCAGCACGTCCTCCGGTAATACCCAGCCCGTCACGTTGGCCATGATGCCAGCACCCGGTGACAACTTCTCAGCCGGTGTTGCGCATGCCGGCCGCGATGCCGTTGACCGTGGTCAGCAGCGCCCGTTGCAGGGCCGCGTCGGGCCGGCCGGAGCTCATCCGGTACTGGGCCAGCAGCGCCACCTGCAGATGGTGCAGCGGCTCCAGGTAGGTGTCCCGGACGGCGAGGGTGCGGCGCAGCACCGGCTGCCGTTCCAGCGTCGCGGACTCGCCGGTGATGGCGAGCACCTGCGCGACGGTGCGGTCGTACTCCTCCCGGATCGTCGCGAAGACGTGCCGCAGCCGCTGCGGTACCAGTGTCTCCACGTACCGTGCCGCGATGCCCAGGTCGGTCTTGTTCAGCGTCATCTCGACGTTGGACAGGAACGTCTGGAAGAACTGCCAGCGCTTGTGCATGTCGGCCAGCTCGCCGCCCAGCCCGGCCTCGCGCGCGGCGGCCAGTCCCGAGCCGACGCCGAACCAGCCGGGTACGATCTGGCGGCTCTGCGTCCAGCCGAACACCCAGGGGATCGCGCGCAGCCCGGCCAGGCCCGCTCCGGAGTCGGGCCGCTTCGCCGGCCGGGAGCCGATGTTCAGCGCGCCGAGCAGTTCGGTCGGGGTGGCCGCCCAGAAGTACCCGGGCAGGTCGGGGTCCTCGACGAGGCCGCGGTACGCCCGGAAGGCGGCCGCGGACACCACGTTCATCGCGGCGTCCCAGCGGGCCAGGTCCTCCAGCGGCTGGCGCGGGGTGGTGTGCAGCAGGGTCGCCTGCAGCACCGCGGCGACGGTCAGCTCCAGGTTCTCCCGCGCCAGTACCGGCAGCGTGTACTTGTCCGAGATGACCTCACCCTGCTCGGTCACCTTGATGGCACCGTCCAGCGTGCCGTACGGCTGGGCGAGGATCGACTCGTGCGTCGGCCCGCCGCCGCGGCCGACGGTACCCCCGCGGCCGTGGAAGAGCCGCAGCCGTACCCCGTGCTTGGCCGCCACGTCGCGCAGCGCGCGCTGGGCCCGGTGGATGGACCACTGCGAGCTGGTGATCCCGGCCTCCTTGTTGGAGTCGGAGTACCCGAGCATGACCTCCTGCAGGTCGCCGCGGGCCCGTAGCAGGGTGCGGTACCCGGGCAGGGACAGCAGGTCGTCGAGCAGCTCGCCGCCGGCGTCGAGCTCGGCCGGCGTCTCCAGCAGCGGCACGAACCCGATCCGCGCCTGTCCACTGTGGACATCGACGAGCCCGGCCTCGCGGGCGAGCAGTACCGCGGCGAGCACGTCGTCGATGCCGAGCGTCATCGACACGATGTAGGACTCGATGACGTCCGGCCCGAACCGGTCCTGCGCCTCGCGGATGGTACGGAAGACGGTGAACGTGCGCCGTGCCGCCGCGGTCAGCGGTGCGTCCACAGTGGACAGTGGCCGGCGCGAGTCGAGTTCGCGGGCGAGCAGTTCCCGGCGCTGCGCACGGGTCAGCGCCGCATAGTCCGCCACTTCGCCGGCCCGCTCGAACAACTGGGCGAGTACCACATGGTGCGCCTGCGCGTGCTCGCGGACGTCCATCGTCGCCAGGTGCAGCCCGAAGGCGGTGACGGTGCGGATCGCCTGGGACAGCCTGCCGGCGGCGGCGAGCTGCCCGGCGTGCCGGGCCAGCGACGCGCGCATCAGTTCCAGGTCGGCGATCAGCTCGGTCGAGCCGAGGTAGTCGCGGCCCGGCTCGTGCGGGTGGTCCTCGCGCATCCGGGTCCGGGTGTTGGCGAGCTTCACCTTGATGCAGCGGGCTTTGAGCCGGTACGGCTCTTCGGCGTTGACCCGGCGGAACCGCTCGGCGAGCTCGGGCAGCCGGTCCAGGTCGGCGGCGAGGCTCGCGGACAGGTCCAGCGACACCCCGCGCAGGTGGCGGGACACCGACAGCTCGCTGATGAGGTCGTCGAGTAGCGCGTCGGCGACGCGGATCCCGTGCTCGTGCTGGATCCGCAGCACGTCGCGGGTGACCGCCGGGGTCACGTAGGGGTTTCCGTCGCGGTCGCCGCCGATCCAGGTACCGAACGTCAGCGGGCGTGCCGTGGGGCCCGGGTCCACCCCGAGGCCGCGCAACGTCTCCGCCAGATCGGTGAGTACCCGCGGCGCCGCGTCGGCGTACAGGTCGGTGAGGTAGTAGATGGCGTTGCGCGCCTCGTCGGTCGGGTCGGGCCGGTCCAGCCGCAGCTCGTCGGTCTGCCACAGCAGGTCGATCAGTTCGGCGAGCCGGGCGTCGCGCGCCGCCTCCGCCCCGTGCGCCGCCGCCCCGTACAGCGCCCGGTCGGCCGCCTCCGCGTCCAGCTCGTCGGCGACCGCGCGCAGCTTGGCGAGGATCGAGCGGCGGGCCGCCTCGGTCGGGTGCGCGGTGAACACCGGCCGGACGGCGAGCCGGTCGGCGGCGGCGGCGACCTCGTCGGCGGGTACCCCGCGCTCGGAGATCAACTGTGCGGCGCGTTCCAGCCAGCCGCCCCGTTCCGCCCGGCGGCGGCGCAGCTCCCGGGCGCGGTGCACCTGCTCGGTGATGTTGGCCAGGTGGAAGTACGTGGAGAAGGCACGCGCCAGCTTGGTACCGGTGACCACGTCCACCCCGGCCAGCCGCGCGGCCGCCGCACCGGGATCGGCGCGCAGCTGCGCGCGCACCTCCTCGACCAGCGTCAGCAGCGCCTGCCCCTCCTGGCGGACCAGGGTCGCGCCCAGCAGCCGGCCGAGCCGGCGGATGTCGGCGCGCAACGGCGCGTCCTGGTCGAGCAGTTCAGCCACCGCGCGCTCCTTCGGGGGGACTCCGGGGCACGGAAATGCTAGCCGGTGGCCGCGGGCGCCGCCTGCGGCGGCGCCGGCTGCGGCGGCGCCGTCTCGATGGCCAGCGGCCGGGGATGCCGGGGCGCCGTCTCGATGGCCAGCGGCCGGGGATGCCGGCGCCCCAGCACGAACGTCGCCGCGAGGATCGCGACCAGCCCGAGCACGCTCCACGCCACCAGGCCGGCGACCGGGCCGCGGGCGCCGCGGCCGGCGAAGTACTCGACCGCCCGCACCAGGTCGGTGGCCTGGCCGGTGGGCAGCCACGCGTGCAGGCCGCGGTAGGGGCCGGGGAGGAACTCCGGCGGGTACACGCCACCGGAGCCGGGGTTGCCCACCACGAAGAGCACGAGCATGGCAAGGCCCGTCCCCACCAGGCCGACCCAGCTCTCCAGCGCCGCGGTGAGCACGGCCGCGGAGAACACGACGAGGGTACCGGTCAGCCACAGCGTGCCGAAGTGCTGCGCCCAGATGCCGTACCCGGGACCGGTGAGCAACGCCCCCGCGAGCCCGAGCAGGAACGCGAAGGCCACGAAGGCACCCAGCCGCATCGCGAGCCGCAACCCGTTGCGCGGCACGGTGCCCACGATGACGGCGAGCGCGGTCGCCGCCAGGTACCCGCCGAGCAGCCAGCCCACCACGAGATAGAACGGCGTCAACCCGCGCGGGTCCCGGGGCGCCGGCGGGTAGCTGTCGCGTACCACGAGCGGGATGTGCGCCGACGTGGCGACCGGCGAGATGGTCTGCTGGATCAGGTCCGCCACCCCGGGTGCCGCGCCACCGGCCAGGGTCAGCCGCAGCCCGTCGCTGACCGGGTCGGTGTCGAGCACCGCGTAGACGGACCGCTCGGCGAGGGCGGTCGTGGCGCCGGCCAGGTCCGGGTACACGACGGTGCGCAACGGGCTGTTCGGTAGTTCCCTGAGCAGGGCCTGCGCGGCGATGTCGTCGCTCGTCACGCCGATCGGGACGGCTTTCGGGCTGGCCTGGTGCAGCGCCCCGACATAGCTGGCGATGAATGCGGTACCGATCACGAGAACGCCCACCAGCAGTGCCGTCGCCCGGCCGAGCCAGCCGGCCACCGGGCGGGGCGCCTCGTGTTCGGGCACGTGGCCGAGGCCGCCCATCAGCCGGGTCAGCAGGTGCCGGTTCGGCCGCCGGTGGCTGCTCGGTTCGGGGCGGCCGGTGGTCAGCTCGCCGAGTACCCCGAGCTCGTCCTCGGCGGTGATCGGTGCGGCATCCAGCTCGTCGACCAGCTCGCTGTCCCGATAGCGTAGATCCTGCATGTTGGCAGCTTATGTGGCGTTAGTTGCAGCCGGCGCCGGAACGGCCGGCCGAGGGCTGGGCCGCTGCGCCGCTGGGCCGCTGCGCCGCTGCGCCGCTGGGCCCCCGGCCCCGGCCCCCGGCCCCGGCTGGTTTGTGGGTTTCGCCGGGTGCTGGTTGCGCCTGGTCTCCGAGATCTTGGACGCTTGCACCCCCTGCAGGGGGTGCAAGCGTCCAAGATCTCACCACGGGAGCCCCGCCACACCCGCCACCACAGCGCAAACCGGCCAAACCGGGCCGCCCGCTCACCCCTCGCCGCCGCCGGGAACGGGACCCACCCGCCCGCCGCAGAGAATCCGAAAGTCGAATGCCCCCTGCAAGGGGGACTCACGTCCAAGATCCGGGATGCCGACCTCAGAAGTGCGCGGTGATCCGCCGCCCCGGCCCGTCGACGGTCATCGAGCCGCCGTACGGAACGACCCACTGCGGGTCGGTATGCCCGATGTCGACGCCGAACACCGCCATCGCGCCCGGGTTGTACTCGCCGAGCGCGCGCAGGATCGCGTCCCGCTGCCCGGCCCGGTACCGGCCGCGTTCCTCGGCGGTCGGCCGCACCGACAGGTTGGCCGCCTTCGCGGTACCCACGACGACGGCGGGGAACTGCCCGAGCAGGCCGCGTTCACCGGCGTTGCGCAGCATCCGGTACACCTCGTCGGCGGGCGGCATCTCCTCGGAGGTCTCCAGCAGCAGCACGCAGCCGGCGTAGTCCTCGACCGGCCGGATCCACCGGTTCGCGGCCAGGTTCCAGTGCAGGATCTCCAGGTTGCCGCCCCACGTCGGCGCGGTCACCACCCGGTCGGGCTGGTGCCAGGCCCAACCGGGGCTCGGCGCAGTCGGCGGCACGGCGGAGGCCGAGGCGGCGTCGGCCCAGTCGATCTCGTCCTCGGTGAACTCCCCGACCGGGTACAGGTCGACGTCCCCGCCGGTCAGCAGCGCCGACCGCAGCGAGCCGGCGGACACCGGGTGCAGCCCGGCGGTCCGGGCCAGGTGCACCATCGTCGAGCCGCCGTGGTACCCGGCCACGCCGAGGTTCCACAGCCAGTTGAGCAGGTTGGTGTTGTCGCTGTACCCGAGGAACGGCTTCGGGTTCGCGGCGACGAGCGCCGGGTCGAGGTGCGGCAGCACGGTGAGCTGGTCGTCGCCGCCGATCGTGGCCAGTACCGCCCTGATGTCCGGGTCGGCGAACGCGGCCATGAGGTCCCGTGCCCGGTCCGCCGGCGGGGCACCCACCTGGCGGGTCGTCGGGTACTCCACGGGTACCAGGCCGAAGTCCGCGCGCAGCCGCCGCATGGCGACCTCGTGCCGGGCCGGGAACCGGCCGGGCCCGGCGAACGACGGCGACACCACGGCCACCCGGTCACCGGCGGACAGCCTCCCCGGTGCGGTGAACTCCGGACGGCTCATCGAAACCCTCTCAGCAGTGCGATGACGACCAGGATCACCGTCGTGCTCGCCGCCATCACGTGCCCGGTCGCGGCCAGGATCGGGAAGTACCCGCGCCTCGTATGATCCGCCGAATGGCCGGTGGAGTGCTTGCCCTGGCCGGGGATCCACCGCTCGACCAGGCTCAGCCCGTGGGCCGCGACGAGTACCAGCAGCACGAGCGCCAGCCAGCCGGCCCAGAGCTGTTCGCGCAACGTGTACAAGGTCCACAGCGACAGCCCGGTCACCGCGAAGGTCACGTGACCGAGGAACAGCGTCCGGTGGCTCCAGCCCTGCCGGTACATGACCCGGAACGGGGAGCGCATGAGGAACCGGATCGCACCGCCACGAATGGCGAGGTTCAGCCCGAACCCCGCCGTCACCGCCCATGCCGCCAGCGCCGCCCAGGCCACCGCCCGCTCCGTCCCCGGCCGAACATCGCCAGTACGTACCTGACACGATCATCCGGCAGAGGACGGTTCAGCGCGAGAGACCTATATGACCGCGTACGCCCGCACCGGGAAGCTCGTCACGCCGGCGACCCGGGGCGGTACCGCATGGAACCGGAACCCGCTGCGCGGCAGGTCAGCCAGCCTGGTGAGGTTCTCGACGACGGGGATTCCGGCGGCGAGCAGGGCGGTGTGCACGGGCCGCTCGCCGGTCCCGGTTCCATCGATGTTCACCGAATCGATACCAACCGCCGCGGCGTTCTTGGTGACCAGCCAGTCGGCCGCGTCGCCGGTGAGGTACGGGTGGTCGCCGGCGCCGTACGCCTCGGTACCGAAGTGCCGGTCCCAGCCGGTGTGCACCAGCACGGCGCAGCCGGCCACGTCGAAGGTGGCCAGGTGCGACCGGTCGATCGCGGTCACCCCGGCCGGTACCCGCACGACCAGGCCGGGCAGGTCGGCGAGCCGGTCCAGCGGTACCGCCGACAGATCCGCCCCCTTCTTGTACCGGTGCGCCGGCGAGTCCACGTAGGTACCGGTGTTGCCGACCAGCGAGATCCGGTTGATCTCGAAGCTGACCCCCGGCGCATAACGGGAAGCCGACGCCTTCCGGGTCAGGTGCGCGGTGACCTCCGGACCCGGCCAGCCCGGGGCCGTCACCATCCCGGCGCGGATCACGTGACTCAGCTCGATCAACGTCATAAAGCCTCCCGGTTCGCCGCGCGCTCATGCCCGCACAGCATCGCGTGTCTTCCGGGCCGGGAACAGCCCTGGCGCCGCGGTAAGCTCTAAGGCACCCCCCATCCACGCCGGATGGGGGGCGTAGCCGCGTGCCCGGGAGTACTCAAATGAAGCTCGTCGGCCTCCTCGATGCCGCCCTCGACGATCCGGCCCTGGCCGCCGCCCGCGACCTCGCCCGCCGCGGCGACCTCGAACCCCTCGACCTGACCGCGCCGCCGGCGTTGCGCCCGTTCGTGGTGGCCGCGGCCGCGGCCGACGGGTCGGGCGGCGGCCGGCCGGTGCTCGCGGTCACCGCCACCAGCCGCGAGGCCGAGGACCTCGCCGCCGCGCTGGGCTGCCTGCTGCCCGCCGACGAGGTTGCGGTCTACCCGTCCTGGGAGACGCTGCCGCATGAGCGGCTCTCGCCGCGTTCGGACACCGTCGGGCGGCGCCTGGCGGTACTGCGCCGGCTCGCGCATCCCGACGGCCACCCGCTGCGCGTGGTGGTCGCCCCGGTCCGGTCCGTGCTCCAACCGCAACTGAAGAACCTCGGAGATCTGGTACCCGTCGAGCTGCGCCAGGGCGGCGGAGCCGACCTCGAAGACGTGGTACGGCAGCTGACCGACATGGCCTACGCCCGCGTCGACCTGGTGGAGAAGCGCGGCGATTTCGCGGTACGCGGCGGCATCCTCGACGTGTTCCCGCCGACCGAGGAGCACCCGCTGCGGGTCGAGTTCTGGGGCGACGAGGTCGAGGAGATCCGCTCGTTCGCGGTGGCGGACCAGCGCACCATCGCGCCGGTCGAGCAGCTGTGGGCGCCACCGTGCCGGGAGCTGCTGCTGACCCCGGCGGTACGGGACCGGGCCGCCGCGCTCGCGCAGGACCATCCGGCCCTGCGGGAGCTGCTGGACAAGCTCGCCGACGGTATCCCGGTCGAGGGCATGGAGTCGCTGGCGCCGGCCCTGGTACCCGGCGACCTCGAACTGGTCGTGGACACCCTGCCGGGCAACACCGTGGTCCTACTCTGCGACCCGGAGCGGATCCGCACCCGCGCGCACGACCTGGTCCGCACCAGCGCGGAGTTCCTCGACGCGAGCTGGGCCGCGGCCGCGGTCGGCGGCAAGGCGCCGATCGACCTGGGTGCCGCGGCGTTCCGCAGCCTGGCTGACGTCCGCGCCGCGGCCGGCGCGCGCGGGCAGGCCTGGTGGTCGGTGTCCCCGTTCGGCACCGTGGAGGCGCCGCCGCAGCGCGAGCCGGAGCCCTGGGAGGACGAGGTACCCGAGGTCACCGTCGTCCCCGACGAGGGCCGCGCGCTGGCCCTGTCCGCCCAGCCGGTACCGCTGTACCACGGCGACACCGGCCGCGTCCTCGACGACCTCAAGCGCTGGACCGGTGACGGCTGGCGGGTCGCGCTCGTGTTCGCCGGCCACGGTCCGGCGCAGCGGTCCGTGGAAGTGTTGCGGGATGCCGGGTTCGGAGTGTCCCTTGTGGACAGTGTGGCTTCGCCGCCGCCGCCGGGTTCCCCGGTCGTCACCACTGGCGGGCTGGAGTTCGGCTTCGTCGACGAGGCGTCGCGGCTGGCGGTCGTCACCGGTACCGACATCTCCGGCGGCCGGGGAGCGTCCACAAAGGACATGCGTAAGCTGCCCAGCCGGCGCCGCAACACGATCGACCCGCTGGAGCTGAAGACCGGCGACTACGTGGTGCACGAGCAGCACGGCATCGGGAAGTACGTGGAACTGGTGCAGCGCACCGTGAACGGTGCCGAGCGCGAGTACCTCGTCATCGAGTACGCCCCGAGCAAACGCGGCCAGCCCGGCGACCGGCTGTTCGTCCCGACCGACCAGCTCGACCAGCTGTCCCGGTACGTGGGCGGCGAGGCGCCGGCCCTGCACAAGCTCGGCGGCTCGGACTGGGCCAAGTCCAAGGCGCGCGCCCGCAAGGCGGTCCGCGAGATCGCGGCCCAGCTGATCCAGCTCTACGCCGCCCGGCAGAACTCGAAGGGGTACGCGTTCGGGCCGGACACCCCGTGGCAGCGCGAGCTGGAGGACGCGTTCCCGTACACCGAGACGCCCGACCAGCTGTCCGCCATCGAGGAGGTCAAGCTGGACATGGAGAAGCCGGTGCCGATGGACCGGCTCATCTGTGGCGACGTCGGCTACGGCAAGACCGAGATCGCGGTACGGGCGGCGTTCAAGGCGGTGCAGGACGGCAAGCAGGTCGCCGTGCTGGTACCGACGACCCTGCTGGCGCAGCAGCACTACAACACGTTCTCCGAGCGGATGAACCAGTTCCCGGTGCAGGTCCGGCAGCTGTCCCGGTTCCAGACCCCGAAGGAGGCGGAGCAGACACTCGTGAAGGCCGCCGACGGCACCGCGGACATCCTCATCGGCACGCACCGGCTCCTCCAGACCAGCACGCGTTTCAAGCAGCTCGGCATGGTCATCGTCGACGAGGAGCAGCGCTTCGGCGTGGAACACAAGGAGTACCTCAAGCAGCTGCGTACCCAGGTCGACGTGCTCACCATGTCGGCCACGCCGATCCCGCGCACCCTGGAGATGGCGATCACCGGTATCCGCGAGATGTCCATGATCGCGACGCCGCCGGAGGAGCGGCATCCGGTACTGACGTTCGTCGGTGCCTACGACGACAAGCAGGTGGCCGCGGCGATCCACCGCGAGCTGCTGCGCGACGGCCAGGTCTTCTATCTGCACAACCGGGTCGACTCCATCGAGAAGGCGGCCCGGCGCCTGCGCGAGCTGGTACCCGACGCCCGCATCGCGGTCGCGCACGGCCAGATGGGCGAGGACGCCCTGGAACACGTGATGATCGGGTTCTGGGAGAAGGAGTACGACGTCCTCGTCTGCACCACGATCGTGGAGTCCGGCATCGACATCCCCAACGCCAACACGCTCATCGTCGAACGGGCCGACCTGCTGGGTCTCGCGCAGCTGCACCAGATCCGCGGCCGGGTGGGCCGGGGCCGGGAACGCGCGTACGCCTACTTCCTGTTCCCGCCGGACAAGCCGCTGACCGAGCACGCGCACGAGCGGCTGGCCACCATCGCGCAGCACACCGAACTGGGCGCCGGCATGTACGTGGCGATGAAGGACCTGGAGATCCGCGGCGCCGGGAACCTGTTGGGCGGCGAGCAGTCCGGGCACATCGAGGGCGTCGGGTTCGACCTGTACGTGCGGATGGTCGGCGACGCGGTACAGCAGTTCAAGGGCGAGCGGGCCGAGGAGGAACCCGAGGTGAAGATCGACCTGCCGGTCGACGCGCACCTGCCCACCGAGTACATCGGCGTCGAGCGGCTGCGCCTGGAGATGTACCGCAAGCTCGCCTCCGCCCGCGACACCGCCACGCTCGACGAGGCGGTCACCGAGATGCGCGACCGGTACGGCGAACCACCGGCCGAGGTGGCCAACCTCGTGGCGGTGGCCCGGTTCCGGCTGCTCGCCAAGTCGTACGGGTTGACCGACGTGTCGTTGCAGGGCCGGCACATCCGGTTCTCCCCGCTGCCGTTGCCGGACTCGAAACAGTTGCGGCTCAAGCGGTTCTACCCCGACGCGGTGTTCAAGCCGGCCACCGACCAGGTGTCGGTACCCCGGCCGACGACCCGCCGCGTCGGCGGGGAACCGTTGCGCGACACGGCATTGCTGGACTGGTGTGCCGAGCTCCTCACTCAGGTACTGAGTACGACCGCTCCCCAACCCAGGTAGCCGGCCGGGAACACCTCGCTGATGTCGACGCCGACGCCACCGGTACCGAACCGGTCCGCCCACCGGCATGGCAGCTCGCTTTGCCGCACGCGAGGTCCAGCAGCCGCTGTCCGGGTACCAGCCGACACACGGTACCCCGCAGCATCAGCTTGTCCTCGGTGAACGGGTTGAGGATCCGGTGCCCCGGTATTGCTGGACTGGAGCGCGGAAATGCTGTCCCAGGTCCTCAGCGGACAGGGCGCCTGGCGTCTCGCACGGCGCAGTCTGGACAGCACAGCGTCGCGCCGCAGACAGTGCACCAGCGGCGGGACTTGCAGTACGTGACGAAACCGGCGACGAATCCGATGACCAGCGCTGCCGTCATGCCAACAGCAAGAAGACTCACGGCGTTGACCTGAACTCGGTAGCCGCCGCTGGTTCACGTCTTCCGGCGAACCCAGGCGCCAATCGGTGTTCGGACAGAGGGTCACCGATCAAGCGCAACATCATCCGGTCTCCGGCGAAGCGGCGCCGTCCGTGCAGCCACCGGTCGTTAAGCAGGATGTACCCTTGGCCGACCGCGAGGTCGAGTGTGGTGGCGCGCTGGCGCAGCAATTCCCGAAGCTTGCCCACGTACAGGGATGCGGCGGGTGAGAAGCGGATCAGACCGTCGAACCGCAGCCGCACGGTAACCCGATGGTCGTCCCGCTCCTCGAAGACCGAGCCCAGGTATCCCGATCCGCCACCGAAGTAGGCCGAGCGTGGTTCTCGCAGAGCGTCGAGCATCCCTGGCTCGAATTCAGCGATCTCGCGGTACAGCCCACACCCGTCGACCAGCACGCTCTGGCCGCCGGACCGCGGCTGCCGAACACAGGTCATCATGAGGATCCGCGGCGGCTCGGCAACGGCTGACCCGTCGGTGTGTGGCGCCAGTTCCCGCTCGCTGAACCCGGCCAGGCTGCCCGTTGCGGTCGGGAACCGGCGCTCGATGGTGGTCACGCCCTCCCCGTCGCTGTCTCGATGGACCCTGGTTGTCATCAGGCGCTGACCAGCGCGCAGTAACGCGGCTCGATCGCCCACGCCGGAGAAGACCGCCATGCCTTGCCGCCGCAGCGCGTCAACAATCCGAGATGCGCCGGCCGGGTCGCGAAGATCGAGTCGCGTAAGGTCAGGTATGTCGTTCACCGGTCACCTCCGGTTGGATGCGGGCCGTCGCCTTCACCGTGGCGGCGCCAACCACACAGATCAAGTGACGGATTGTCAGCCCTCGCCGAGCCGGCGACCACTGATCGGCGTGCTACGTTCCCCGGGACAGCCGCACCTTGCACCGCCCGAAGGGACCACCCGTGGGATACCAGCCGCAGCTGTTTCCGGTCTCCGTTAAAGGCGTCGTGATCCGCGACGGCCGGGTCCTGTTGCTGCGTAACGAACGGGATGAGTGGGAGCTTCCCGGTGGGAAGCTGGAACTCGGCGAGGATCCGGCCGGCTGTGTGGCGCGGGAGATCACCGAGGAGGTCGGTTGGGCGGTGACAACCGGTCCGATCCTTGACGCCTGGCAGTACCACATCCGGGAAGGCGTGGACGTACTGATCGTCACGTACGGCTGCTACACCGCCAGCGTCGCCCCGCCCGTCATCAGCAACGAACACAAGGAAGTTGGCCTGTTCACGGCCAGCGAAGCGACCGACTTGCGAATGCC
>Ga0066709_100001239_pt1 | contig 16412 bp, 8 predicted proteins | sample GraSoiAngelo_158_FD_79665 | JGI IMG/M metagenome (GOLD analysis project Ga0066709, IMG submission 79665) | Grasslands soil microbial communities from the Angelo Coastal Reserve, California, USA - 14_1009_16_30cm | ecosystem: Environmental > Terrestrial > Soil > Grasslands | place: USA...
CCGCGGCGTCACCACATTCATTCGCAGCGTCTCTAGCCCTTCTAAGAGGTAGTTTGTCACAGTTCGGATTTGCTCTTCGATAACCGCCTTCCCGAGTTCATTAATCATGTGAAGCGAGGCAGCCAGGCCGATTCCCCCAGGATAGTTTGCCGTGCCACCGTTCTCGTAATCTCTCGCTTTATGAGAGAACTCGACGGGCTGCAACGGCGTGATCGACGGAGTTTCGAAATACGTGCCCCAACCGCCGAGTGGAGCTTCTAAGGAAAGGTATCCGGCTACAGGTCGTCGAAGTTTGTCTGAAATACCCTTGCGGATATACATGAAGCCCGCGCCAAACGGGGCGTTGAGCCACTTATGGCCGCCACAGACGACGATGTCGACAGGAACCTTCGACACATCCAGCGGAAAAGCACCGAGCTGCTGGATGGCATCGACAATCAGCAGAACACCGGACTGACTGCACAGCTTGGAAATGCCTTCGAGATCGCAAAAATAGCCGTTGCTCCATTGGACCGAACTGATGACTACGGCCTTGGTGCGACCGTCAATGACTTCTTCGAAACTGGAAAGTGGGAGCTCCCCATCTTTGTTTTTGGCAACACGGATCTGAGGACAAATCCCGCTATTAGGCTGACGCCATGCGAGTGGTACTGCTATAAATTCAAGGTCAGTAGTAACGATATTATCGCCGGGTTCCAGCGGGAGAGCGCGGGCAGCGATGCTCAGACCGTGGGTTGTGCTTTCGATAATTGCAATCTCATCTTCCGACGCGCCGATCAACCGAGCTGCTTCCGGACGCGCCTTTTCGCGAGCAGCATCGATGGCGAGATGATGACCAACCATAGAGCGCACAGGGGCGACCATTGTCTGGTCGAGGAACTCACGTATGGCGCCCACCGCGCTACGAGGCGCAATACCTACTCCGGCGCTGTCAAAAAATGTCTTGTCCCGCAAAGCGGGAAATTCTTTTCTAATGTGCGCCAGTGAAGCGCCCATCGTCCCCCCTTTTGTGAGCGCCGTATAATTACACGAGCTGTGCGAGCAGCACAAGCGAAGTCGCCGGAACTTTTCCGCGGCAGATCTCTGATCGTCCCTCATCGTGAAATCTGCGGATCGATCTTGGACTTGACAAGCCAACACGAATCCAACTAATATCCGTGGCCGCTCCGCAGTGGGAGATGTAAGGTCGGTTCCCGCCCCGTCCCTTTGCCGACGTAATTCCCACCGACTCGAAGCGCTATTCACTCTAAGTGTTTTCAGCGTCAGAAGTTTGGCTCGAACTCGGGAGGAGATCGCTTATGTCTTCGCGCAGGTGGATTGTGTCGGTCGTGTCCGCGAGTTTGTTACTGGTGGCGACGAGCTTCGCTCAGACCGCTACCGGCAGCTTACAAGGTGTCGTGAAGGACGCGTCGGGTGCGGTGTTGCAGGGAGTCAAGGTGCTCGCGACGAACTCGGCGACTGGGGCGCAGCGCTCCTCGATGACGAACGATCGCGGCGAGTACCTGTTCCTTAACTTGCCACCGAGCCGATATCAGATCCTTGCGCAACATCCGGGTTTCTCAGACCAGAAGGTAGAGGCCGTCACGGTTAACGTCGGCATCACGGCGACTGTGGATATCTCCATGTCCCTCGCCGCAGTCGCATCCGTGATCAATGTGAGTTCGGAGGCTCCTACTATCGACGTCCAAAACGTAACGGTTGAGTCGGTAATCACGCAGGAGCAACTCAATTCTCTGCCAACCAACGGGCGGAATTTCCAGCAGTTGGCGATGTTGTCGCCCATGGCGGACAACGGTAGCCAAAGTGTTGGATCGAGCTTCGACAGCACCAAGACTCGTGTCGGTGCCGTTTCTGTAGGGGGCGGGCCTGGCCGTTACCTCAACATATCGATTGACGGCGGTGATGCGAACGACGATTTTGTCGGCGGCCAGAATTTGCAAATTAGCCAGGATGCTGTGCAGGAATTCAGCATTGTTACTCAGCGCTACAACGCCGAGGATGGTCGCGCCAGCCAAGGCGTCATAAATGTCATCACCAAATCGGGTACGAACCATCTGCACGGAAGTGGATTCTGGTACTTCCGCGATGCAGCTATCAGCAACGAGAGCCAACTGGACAAGAACTTAGGGCTTCCGAAACCCGACTTTCGGAAGCAGCAGTACGGTGCGACTCTAGGCGGGCCGGTCAAGCCTGATCGGGTTTTCTTTTTCAGTTCTTTTGAGCGCCAACAAGAACACCAGTTTGCCACCTACACCAGCAACGGCGCTTTCCCCACCGTCGATGGAGTTTTCAAGCAACCCTTTTGGCAGAATATGTATATGGCGAAGATGGACGTGCAACTGACGCGTTCCTTGAGCTTCTTCGGCAGATACACGCAGGAAAACAACAACTTACACAACGACACGGCTGGTGTGCCGAACGTTACTCCGAACACTGTTGTGAACATCAAAAACGATTTCCACACAGTGACGAGTGGTTTGACCAAGGTGGGGACCAATTGGGTCAATGACCTTCGCTTTCAGTACAGCGATTATCACGGGGCGACGGTTGATCCGCACGGCAACGAAGATGCTCCCACTCTCGTATTCCCAGACGGAGTGTTCGGACACAATCCGCAGGCGCCACAGTTCAACATTGAGAGAAAGTATCAGTGGCGAGAGACTTTGTCAGTCACGCGGAAGCAACATAGTTTCAAGGCCGGCACAGAATATATTTACCAACCCGAATTCGGCGGTCAGTTTGGGTTCGGGCGAAACGAATTCTTTTACGCAAATGACGATTACAATCCCGCGACGGGAGTCGTAGGGCCAACCAACTCTATTGTGTCATTCGTCACATTTAGCCAGAAGCTGGGCAGCGCTCTCAACCCGCCTTTGCATTATGTTGGCCTTTTCGCGCAGGATGAGTGGAGGCCCACTTCGCGGATCACCCTGAATCTAGGGTTGCGGTATGACTTTGAGAAAAACCTATTTGTCCCGCGCAACACGACTACCAACCAGGTTCTTTATCCGGTCACAGGAACTCCCCACGATCGTTATCACAACTTCGCACCCCGGGTTGGTATTGCCGTGGATTTGTTCGGCAATCGCCGTACAGTTCTGAATGCCGGTTACGGCATGTACTACGAGTACCAAGCGATCACCGCCGCAACCTTGTACGAAGCGCTTAACCAGCTACCGAATGCTTTCGAAGTGATAGTCATACCTGCCCCGGTTCCATTTGGACCGAACAACATACCCAATTTCACCGGACAACCTGGCTTTGACATTGGATTCGCAAATAGCCCCAATCTAACCAACCCTCGGGTCCACGAGATCTCGGCAGGGATTTCTCATGAACTAACCGAAGGCGTGGTGTTGGAGAGTAACTTTGTCTCTAGTCTGGGGCGTGACTTTCCGGTATTCACTGATTTCAATCCCATTATTGATCCGGTGACTGGACAACGTCTAAGGCAGGCACAGTTCCCGACTTTGGGCGGCGTGCAGATGTTCGTGAACGGCGGACACAATCGGTATCTCGCTTGGGCCACCCAGATCCGTTATCGCCGACACCGTTTGGAATTTCAGGGTTCTTACCGCCTGTCGCAATCGAAGACTGACCAGGACAGCACGCAGGGATCTCCGTCTGACGGCGTGCTCAATACAGCTAATTGGCAAAGGGATCCCACGGAATATGGGTATAGCAACTTCGATGAGCGCCACCGCTTCATCGCCAGCTTCGTTTGGAACCTGCCCAAGGGCTTCCTGCTATCCAACATAATCAGCGCATCCTCGGGGCGGGCCTACACTCCACTGTGCAACGGCTGCGATGCCAATGGCGACGGCTTTAACGGGTTTTTCGGCATCGGGGATCGTACCGGTCCGCGTGGCAGCCTACGGGGCGATCCCACCTTTCAACTCGATTTGCGGGGAGCCAAGACATTTACTTTCAGGGAAAAAATGAGTTTGCAGTTGCTGGCTGAAGTGTTCAATCTAACCAACCGTGCGAACTACGGCAGCAACTTAAACCGGATTACGGCTCCGGATGGCTCAATCATTCCGAATTCCGGTTTCGGGCAACCGATTGCTATTTATACGCCGCCGCGACAGGCTCAGATTGGAGTGCGCTTTAGCTTCTGAGAACAACAATTGCCATTGTGCCAGCTCCAGGGGACAAGCAACGTAATGGTCACGGCTCCTGTATCACGGTGGTTCGCTCAAGCATCGGAAGATTTTCTCAATCTTGGTGCGATCCCTCCAGACGTACCTCGCGTGGAGGTTAGACGGAATGCTCTCGATCCTGTGACGTTCGCAGTCCTGGGTGGAGCACTCTTCTCCATCTGCCAGGAGATGGATATCACTCTGCGCAATACCTCGCTCTCCCCCATCATTAACATTGGGAAAGACTTCTCATGTGCGATTTTCACGTCCGACGCCCAGCTCGTGGCGCAAGCATGTAACTGTCCGGGTCATGTAGGCTCGATGCATTACGCGGTGCTCTCCTGTATTTCCTCCTTCGGATTCGAGAACCTGAACGAAGGCGACGTGTACATGCTCAACGATCCATATCAGGGAGGCACACACCTTCCCGACATCACTCTCATTACGCCCGTTTTTTACAAAGACGAGTTAGTAATGTTCGCAGGCAATCGTGCGCATCACAGCGATGTAGGCGGAAGTTGCCCCGGCAGCTTTCCACTTTCCGATTCAATTTTCGAAGAGGGCATTCGCATTCCGCCAGTTAAGTTCTACGACCGGGGCTCGAAGGTTCCTTCTGTCATCAGCATGCTGTTGGCCAACGTTCGCACGCCCGAAGAGGTAGAAGGCGATATCGAAGCGCAACTTGCTGCCAATCGAGCGGGCGCGCGCGGTCTGGTTAGACTCATGGACAAGTACGGCCGTGACGTCGTGCTGTGCGCGATCCTCGAGTACATGGATCACTCTGAACGAGCATTTCGCAACAGCTTGAATATTCCCGACGGCAGTTACACAGCCGAAGATTGGATGGACGGCGACGGCAAGACGGAAGGGGCACGTAAAATCCGAGCAAACGTCGTCGTAAAAGGTTCGGACGTATTCGTTGACTTCACCGGGACTGAAGCGCAAGCGCGTGGCCCGATCAATAGCATCTTTCCGACAACTGCGTCGATGGTGGTTGCTGCCCTACTCGCTTTAACCGATCCAACCATTATGCCGAACCACGGGTTCTATCGCCCTATACATGTAAAAGCACCGTCGGGAACGCTCGTAAACCCCACCTTTCCCGCTCCGGCGGTCGGATTTCCGGACGTTTGTAACCGAATCGTGGAAGTGATCATGGAGGCTCTCACTCCCGTGATCCCCGATCGGGTGATTGCGGCTACCAGCGGCACAACCACCAACTGTTTCTTTGGAGGAACCAACCCGACATCCGGGCAGCCCTACGTCTGGTACAACATCAACTCGCAAGGAGGTTGGGGAGGACGCAGCGACGCGGATGGCTGGCACAACGTGTGTTTTATCGAGGCGAACGGGTGGGACATTCCGGTGGAGACCATCGAATACCGCTATCCGTGGCGTGTACTAGCCTACAAACTTCGCGATGACGATTCCGGGGCAGGTAAGTTTCGTGGTGGCAAAGGCAATTACCTTGCGCTCACTCCGATCGGACATGACGTCCAGTTCTCAGTAAATGGCGACCGCGCAGTCACGCTGCCTTACGGACTCTTCGGCGGAAAGCCAGGCGCCAGTGGAAAGTGCACGATTTACCACAAGGATGGCAGGATCGAACGGGTCGCCCCGAAAATGCTTAAGGCAGATCGTCTCATCGTACGTCAGGACGACGTACTCGTGATCGAAGCGCCGAGCGGTGGAGGTTATGGTAATCCTCTCGAACGCAACGTCGACTCCGTTCGAGACGACGTACTCGATGGCATTGTCTCAATTGAATCGGCGCGCCATGATTATGGCGTGGTGTTTTCCGATGGAGGTCGTGTCGTCGATTTCATCGCAACCGCGGAACTGCGCGCGCAGATGTTTAATGCATATGAGACGCGATCCGCAGAATTGAACAGCATCAATCGGAAGCCTTACACCCTGGACGACGACGCGGGGCATTGATGGCCTCCAACTCGCGGTACATCGTCGGAATTGACATAGGCGGGACGTTCACAGACGTGATCGCCCTGGACGTCGAAACCGGGCACGCCCTCAGCGCCAAAACACCTACCACTCCCGGCCGGTTCGTCGCTGGAGTTACGAACAGTATCAAGACACTCGGGGTCCCTCTTCATGAAGTAGGCCAAATCATTCACGGTAGTACAACCTGCACCAATGCTCTGATTGAACGCAAGCACGCTAAGACGGGTTTCATTGGGACCAAAGGCTTTAGTGACGAGTTCGACATCCAGCGGATGATCCGCCGCTGGGGCAAAACTTCCTGGTCCGCTATCTATGATCTGCATCAGAAAAAACCGGCGCCGTTTGTACGTCGACACTTGAGGCGCGAGCTGGACGAGCGGGTTGCTTACCCGGGTGTTGTTGTCAAAGAACTCGATTTGGATGAGGTTCGCTGCAAGGCGAAGGAATTGATCGAGGCCGGGGCGTCGTCGCTAGCTGTCTGCCTGTTGTGGTCAACCGTGAATTCTTCGCACGAGCGCCGAGTGAAGGCATTGATAGATAGCGAATTCAAGAATGTTTACGTCAGCATATCCTGTGAGGTGGCCCCTGTCGTGCGGGAGTACGAACGCATGGTGACCACCGCCGTGAATGCGTCGCTGATGCCGGTGATGACCGATTACCTCGCAACGGTTAAGGAAGAGTTGAATTCAATGGGTTTCCGTGGAAGCCTTTTGCTCATGCAGTCTCACGGCGGAGTGGCGGATCCCGAAGTCTTGAAAGAGCGGCCGATACTTACGTTGCGAGGAGGCCCAGTTGCTGGCGTGGTTGCTACGAATAACCTGGGCAAGACCCTTGGGACGAAAAGGTTGATCTCCTGCGATATCGGTGGCACAAGCTGTGACACCGCCATCATTCTTGATCACGCTATACCTCTAACCGACGAAACCGAAGTGGACTATTACCCTGTGAAGATCCCCACGGCTGATATCCACTGCATCGGTGCCGGTGGCGGGAGTATTGCCTACGTGGATGCCGGCGGAGCGCTTCGCGTGGGACCCGAGAGTGCGGGCGCGTCGCCTGGTCCAGCATGCTACGGATCGGGCACACAGCCTACCTTGACCGATGCGAATCTTGTGCTCGGTCGCTTGAGTGCTGACGAGTTCTGTGGTGGGCAGATCAAGCTGGACACAGATGCTGCGCGCTCTAGCCTCGAGGCGTTATCGCGCCGGCTTGGCTGTAATGTCACAACCGCCGCCGAAGGCATTGTCCGAGTTGCGGTCGCCAATATGGCCGAGTCAATTCGCTTGCAGACGATCGATCAGGGCCACGATCCGAGAGAATTTTCGTTGGTGGGATTCGGTGGGGGTGGTCCACTGCATGCCAGTCTTCTTGCGGAGGCTTCGTCTATTCCCGAGGTCATTATTCCTCTCCAACCTGGTGTTTTCTCGACTGTCGGCATGGTTGTCGCCGAGCTTGGTTATCGCAGCCAGACAGGGTGCTTGCAGCCTCTCGCGAGCGTGGATCCCATTAAGCTGGAAAGAAGTTTTCGCGAAATGGAAGCCGCAGGTGCTGCGATGCTCAGAACAAGTTCAACGAAGCGCGGAGATGTACGGTTTTCTCGATCTGCGGCGATGCGTTACACACTTCAGGAGTGGGAGATTCAGGTCGGGATAGATGTTGGGCGCATCGATCACCACGGCTTAGAAAAGATTAAGGCGGCATTTCACGCGGCTCATAGAGCGCGATACGCCTTTGCGCGCGAAGATAAGCCGGTTGAGTTTGTGACTTTATATGTGGATTCTTCTCTCCCCACCCCACCCCTGCGGCACGAACCTCCAGTTCAAGGTGATGGAGACCCGGCCGGTTCACAAAAGGGCACACGTGCTGTTTACATCGACGAACGTATGGGCTTTGTGGACGTATCGATTTATGACCGTGTTCGCCTGGAGGCGGATGATGTGATCAATGGACCTTGCATCATCGAGGAACTCACCTCCACTACATTTGTCCAAAAGGGTTGGCAAGTGACGGTTGATCCGATGGGTAATCTGATTGTCCGTTCGCTCGAGAGTGAACGTTGAGCTCAAGCATCATGCAAACCGACAGCACTGAATTGACGCTCCTGCACAATCGCCTGACCAGTATCTGCCGAGAGATGGGCGTCGCTATGATGAAGACCGCCTACTCACCAGTCTTCAATGAAGGCTTCGATTTTGTGTGCTCGTTATTCGACCGCGAAGGGCGCATGATCGCGCAGGCCGAATACAACCCCTCGATGCTTGGAGCCGCAATCTACACAGTCGAATGGATGCTCAATGAGATCGGAGTGGAATGTTTCCGACAAGGGGATGTTTGGGTTCACAACGATCCATATCGGGGTGGCTGTCACCTACCTGAACACATGCTGCTAAAGCCCGTTTTCCACAAGGATGAACTGTTTGGCTTCGCAGCCACCATTGGCCACATTGCTGAGATTGGGGGAAAAGCAGTGGGTGCTCTCGCCGGAGACGCTACCGAAATCTACCAGGAAGGGTTGCGTCTACCGCCTGTGAAACTGATGGATCGTGGCGAGCATGCCATGGATATTTGGAAGATTCTGATGACAAACCATCGCACTCCGAAGTTGACATGGGGTGACCTTCACGCAATGCTCGGATCTCTCCACATCGGCGAGAGCCGGCTAATTGAGCTGTTGGAAGCGCGTGGCCTATCCCGGACCCTCGATGAAACTAAAGAACTCATGCAACGTGCGGAAGCTTGGATGCGGCGAGAGATCGAAGCCATACCCGACGGCGAATACCGATTCGAGGATTGGATGGAGAACGACGGGATAACGGACGAGCCACGCCGGATAAAGGTCGCCGTTTCCGTTCGTGGCGGGGAAATCATCGCTGATTTCACCGGCACTGACCCCCAAACACGTGGACCCATTAATGCCACGTATGCGGTGACGGCGGCTGCTACCTACAATGCTGCGTTCCATCTCACCGATCCCCAAGTCCCACGCAATGCGGGTTGCTACCGGCCCATCAAGATAATCGCTCCGCCTGGAACGCTGGTGAATGTCCAGCACCCGGCGCCGGAGATCGGCGGTAATTCCGAGACGCACTGCCGGATAATCGGGGTAGTCATGGGCGCCCTTGCCCAAGCGGTGCCTGAGCGGGCCGCCGCGGCCGACGGCGCAACAGGCTGCAATTTCTTGTTTGGGGGGATTCACCCGGACACGGGTGAGTTTTACGCTAACTATCACTTCGAAAATGTTGGATGGGGTGCCGCTGCCAACCACGACGGTAACGACGCCCAGTGTGCGCCCCTGGCCATCAGTCGCAATGTGCCGGTAGAAGTTTTCGAGACCCGATATCCAATTCTTGTACGGTCGTTGCGACTCCTGACGGACAGTGGTGGCGCCGGTCTGTTCCGCGGAGGTCTGGGAACGGAACGAATTCTTGAGATTCGTGCCCCGGAGATGACGGTCAGTGCGCTCTTTGATCGCATGAGAATCCCACCCTGGGGTTTGCAGGGCGGGAGCGCGGGGGGAACCACCAGTATTTCTATCCGTCGCGCTGGTGATAGCGACTTCCGCCTTTTCACGGATGTTTTCCACACCGTAACTCCATCCAAGTTTTCGAACATCATCGTGCGTCAGGGTGACCTCATACGGATTGTGAGTAGTGGGGGCGGAGGGTATGGAGATCCTTTCCAGCGCCCTGCACGCAAAGTGTTAAACGACGTGCTCGATCGCTACGTCTCGCCCCAGCAGGCAAGGAATCTGTACGGAGTTGTTTTGCGCGAGGGGGAAGGAACTTTGTCTTTCGACGAAGCGCCATCGAGAACGATGGCTGGTGAACGTGGCGCTGCGTCGGTAAATCTCAAAGCGTGAAGGTTGCAATGGGTGAATGGGCCGACAGAGGGCGAGCGAGCGATTACTTTCAGCAGCAAAATGTGCATTGTTCCGCTTGCGGAAAGATGATCCCCCGGCGCGCGTGGGTCGTAGTTAGAGATGGGAAAGAGCTGCTTTTCTGTGAGCCAGACTGCGAGCGGATTTACGACGATTACTGCATACCACGTTACGGGGCGACGATCCGGTGGCGATAAGAGTCGGCATTGATACTGGCGGAACGTTTACCGACCTGGTGGCCATCGATACGGCTTCATCACAGTGGTATCGCTCTAAAGTCTCTTCGATTGCCGGCGAGCCGCTGCGCGCAATCGTTCACGCTCTCGATTTGGCCGGGATCGATCCTGAGCAGATTGAAACGCTGATTCTGGGTACGACGGTAGGTACCAATGCTCTCCTCCAGCGGAGGGGTGCACGCGTCGCCTACATCACCAGTAAAGGATTCGAGGATGTCCCATTCATTCAACGGGGCAACCGCAAGTTTCACTATGACCTCCATTGGAGTAAGCCAAAGCCATTTCTCAATCGAAGAAATTGTTTTGGCATCGCCGAGCGAGTGGATTATCGCGGCGCAGTCGTGACTCCACTCGAGACACAGGAACTTGAGGCCCTCGGTGAGGAACTCGAAAAATTGTGCGCATCCGGCGATCTGCAGGCTGTCGCTGTCAACCTTCTTTTCTCATATTTGAATTCTTCGCATGAGGTAGCAGTAGGGAAGTGGCTGGAACAGAGATTTCCGCGATTATCGATTTCTCTATCGCATCAAGTGGCGTCCATCTGGCGTGAATACGAACGTGGGATCACCACTATTGCTGACGCCTACCTCAAACCATTGTTGCGCGAGTTTATTTCGGGTATCGATGGAGGGCTGCGCCGCAGTGGTTTTTGCGGAGGCTGGAGCCTGATGAAATCCAATGGTGGCACCCGGCTCGCTAAAGAAGCGGCGCACGAGCCTGTTCAGCTACTGCTTTCGGGTCTTGCCGGTGGCGTGATGGCGGGCAAGCATTTCGGGCTCGAAGCCGGATGCGACCTTATCACGCTTGACATGGGAGGCACCAGCTGTGACTTAGCTGTCATCACGGGTGGTCATGAGCGCTACGCGGCACAGTTCGACGTTGAGTTTGGCCTTCCACTCATCTTCCCGACGATTGAGCTCACTACGATTGGCGCGGGTGGCGGTTCTATCGCATGGGTCGACCGAGGGGGCTTTCTCCGTGTCGGACCTCAGAGCGCATGCGCTGATCCCGGTCCTGCATGTTATGGGCAAGGAGGAGTGGAGCCTACCGTAACCGATGCAAATCTCCTTCTGGGTCGCCTGAATCCGGACTACTTTCTTGGAGGCCAGGTACGACTAGACCCCGGAGCGGCAGCTAGTGCGGTGTCAGGTCTTGCGCTGAAGATGGGTATATCGAAGGAGGATGCGGCGCTTGCGATTATTGACATGGCAAATGAAAACATGGTGAATGCGATCCGGGTTCGTACGGTCGAGGTAGGGATCGATCCTCGCAGCTACTGTCTAGTAGCATTTGGTGGGGCCGGGGCTTTGCATGCCAGTGCCATTGCTCGACGACTTAAGATCCGTCGCGTCCTAATACCACCTCATCCCGGCCTTTGTTCTGCTTTTGGCGCTCTCATTGCCGATCTGCGGAGTGATCACGTGGCCACGGTATCCCTCAGGTCCACTACGGTTCATGCGGGTGAACTTCGTGCTCATCTCGACCGACTTGCTGCCGCGGCGTGCAAGGAGCTTAAGGAGGAGGGGGTCGAGGGAAAGCTTCAGGTAACGGCAAGGTTGGCCATGCGGTACGCTGGTCAGAATTACGAACATGAGGTCGAACTGCCCACGCTCGACATTACCGATCCCATGTTGCGTGATGCGTTCGGGCGATTCGAAGTGCTGCATGAGAAATTCTACGGATATCAGTTGGCGGGTGAAGTCATCGACATTGTGAATATTACCGTCAGCGCTGTTGACCCGAAGCAGCGGACCCTGCCGAGATTCGAACGCCATGCCACAAGTCGTCCCGCTGGTCTCCGTAAACTGCGGATGCGTTCTTCTGGGGAACTCACCGTTCCGGTTCACCATCGTGACACGCTGCCGCCCAACTGGACAGGCGTCGGCCCCATGATTATCGAAGATGTCGACGCGACGGCCCTGATCGAAGTCGAGGATCGGGTTACGGTACTCGAAAGCGGGAGCCTGGTCATCGAAATCGCTAAGGAGCAGCCATGAAAGCCACCGCAAGTTCTTCTACTACTTCTGTGAATACATCTGCGGAGGTGTTTGCTTTCCGTAAGCAGTTCCCAATTTTTGAGAATAAGATTCACCTCGCAAGCAACTCGAAGGGCGCGCTGTGTCAAGCCGTGATCCTTGCCCATCAGGAGTACCTCGAGAGCTGGAAAAGAGATGGCGCGCCATGGCATACGTGGGTGGGAAGACACGAGAGCCTTCGAGCTTCGTTTGCGGAAATGATTGGGGCCAAACTACATGAGGTTGCTGTGTGTCCGTCGGTGTCAGTGGCGCTATATTCGATCGCGTCCTGCTTGGATTGGCGTGAACGACCTGCGGTGGTTTTCGACGACTTCAGTTTTCCATCGGTGACATATCTCTGGCATGCACAGGCGAGCCGCGGCGCCGAAATTCGTCGTGTTCATCCCGATGGGAATGGCGAAATTCCTCCTGAGGCATTCGATGCTGTTTTGGGCGAACGTGTCCGCCTGGTATCGGTTGCTCACGTCTGTTACAAAAACGGTCACCGCCTAGATCTGCCTGCCATTGCCCGCAAGACGCACAACGCTGGTGCATGGCTGGTGGTAGACGATTACCAGAGCTCTGGAAGTCGTCCACTGAATGTGCGACAAACGGGAATCGACATTCTTACAACTGGCACGGTCAAGTTCATGCTGGGTTCTGCGGGCGTCACCCTGCTTTATGTTCGGGAAGAGCTGTTGCCCGAACTCCATCCCACTCTCACTGGTTGGTTCGGGCAGAAGAATCCTGAAGATTTCCAGATTGACCGGCATATCGAGGCGCCAGATGCCGCGCGATTCCAAAATGGCACACCTGCGATTCCCGCGATATACGACAGCCTTGCCGGAATTGAGCAAATAAAGTCAGTAGGCCTCCATACGATCGCGTCCTGGATTGATCAACTCACTGCGCTGTTGATGGACAGACTACAGGAAGAAGGATTCGTGCCCGCGACACCGAAAGATCCAGGGAAACGTGGACCCCAGGTGGCAATCCGTAGCTATGACATGGATGCGGCAGTTGCAGAATTAGCTCGTCGCAACATCTGCGTGACCAGTCGTGACGGGAATATCCGAATTGCATTTCACTACTACAACACTCCGGATGATATTGAGGTACTGATCGAAAACATGAAACAAATGCCGAAACTCATGGTTCGACGATGAAAGGTTCTCAATCGTGATGCGCCGGCGTAGGCATCCCGTCTATCTTGACCACCTAGATATTCAAAGCGAGGATGTAAATGCAAATTGAACGACTGAAACCCACCAACGTTTGGGACTCTACTCCCTACAAGTTTTCGCAAGCAATCCGTGTCCGCCAGTGTCAGGATCTTCTATTTATCGCCGGGCAGACCGGGATGGACGACAAGGGGCAAATAGTGCAAGGCTTGGAGGCGCAAATCAGGCAATGCTTCGAGAATATCCGTCGCGTTGTCAGTGGCGCCGGTGGCAGCATGGTGAACGTGATCAAGATAACCGGATACTTGCGGGACGTGGGTGCGCTGGAAACATATATCAAAATAGTGGCTGAGTTCTTCGGAGACAACCTTCCAGCGGCTACGGTTGTGCAAGTGACAGCTCTCGCGCTGGAGCCGTTGTTGGTGGAGGTAGACGCGGTGGCCGTGCTGTGATTTATGCGCGCCGTTTCTACGCAGAAGCCAAATTTCTATTTCGCCTTCTCGTTGCCTCGTGGCAGTCGCTTATTAAACCAGTCAATCATGCGCAGATTGACATCGAGCCGGTTCTCCGGAGCGTGGAACTGATGACCCTCGCCCGCGTACACCACCATTGATGTGGGCACGTGCAAGGTTTTCAGTGCGTGCCAGAACTCAAACGACTGAGGTGAGGGACACTCAGCGTCATATTGGCCAACGACGACCAATGTTGGCGTTTTCACATTCTTGATAAAGCTAATAGGCGAGCTGCGCGCATACACGGCCGGGTCGTCGTACACGGATGCGCCGAAGTACGGGATCATCCACTGGTCGATCTCATTTTCTCCGTAATAACTCTGCCAGTTCATGATGCCCGCGCCGGCGACCGCGGCCGCAAAGCGGTTGGTCTGTGTGACCGCCCACATGGTCATGAAACCGCCGTAACTCCAGCCAGTTATTCCGAGGCGGCCCGGGTCGATGGGATATTCGCTGATCACCGTGTCCACGCCCCGCAGGATGTCGTTCAGATCGCCGTAACCGAAGTCCTTCACATTTGCCTGGGTGAATTCCTCGCCTTGCCCGTAGCTACCTCGCGGATTCGGAAAGAAAACGAAGTATCCCTGGCCCGACAACAAGATTGGTTCGTAGAAATGTTTGGGCCATGCAGACGTAAGGACAGACGCCGGTCCGCCGTGCACGTCCACGACAAGTGGGTATTTCTTGGCCGGGTCGTAATCGAGCGGAAAGACCAACCACCCCTGCACATCGTAAGCATCGCTTTTCCAGGACACACTTTCAGTTTTTCCCAATAAGGGCCGCACCGAGCTATTAACCGAGGTTAGAGGCTTCCAGGCGCCAATTGGTCCGGCAAAGACTTCGGGCGGGTGAGTGAACGAACTGCTGACTGCAGCAGTCGTCACTCCGTCGTGGGCAACCGAAAGACTTCCCATCCACATGTTGGCGTTAAGAAACTCGTTCCCCGACCACAGTTCTTCGATTTTGTCAGTCCCAACGTCGACCCGGGTCACGGCGCTCTTACCTCGAGAGTCCTGCACGAACAAAATCTGCGCCGGTGAAGTCCATGCGAGCCAACTCGCCGAGCCCCGCAGTTTGGGAGTGACATTGCGAGGTTCGCCGCCGCTGGCATTGATGATAAATACGTCGCCGCCGGTTGACGCCTCATCGCTCATCAATCCAGCGATGAAGGCTATACTCTTGCCGTCTGGAGAGCAGCGCGGGATGGCGATTTGTAACGGCGGCTTGTAAATGGACGTCATCTTGCCGCCGGCAGAAGGAAGCGTGTACAACTGCGCGATCCACCAGTTGTTTTCGCCTGAGCCAGGAGCGGAGGTAAGTGCGAACGCGCTTCCGTCCGGCGCCCAGTCATATTCGTAGACGTACATGTCGGGCGGCGAAACCACCTTCGTCTCGGAGGTAGCCAGGGTAACGACCGCGATTCTCTGCTCGGCAATTTGTTCGTCGAACTCTCCAACGCGCGGCGGGGAAGCCTCGAGCGGATCCGAACCACCTGACGCACCCTCCGTGAACAGCACCGCGATCTTCTTGCCGTCCGGTGACCAACGGGGATCGTCCAGGTAACCTGTGAGCGAAGTCACACGCTTCGGTTTACTTCCCGAGCAGTTGCCGAGGTATAGCTGAGGCGCTCCGGCTTTTTCGGCGTCCGAAACAAACACGATCTGCCGGCTATCCGGAGACCAGGCCACGTCATGTTCCCTGGCATCTTTCCCACTGGCGACGGTGATGCGCTTGGGCTGTGCCGTGTCGTTTCGCGACTTGCAATAGATTGCGGTATTGCGCGAAGGCGCGCCACTGGCGTCCCGCAATAGCTCTACCCACGCGACCTGCGCTCCGTCCGGGGAAATGGCGACCTGTTCGAAGTCGCGAACTTTCGCAAGAGCGTGCACTGCAGCCGTCACATCTGACATTTCGGCTCGCGCGGGAAATGCGGCAAGAGAAAACATCAGCAGGAAGGTCATGCGCAAGACGGCAGAGGTTCCATTCATATATCCTTTTGATCCCTTTAGTGGGGCGAACCCCGGCTTTCATTTTTACAACTCCGACCGACGCTAAGAAGTCAAAGTAATTGGCGAACTCTTCAACTGGAATAGGTTCGAATTCGTCGCTGACCAGATCACGGATCTCGGCCACGGTTCGCCCGCCATCGACGAAATTAAGAGCTTCATACATCACGTAATGACCGCGGCGCGCCAGCGGAATTTTGCTGTCGAAATGTTCATCGCCGGTCTTATCGGCGAGCCACCATCGCCCGTACTCGGGCCGGTAGAAGTTGACCGGTCCGCGAATTGCCATGTTGCGTTCCGGAACCCTACTGTCTGCTGCCGCTGAAGCCGCCGCGTCCGCTCCCGATGCTGCCGGCATGCGGTTGGTCGCAAGCTTTTCTTCTTCGCGAAGTGTGGCAAGCGCTTTAGACAGCTCCTCCTTTTCGCCACCCTTCCCTACGAGTTCTGTTAGGGACTGCAAGGCTTGGGCTTCACGCGCGTAATCCAG
>Ga0066709_100001241_pt1 | contig 16399 bp, 15 predicted proteins | sample GraSoiAngelo_158_FD_79665 | JGI IMG/M metagenome (GOLD analysis project Ga0066709, IMG submission 79665) | Grasslands soil microbial communities from the Angelo Coastal Reserve, California, USA - 14_1009_16_30cm | ecosystem: Environmental > Terrestrial > Soil > Grasslands | place: USA...
GAACCTGCCGACAGACGACCCGCAGTACAACAGCTACATCGGCGCGGCGCCCAACGCCAACCTGATCTCGGTCAAGGCCTCCGACGACCACGGCAACTCGTCGGTCATCGACGTCATCGAGGGCCTGCAGTTCGTCGTCGACCACAAGGCCGACCACAACATCCGCGTCGTCAACCTCTCGCTCGAGTCGACGACGGCGCAGTCCTACACGACCGATCCGCTCGACGCGGCCGTCGAGTCGGCGTGGATGCACGGCATCACGGTCGTCACGGCGGCGGGCAACCGCGGCACGGCCGCCGACGCCGTTCAGTACGCGCCGGCCAACGATCCGTACGTGATCACCGTCGGGGCGGTCGACGACAAGGGAACCAAGGACACGGGCGACGACGTCCGCGCGTCGTGGTCGAGCCGCGGCGTCACGCAGGACGGCTTCTCCAAGCCCGACGTCAACGCCCCCGGCGCGCACATCGTCGCGACGCTGGCGCCGAACAGCGACTTCACGTCGCTGTGCTCGACGTGCGTGATCGAGGGCCGCTACTTCCAGGTCAGCGGCACCTCGATGGCGAGCCCCGTCGTGGCCGGCCTGGTCGCCGACATGCTCGGCGCCCACCCGACGTGGACGCCGGCGCAGGTCAAGGCGGCGCTCACCTACAACGCCTCGAAGACGAAGACGGACGTGCGGCCGACGGCCGACGGCGCTTACGAGATCGCCGGCGACCTGGCGCTCAACGCCACGGCGAGCGCGCTGGGGTCGTACACCGAGAAGGGCCTGGCGCCGAACACGTACATCATCAAGTCGACGGGCGACATCGACTACACGCGGGCATCGTGGAGCCGCGCGTCGTGGTCGAGCCTCGGCACCACCGACCCGCTGCGCGCGTCGTGGAGCCGCGCCAGCTGGAGCTGCGCCGGCTGCACCGATGGCCTGGCGACGAGCACCGATCCGACACGCGCCTCGTGGAGCCGCGCGTCGTGGTCGTCGTTCCTCGGCGACAAGCCGTCCCCGAACAGCGAGCTGGCGGGCGGGACGACCGGCGCCACCAAGGGCAAGGGCTGAGCTGAGCCCTGCGGCGGCGGCGGGTGCCATAACATCCGCCGCCGCCGTGAACAGCACGCAGACACGGAAGATCCGGGTCGTGGTGGCCAAGCCCGGGCTCGACGGCCATGACCGCGGGGCGAAGATCATCGCGCGCGCGCTGCGTGATGCCGGGATGGAGGTCATCTACACCGGCCTGCACCAGACGCCCGAGCAGATCGTCGAGACGGTCATCCAGGAGGACGCCGACGCGGTCGGCCTGTCGATCCTCTCCGGCGCGCACATGACGCTCGTGCCGCGCGTCGTCGAGCTGCTGCGCGAGCAGGGCGTCGACGACGTCGTCGTCACCGTCGGTGGCACCATCCCGGGCGACGACATCCCCGAGCTCAAGCAGCTGGGGGTCGCGGAGGTCTTCACGCCGGGTGCGACGACCCAGGACATCATCGAGTTCATCCGCGGCGCCGTAACCCGGTGAGCGGTCTGGCGCAGCCGCGGCGGTGAGCTGCGCGCCGCGAACGAAGTTCGCGTACGCGATCGACGAAGTCGATCGCCGTTCGCGCAAGCGATCGACGTAGTCGATCGCCATTGACTCGTCAGTCAACGAACCGGGTAACCTCACGCCCCTTCCGTTTGCCCAAGGAGACGCCATGAAGATCTGTGTCCTCGTGAAGGAGGTCCCGGACGCGGCGGTCACCAAGCGGATCAACCCGTCCACGGGCCGCCTCGACCGCTCCGGCGAGAAGAACCTCAATCCCTACGACACCCACGCCATCGAAGCCGCCATGCAGATCAAGGAGGGCGGCGCCGTCCAGGTCGACGAGATCGTGGCGGTGACGATGGGCCCCGAGTCCGCCGTGCGCGCGCTGCACAAGGCCGTGTCGCTCGGCGCCGACCGCTCGGTCCAGCTCACCGACGACGCACTCGCCGGCTCCGACGTCGCCGCGACCGGCTACGCGCTGGCGCAGGTGCTCGAGAAGGAATCCCCCGACCTCGTCCTGCTCGGCCAGCAGTCCGACGACGGCGAGTGCTACACGATCGGCGCCATCGTCGCCGACCACCTGCAGATGCCCTCGCTGACGCAGGTGATCAAGATGGACGTCGCGGACGGCAGCCTGCGCTGTGAGCGCCAGGCCGAGTACGGCTACGACACCGTCGAGGTCGAGCTCCCCGCCGTCATCTCGGTCGGCGACGCGATCAACGAGCCGCGGTACCCGTCGCTGAAGGCGATCATGGGCGCCAAGAAGAAGCCGCTCGACAAGCTCGCCACGGGCGACGCCGGCATCGACACCTCCAAGGTCGGCGCCGACGGCTCGCAGGTGCGGTGCGGCAACTTCAAGGAGCCGCCGCAGAAGGCGGCCGGCACCATCATCGAGGACGAGGACACGAACGAGACGGTCGAGAAGATCGTCGCCTGGCTCGACGAGAGGAAGCTGATCTAGATGGCGGGGATCCTCACCTACGCCCTGCACTACGAGGGCGCCTTCAACAAGAACTCGCTCGGCGCCGTCGGCGAGGCGGCGCGGCTCGCCAAGGAGCTGGGGACCGAGGCGCACGTGCTCGTGCTCGGCGAGGACGTCTCCGACGAGCTCGCCGGCAGCCTCGGCGGCTACGCCGCGCAGAAGGTCTTCAAGGTCACGGGGCCCGAGGGCCTCGCGCAGCCGGTGATCGACGCCATGGCGCAGGTCATGGAGTCCGAGGGCCACGACTACGCGCTGTTCGGCGGCGGCCTGCTCGGCTTCGAGATCGGCGCCGGCCTGGCCGCGCGGCTGGACGCCGGCGTGACGATGGAGGTCACCAACGTCAGCGTCGAGGACGGCAAGCTCGTGGCGGAGCGCCCGATCCTCGGCGACAGCGCGATCTCCGAGTCGCGTTACAAGGGCCGCGGCATCATCATCGGGCGGCTCAACGCGTTCGAGGTCCCGCAGAGCAGCGGCGACAGCGCCCCGGTCGAGAGCGTCGACGTGCAGTTCTCGCCGTGGTCGACGAAGGCCAAGATGGTCCAGCGCGGCGAGCAGCGCGGCGCGGACGTCAATATCGAGGACGCGCAGATCCTCGTCGCCGGCGGTCGCGGCCTCGGCAAGGCGGAGGGCTTCGACCAGCTCCAGACGCTGGCGCAGGCCTTCGGCGGCAACAGCGCCGTCGCCGCCACCCGCGCAGTCGTCGACGCCGGCTGGTACCCGTACGCCGGCCAGATCGGCCAGACGGGGAAGACCGTCGCCCCGAAGCTCTACCTGGCCGCCGGCATCTCCGGCGCGATCCAGCACAAGGTCGGCATGCAGTCCTCGGAGAACATCGTGGCGATCAACAAGGACGCCAACGCCCCGATCTTCGAGTTCTCCGACCTTGGCATCGTCGGCGACCTCAACAAGATCGTCCCCAAGCTGACCGAGGCCATCAAGGCCAAGAAGGGCGGCTGATCTCCGATGGCCGGATCCAGCAACGGCCGGGTCGTGCCGGCGGCGTTCCCGCCTCCGGTCGACTCGCAGAAGGAGTTCATCAAGCGCGAGGTCGACTCCGAGGACGAGCGCATCGAGGTCGGGGTGGCCATCGTCGGCGGCGGCACCGCCGGCCTCGCGTGCGCCAACCGCCTGCTGCAGCTGCTCGCCGACGACCCCGAGACGATGGAGCGCCTCGGCGAGGTCCCCGTGGCGGTCATCGAGAAGGCCAAGACCTGCGGAGGCCACAACCTGTCGGGCGCGGTCATGCGCCCGCAGCCGCTGCAGGAGCTGTTCCCGGACCTGAGCCGGGAGGACTGGCGCAACGAGGGCTTCGCCTTCGGAGAGGTCACCAAGGAAGCCGTCTACATGCTCCCGAGCGCCAAGCGCAAGCTGCGCATCCCGACGCCGCCGCCGTTCAAGAACCACGGCAACGAGGTCGTGTCGGTCTCGGCGCTGGCGCGGTTCCAGCAGCGCCAGGCGGAGGAGGGCGGCGCCTATGTGCTGACCGAGACGTCGGCCACGCAGCTGCTGGTCGAGGACGGCCAGGTCAAGGGCGTGCGCACCGGCGACAAGGGCCGCGGCAAGGACGGCGAGCCGCTCGGCAACTTCGAGCCGGGCACCGACGTCGTCGCCAAGGCGACGGTGCTCGCCGAGGGCTGCTGGGGCCACCTGACCGGCGCGGCGATCAAGGAGTTCAACCTCGCCGAGAACCGCGAGCCGCAGGTCTGGGAGCTGGGGGTCAAGGAGGTCTGGAAGGTCCCCAAGCCGCTCGACCGGATCATCCACACGATCGGGCCGTGGCCGCTGAAGCTCTCGTCGAAGTACGGGCAGATCGGCGGCACGTGGATCTACCCGATGAAGGACAAGGAGGGCAACGACCTCGTCTCGATCAGCTTCGTGATCGACCTCGAGTATGCCGACGCCACGACCTCGGTCCACGACCTGCTCCAGCTGTTCAAGACGCATCCGCTGGTCAAGGGCATCCTCGAGGGCGGCGAGCGCGTGGCCTGGGGTGCGAAGGCGCTGCCGGGCGGCGGCTACTGGTCGATGCCCAAGCTGACGATGCCGGGCGCGCTGCTGGCCGGTGACGCCGCCGGGATGGTCGACACGGTCGCGCTCAAGGGCGTGCACCACTCGGTCAAGTCCGGTCACCTCGCGGCCGAGGCGATCTACGCCGGGCTGAAGGCGGGCTCGGCGGACTACTCGAGCTACGAGCAGGCCATCGAGGACTCGCAGGTCGGCAAGGAGCTCTACGAGGTGCGCAACACGCGCCAGCCGTTCCAGAAGGGCTTCTTGAAGGGCGGCCCGTTGGTCAACCTGATGATCGCGACGAAGGGGCGCTTCCCCGGCGGGCGTTGGCCGTGGCACCGCAACGACGCCCAGGAGATGTTCGTGGGCGACACCGCGGAGAAGTACCCGAAGCCCGACGGCAAGTACATCTTCGACAAGCTCTCCAGCGTCTTCATCACCGGCAACGCGACGCGCGACGACGCGCCCAACCACATCCGGGTGCGCAAGAACGTGCCGCGCACGCTGGCCGAGACGTGGCGGTGGATGTGCCCGGCGGGCGTCTACGAGATCCCCGACGACGCGCCCGCGGAGGGCAACGTCGACGTGATCGTCAACTACACCAACTGCGTGCAGTGCGGGGCGATCACGGCGAAGGGCGGGCGGCTGACGACGCCGGAAGGCGGCGACGGCCCCCTGTACCAGATCACCTGAGCGGCGCTCGCCGCGCGGGCACCGCCGGCGAAGCCGGTGGTCGGCACCGTCGGGAAGGGCCCGTGCAGAGCACGTGCCCTTCCCGCCGGGACCGTCAGCCACGACGATCGCTCGCTCACAGCTGGGCGGTCGCCCCGGCGCGCACGAACGCGAGGATCTCGTCCGCCGGCAGCGGCCGCGAGAAGTAGAAGCCCTGACCGAGGTCGCAGCGCAGTTCGCGCAGGCGGGCGAGCTGGGCGGCGTCCTCGGAGCTCGGAGGCGAGCGTCGCCGCGGCCATCGCCGCCAGATAGGCGATCCCGCCCGCGTCCTGACCAGCTGTCACGGCCCGGGTAATCGGTCAGCCTGCGCCCGAGCGGAGTTCGCGGCGCGGCGGGCGGTGCGGCGAAACTTCGGCCGTCTGCGCTTGTTCTCTCGGTGCAATGCGCAAGACGGCTTGCACCGCCACGCTGGTCGCCCTTGTCCTCGCCGCCCCGGCGAGCGGGCAGACCGTGCCCACGCGTGCGAGCCTGGACGCCTGCCACACCGGGGCGGCGCCGCTCGATCGCTTCGCGGTCTTCTCGGGGCAGATGGGCACGGTGCCCGGCACCAAGCGCATGCAGGTCCGCTTCGACCTGCTCCAGCGCGCCGCGGGCGGGACGGGGTTCCGGCGCATCCAGGCGCAGGGCCTCGGCGTCTGGCGCTCGTCGGTGCCGGGGATCGACATCTTCCGCTACCACAAGCAGGTGGCCAACCTCGCCGCGCCGGGCCAGTACCGCGCGCTGGTCGGCTTTCGCTGGCTCGGCGACGGCGGGCGAGTCCTGCAGCAGGCGGTGCGCCGGACGCGGACCTGCAAGCAGCCCGACCTGCGCGCCGACCTTGCGATCGGCCCCCTGACCGCCGAGCGCGCCGGCACGGGGAAGTTGGCCTACACGGTGATCGTCCGCAACGACGGGCGCACGGCGACGCCCACCTTCGCCGTGGGGTTCGCCGTGGGTGACCAGGCCCAGCCGCCGCAGACGGTCCAGGCGCTGGCCGCCGGGGAGCAGCGCGCGCTGACCTTCGTGGCGCCGCGCTGCGACGCGAGCGAGCCGGTCCGCGTGACCCTCGATCCCGACCTCGCGGTGGACGAGGCCAACGAGGGGAACAACACGCGGACGATCGCGTGCCCCCTAAGCGGGTAGCGGCGCTTCGCGCGCTGACCTTGCGAGTTCCACGTCGGCCCGCGATGGGCCGCGACGTCGCGGGGAACTCGACGCATAGACGATCGGCGGCGCCGCGGGCGCTGGCTACACTGGATCTCACGATGAAGACCGAGATCCACCCCGAATACGTCGAGGCCCACGTGCGCTGCACGTGCGGCAACGAGTTCACGACCCGGTCGACCCAGCCCGAGATCCACGTCGAGATCTGCTCGAACTGCCACCCCTTCTACACCGGGCGGCAGAAGCTGGTCGATACCGGCGGACGGGTGGACCGGTTCAAGCGCCGCGCCGCCAAGGCCTCGCGCCGCTAGCTCCATGAGCCAGACCTCGGCGGCCCGCGACGGCGAGCTCGTCGCCCAGCGCGACGCGCCCGTGGGCGGTCAGGCCGTGCTCGAGGGCGTGATGATGCGCGGCGTCTCCACGTGGGCGGTCGCCGTGCGCAAGCCCGGTCCCGAGGGCGCGCCCGCGGACGACTCGGGCGAGATCGACGTCCAGTCGTTCCCGCTGACCTCGGTCCTCCAGAAGCACCGTCTGCTGCGCCTGCCGATCGTCCGCGGCGTCGTCGCGCTCGTCGAGTCGCTGGGCATCGGCTTCAAGGCGCTCGGGATCTCGGCCAACGCCCAGGTGGCCGAGGACGAGCAGGAGATCTCCGGCGGCATGTGGGCGGGGACGATCGTCGTCGCGCTGGTCTTCGCCATCGGCCTGTTCTTCGTCGTTCCCGTCGGGCTGACGAGCCTGATCAAGGACCAGCTCAACAGCGGCTTTCTGTTCTGGCTGGTCGAGGGGATCGTCCGGACGTCGATCTTCCTCGGCTATCTCGCGCTGCTCTCGCGCATGCGCGACCTGCGCCGCGTCTTCGAGTACCACGGCGCCGAGCACAAGACGATCTCGTGCTACGAGGCCGAGCTGCCGCTCACGCCGGACAACGCCCAGCGGTTCTCGCGCCTGCACCCGCGCTGCGGCACGAGCTTCCTGCTGATCGTGATGATCGTGGCGATCTTCGTCTTCGCGCCGATCGGGCTGCCCGCCTGGTGGATCCTGCTGCTGACGCGGATCCTCGGCGTGCCGCTCATCGCCGGCCTGTCGTTCGAGGTCATCAAGTTCGCCGGCCGCAACCGGCGCCGCGCCTGGGTCCGCGCGGTCATGTGGCCGGGCATGCAGCTGCAGAAGCTCACCACCCGCGAGCCGGATCTCGCGCAGCTCGCGGTCGCCATCGCGGCGCTGGAGGCCGTGCTGGCGAATGAGACGCCGGGCAAGCGGACGGCCGCCGAGCTCGTCGGCGTCGAAGTCGTGGCGTAGCGCTACGAAATCCGGTCCGCCGGCGGTCGCCTAACCGGTGGCTGACACCGCCGGGAGAGACTGCGCGGATCAGACGCATGGCGCTCGTTGCCGGGTTCCTCGCAGCGGCGCTCACGGCGCCGGCGCCGGCGCATGCGCTGACCTGGGGACGTTGCGATGGCGGCGTGCGCGCCTGGCAGTGCGCGCGGCTCACCGTCGCGCTCGACCACGGCGGCACCGCTCCCGGGACGATCGACCTGGGCCTGATGCGCCTGCACGCGCCGGGGCCGCCGCGCCCGGCGATCCTCGCGCTGTCGGGCGGGCCGGGGGAGAGCGCGACGGTCGGCTACCGCGACTGGGCGCGGCGCACCCGCGACGCGCGGCGTCTGTACGACCTCGTCGTCTACGACCAGCGCGGGACGGGGCGCAGCGCGCCGCTGTCGTGTCCGATCAGCCGCCTGACGGTGCCGCAGGTCGCGGCGTGCGCGGCCGCGCTCGGCCCGCGGCGCAGGTTCTTCTCCACCGACCAGACGGTCGAGGACGTCGAGGCGATCCGCCAGGCGCTCGGCGGTCGCCCGCTCCTGCTCGCCGGCGTGTCGTACGGGACCTACGTCGCGCTGCAGTACGCCCGCGCGCATCCGGACGGCGTCGAGCGCGTCCTGCTCGACTCGACGTTCGGCCCGGGTCCCTTCGACCCCTTCTACCGCGACATCATGCGCGCGGCGCCGCGGGTGCTCGCCGACATCTGCGCCCGCGCCGCGTGCGCGAGCGTCACGCCGGACGTCGGCGCCGACCTCGCGACGGTCGCCGCGCAGCTCGAGGCCGGGCCGCGCTCGATGGTCGTCGCGACCGGCCGCGGCCCGCGCGGGGTCAAGGTCGACGCGGGCGACCTGCTGGTCCTCGTGTACCGCTCCTCCGAGGACGCCTACCTGCGCGTCCGCCTGCCGGCGCTGCTGCACGCGGCGGCGGCCGGCGACTACCTGCCGCTCGCGCGCTACGCGACCTTCGGGCGCTTCGACGCCGGCGTCACGCGCGCGGGCGAGAGCCTGGCGACGTTCATTGCGGTGACCTGCCAGGACGCGTCCTTCCCGTGGCCGGCGGCGGCCGCCGCCCCCGCGCGCGCCGACGCGCTCGTCGCCTACCTCGGCGACCGCTTGGGCGACGCCGGCCCGTTCGGCCCCTCGGCCGCGCGGCGCCGCGGCGCCGGGTGGTGCCTCGGCTGGCCCGAGGCCGGGCCCCGACCGGACCCGGGGCCGCTGCCGCCGCTGCGCGGGCTCGTCCTGGCGGGCCGCTACGACGTGCGCACCAGCGAGGAGACCGCCCGCGAGCTCGTCGCTGCCGCGCCCGGGCTGAGCCTGGTCGTCGACGGCGGCGCCGGCCACGACGTGCTCGGCGAGCCCAGCCCGTGCACGCAGCGCGCGGTCGCGCGCTTCTGGCGCGCGCTGCCGCCGCCGGCGTGCGACTCGCCGCCCGGGCTCGTCGGCCGCATCGCCCCGGCGCTGCCGCGCACGCTCGCCGACGTCGGCGGCCCCGACCCCGTCGCGGCGGCGATCCGCATGACCTTCGCCAGCCTGCTGGAGCGCGACCAGTCGGCCCCGTTCGCCGGGCAGGGCCGCATCGAGTTCGCGGGTCTGCGCGGCGGCCTCGTCCGCCACCGGCTCGCGCCGGCCGGCCGGGTCGACCGCTTCGCCGTGCGCGGATTCCGGTTCGTCGAAGACGTCGCCGTGTCCGGCGACTTCACCGCCGATCCATTCCTGCGGCGCTTCCCGCGCGGCGTGCTGCGCGTGTCGGGCGCCGTACGGGGGACGCTGCGCATCCGCGGCTCGCGCGCGAGCGGGTCGCTCAACGGCGTGCGCTACCGCCTGCGGCTGCCCGCCGCGCCGGCGGACGCGGATTAATCGTCGACGTGGAGCAGCCTCGCGACGCCGGCGAGGTCGATGACCACGCGCGGCTCGCCGCCGTGCGGCGCGTCGCAGCGCAGGTCGGCGCCCCGCCGGTGCACGTCGCGCGCGGTGTTGAGCAGCGCGTTGAGCCCGCTGGAGTCCAGGAACGAGACGGGGGCGAGATCGAGCACGACCTCGCGCGCGCCCGCGTCGAGCGCCTCGCAGACCGCGTCGCGCACCGCCTGTCCTGACGACAGGTCGACCGAGCCCTCGAGGGTGAACGCGGCGCGCTCCCCGTCGAGGCGTCCGTGCACGCGAAGATGGCCTTGGGTGGCTTCCATGGTCGCGACATCGTGCCCGGAATGGGCCGATCGCATGCACGCGGGGTAGCCTGGACCCGCTGTGATCGAGGATCTCGTCAACCAGATCGAGCAGCGTTTCTCCCAGCTGTCCAGGGAGATCGTGGATCCCGAGGTGATCGGGGACCGCCGGCGCTACGCGGAGGTCGGCCGCGCCTATCGTCAGCTCGAGCCGGCGGCGCGGCTCGCCGAGCAATGGCGCCGCGCGGCCGACGACGCGGCGGGCGCCCGGGAGCTGATCGCAGAGGACGGCGACGACCCGGAGCTGCGCGAGATGCTCGCCTCGGCCGAGCAGCAGCTCTCCGAGCTCGACGAGGAGATCCGCCTGGCGATGGTCGAGCGCGACCCCAACGACGACAAGAACGTCATCGTCGAGATCCGGCCCGGGACGGGCGGCGACGAGGCGGGGCTGTTCGCCGGCGATCTGTTCCGGATGCTGGTGCGCTACGCCGAGCGGCGCGGCTTCGCCACCGAGGTGCTCGAGGCCGACGAGGACGGTGGGCACTTCACGTTCGCGGTCAAGGGCGACGGCGCGTACTCCGTCTTCAAGTTCGAGGGCGGCACGCACCGCGTCCAGCGGGTGCCGGAGACCGAGTCGCAGGGTCGAATCCACACCTCGACCGCCACGGTCGCGGTCCTGCCCGAGGCCGAGGACGTCGACGTCCACGTCGATCCCAACGATCTCCAGGTCGACGTGTATCGCTCGTCGGGCCCGGGCGGCCAGTCGGTGAACACCACGGACTCGGCGGTCCGCATCACCCACAGGCCGTCGGGCATCGTCGTCGCGATGCAGGACGAGAAATCGCAGCTGCAGAACCGCGAGAAGGCGATGCGCGTGCTGCGCGCGCGCCTGTACGAGCAGGAGCTCGAGCGCCAGCAGGCCGAGCTGGCCGCCGATCGGCGCGCCCAGGTCGGCACCGGCGAGCGCGCGGAGAAGATCCGCACGTACAACTTCCCCCAGGACCGCATCACCGACCATCGCGTCAAGGTCACGACGCACGGCATCGAGTCCGTCCTCGCCGGTGACCTCGAGCAGTTCACCGCGGCGCTGCAGGCCGACGAGAAGCGGCGCGCGCTCGAGGTGGCTTGACCAGCGTCCGCGACGCGCTGGACTCGGCGCTCGTCGCGCTGCGCGCCGCGCGCGTGGACACGCCGCGCCTCGACGCCGAGGTGCTGCTGGCCGACGTCCTCGGGGTCTCGCGCGAGGACCTTGTTGTACGCGACCTCGTCGTCGAGGGCCCGGCCGTGCGCCGCTTCCAGGACGCCGTGCGCCGGCGCGCGGTCGACCGCGAGCCCGTCGCCTACATCACCGGGCGGCGCGCGTTCCGGCGCCTGGAGCTCGCCGTCGACCCGCGCGTGCTCGTGCCGCGGCCGGAGACCGAGCTGCTCGTCGAGCTGGCGCTCGAGGCGCTGCCCCACGGCGCCCGCGTCCTCGATGTCGGCACGGGCAGCGGCGCGGTCGCGCTCGCGCTGGCCGACGAGCGCCCGGACCTGCGCGTGACCGGCTCGGACGTCAGCGCCGGCGCCCTGGCGGTCGCGCGCGGCAACGCCGCGCGGCTCGGCCTGTCCGTCGAGTGGCTGCACGCCGACGGTCTGCCCGACGGCGACTGGGACGGCGTCGTGGCCAACCTCCCGTACGTGGCCGACGGCGACCCGCTCGCGCCGGAGATCGCCCGCCACGAGCCGCGCGAGGCGCTCTTCGCCGGCGGCGACGGGCTCAGCGCGCTGCGCGCGCTCGTCCCGCGACTGCGCGCGGCGTGGGTCGCGCTCGAGCACGGCGCGGCGCAGGGCGAGGCGGTGCGCGGCCTGCTGCGCGACGCGGGCTACGACACCGTGGCCACGCACCGCGACCTGGCCGGCCACGAGAGGGTGACGACCGGTGCTGACCGACGCTGACGCGCAGACCTTCGAGCGCTGCATGGCCGTCGGCGGCGTCGCGATCTTCCCGGCCGACACCGTCTACGGCCTGGCCTGCGACCCCGATTCGCGCGAGGCGGTCGACCGGCTCTACACGCTCAAGCGCCGCGCGCCCGACAAGCCGGCGGCGGTCATGTTCTTCGACGTCGACCTCGCGCTCGCCGCGCTGCCCGAGCTCGGCGCGCGCACCCGCGCCGCGCTGCGCGCGCTGCTCCCGGGCGGCGTGACGCTCCTGCTGCCCAACCCGGCCGGGCGCTTCCCGCTCACCGGGGGCGGCGGCACGCTGGGGCTGCGCGTGCCGGCGCTCGACGGCCCGCTCGCCGCGGTCCGCTGGCCGGTCCTGCAGTCCAGCGCCAACCGCGCCGGCGGCCCCGACCCACGGCGCGTCGACGAGATCCCCGAGCTCATCCGCGACTCGGCCGACCTCGTCCTCGACGCCGGCGAGCTGCCCGGCACGCCGTCGACCGTCGTCAACCTGCGCGCGTACGAGAACGGTGGGACGTGGTCGATCGTCCGCGAGGGCGCCGTGCCGGCGAGCGAGGTGAGGCGTAGGCTCGGCGCATGACCGAGCTCGAGCAGTCTGCGTTCGTCACCGGCGGGTCCGGCTTCATCGGCGGCCGGCTCGTCCAGCGGCTCGTGGCCGACGGATGGACGGTCCGTGCGCTGGCGCGCTCCGACCAGGCGGCGGCGCGCGTCGAGGCGCTCGGCGCCGAGGCGGTCCACGGCGACCTCGACAGCGGTGCCGCCCTGCGGGCGGGGGCGCACGGGTGCGCGTACGCGTTCCACGCGGCGGCGCACCTCGGCGCGTCGGGCGACTGGAAGGCGTTCGAGCACGTCAACGTCGACGGGACGCGCAACGCGCTGGCCGCGTGCCGCGACGCCGAGGTGCGGCGCTTCGTCCACGTCGGCACCGAGGCGGCGCTGATGGCCGGCGAGCCGCTCATCGAGGTCGACGAGCGCGCCCCGCTGCGGCCGGACTCCAGGTCGCCCTACTCGGCGACGAAGGCGCGCGCCGAGATCGCCGTGCTGGCGGCGAGCGAGGAGGGCGTCTTCGAGACCGTCGCCATCCGTCCGCGCTTCGTCTGGGGCGCGGGGGACACGACGCTGCTGCCGGTGATCGTCGGGCAGGTGCGCGCGGGGCGCTTCGCCTGGATCGGCGGCGGTCGGAACCGGACGTCCACGACGCACGTCGACAACGTCGTCGAGGGGCTCCTCGCCGGCGCAAGGCGCGGCCGGCCGGGCAACGCGTACTTCGTCCTCGACGACGGCGGCCCGGTGGTCTTCCGCGACTTCCTGTCGGACCTGCTGCGCACCCAGGGCGTCGAGCCGCCCACCCGGTCGGTGCCGACGGCCGCCGCGCGGCTGATCATGGAGGTGGGCGAGCGCCTGCCGCTGCCCGGCGAGCCGCCCGTCCCGCGCTTCACGTTCTGGGTCGCCTCGCAGGACTGCATCCTCGACGACAGCAAGGCGCGCGAGCAGCTGGGCTACCGGCCCGCGAAGTCGCGTGACGAAGGATTCGCGGAGATGCGCGGTACGCTGAGGGACGTCGTCGCGACTGGCGTCTAGGGGTGGGCTCAACCACCGGGGAGCGGCGACCGTAGCCGCCGCCGCACGCCTGGGCACCCATCGGAACCCGCGAGGAGGCCCGCCCATGCCCGCCGATCTGAGCCCCGACTCCTTCAACCGCCCGCTCGCCGAGGTCGATCCCGAGATCGCCGACGTCCTGCAGCACGAGCTCGAGCGCCAGCAGCGCACGCTGGAGATGATCGCCTCGGAGAACTTCGTGCCCCAGGCGATCCTCGAGTGCGCCGGCAGCGTGCTGACCAACAAGTACGCCGAGGGCTATCCGGGCAAGCGCTACTACGGCGGCTGCGAGTTCGTCGACATCGCCGAGCAGCTGGCCATCGACCGCGCCAAGGCGCTCTTCGGCGCCGAGCACGCCAACGTCCAGCCGCACGCGGGCGCGCAGGCCAACGCCGCCGTCTACCACGCGCTGCTGGACCCCGGCGACACGATCATGGGCCTGGCGCTGCCCCATGGCGGCCACCTCACGCACGGCATGAAGATCAACGTGTCGGGCAAGCTGTACCGGGTCGTCGCCTACGAGGTCGACCGCGAGACCTCGCGCCTCGACATGGACGCGGTCGAGCGCGCCGCCCGCGAGCACCGCCCCAAGCTGATCATCGCCGGCTGGTCGGCGTATCCGCGCGTCCTGGACTTCGAGCGCTTCCGCGCGATCGCCGACGAGGTCGGCGCGCTGCTCATGGTCGACATGGCGCATTTCGCCGGCCTGGTCGCCGCCGGGCTGCACCCCAACCCGGTGCCCCACGCGGACGTCGTCACCTCGACCGTCCACAAGACGCTCGGCGGCCCGCGCAGCGGCTTCATCCTGTGCAAGGAGGAGCTGGCCAAGAAGATCAACTCGGCGGTCTTCCCCGGTCAGCAGGGCGGCCCGCTGATGCACGTCATCGCCGGCAAGGCGGTCGCGTTCAAGATCGCGGCGAGCGAGATGTTCGCCGAGCGCCAGCAGCGCACCGTCGAGGGCGCGAAGGCCGTGGCGGCGGAGATGCTCAACGCGGGGCACGGCGTGAACGTGCTGACGGGCGGCACCGACGTGCACCTGGTCCTCGCCGACCTGCGCGAGTCCGAGCTCGACGGCAAGCAGGCCGAGGATCGGCTGGCCGACGTCGGCATCACCGTCAACCGCAACGCGGTGCCCTTCGACCCGCGCCCGCCCGCGGTGTCGAGCGGCCTGCGCATCGGCACGCCGGCGCTGGCGACGCGCGGGCTGCAGGCCGACGACTTCGTCGAGGTCGGGCGCATCATCGCCGCGACGCTGCAGCCCGGCTTCGCCGAGCGCCGCGCGGAGCTCGTCGAGCGGGTCACGGCCATCGTGGACCGCCACCCGCTCTACGAGCACCTCGGCGCGGCGGCGGCGGTGTAAAGCGGCCGCCGTCGCGTAGGGCATACTGGCGCCATCTCGTTCACCGAAGCCATCCGCAACCTCGTCGAGGACGGGCGGGCGATGTGGGGGCTCGTGGGCGCGCTGGCGCTCGTGCTCGCCCTCACGCCGCTGACCGTCCGCCTCGCGCACGCGATCGGCGCCGTCGACCGTCCCAACCGCGACCGGCCGCGCATCCACCAGCACCCGATCCCGCGCATCGGCGGGCTCGCCATCGCCGCGGGGATCCTCGTGCCGTACTTCGCGCTCGTGCAGCCGCACGGGCGGCTGCTGGGGATCGCGATCGGCGCGGTCCTGGTCTGCGCGGTCGGCCTGGTCGACGACCTGCGGGGGATGCGCCCGAGCGTCAAGCTCGCCGCGGTCGTGCTGATCGCGCTGATCCCGGTGGTCGGCTACCACATGACGTTCGAGCGCATCGGGCTGCCGGTCATCGGCAACCTCGACTTCGGCTGGGCGGCGTACCCGCTGACGATCCTGTGGATCGCGCTGGTCGCCAACCTGGTCAACCTCATCGACGGCATGGACGCGCTGGCCGCCGGGATGGTGGCCATCGCGTGCGCGGCGTTCGCCTTGCTCGCGGCGTCGTTCGACCGCATGCAGGTCGCCGCGCTGAGCGCGATCGTGCTCGGCGCCTGCGTCGGCTTCCTGCGCCACAACTACCACCCGGCGCGCGTCTTCATGGGCGACTGCGGCGCGCTGACGCTGGGCTTCGTGCTCGGCTCGCTGGCCGTCGAGGGCGTCTTCAAGAGCGCGGCGACGATCGCCCTGGCCGCGCCGCTGCTCGTCATGGCGGTGCCGATCCTCGACACCTCGTTCGTCGTCGCCAAGCGGCTGAAGTACAAGCGCGCTCCGTGGGGCGCCGACCACAACCACTTCTACCACCGCTTCCTGCGCATCGGCTTCTCGCAGCGGCGCACCGCCGCGTACCTGCACCTCTGGGCGGCGCTGCTCGCGGGCTACGCGCTGCTGCTGCGCTTCGTGCCGCCGCGGCCGTTCGGCGTCTGGGACGTCTCGCACACGATCGTGGCGGTCGTCGCCGGCCTCGTCGTCATCGCCGCGTCGGTGTGGATGGTCTACGTGCTCGAGATCCTCAAGCAGCGCCACTTCGAGGCGCTGCGCATCCGCCGGCGCGGCGGCCCCGACGTCGAGGCCGGCGACCACGAGGAGCCCCTCGAAGAGGTCCTCACCGCCGCCCCGCGCTGATCAGCCCGAGTCGTCGAAGATGAGCGGGGGCGCGGCCGGGCGCGGCTTGGGCGCCGGCACGGGCGCCGGGCGGGGCCGCGGCACGGCGACGACGCGCGGCGCGACCACGGGCGCCGGGGCGGGCGCGGCGACGCGCTGGACGGGCGCCGGAGCCGGGAGCGGGACCGGGGCGCGGCGCACGGCGACCACGTGCGACGGCGCGGTGACGGGTGCGCGACGCGCGGGGGCCGGCGCCGCGCGGCGCGCCGGGGCGTGGCGGCGGACGGGCGCGGAATGGGCGCGCTGCGGCGGCCGCGGGCGGCGGGCGGGCAGCGGCGTGAGCGGGGGCGCCTCCCGCAGGGAGCCGAGGCCCGCGACCGCGTACGTGTGCGCGGGAGCGGCAGCAGCGGCGGGTTGCAGCGCGCGAGCCGCCGCCGGGC
>Ga0066709_100001242_pt1 | contig 16396 bp, 11 predicted proteins | sample GraSoiAngelo_158_FD_79665 | JGI IMG/M metagenome (GOLD analysis project Ga0066709, IMG submission 79665) | Grasslands soil microbial communities from the Angelo Coastal Reserve, California, USA - 14_1009_16_30cm | ecosystem: Environmental > Terrestrial > Soil > Grasslands | place: USA...
CGAGTCGGACAGGGGGATAAGAACAACGGCGTGCTGCTGATTGTCGCACCGAGCGAGTGCAAGGTGCGCATCGAGGTCGGCTACGGTCTTGAGGGCACGCTTACCGATGCCGTCTCCAAGCTTATTATCGAGAACGCGATCGTTCCGCGCTTTCGCGCCAACGATATACCCGGCGGCATCACGCGCGGTGTTGACGACATCGTCAGCGTGCTCACCGGCGACGCTGAGGAATGGAAGCAGCGCGCGGCGAAGCGGCCTGATCCCACCACGCCGTGGGGCACGATACTGATCCTGATCTTGGGGTTTGGCGTGTTCTGGGTGGTTTTCATCAAAATCGTCGGCGCGATTCCGGCCAATCCGAATAGCCGTCGCCGTCGCAGGCGCAGCCCATCGTCATCTTCGTCGCCTTGGTGGTCTGGTTCCTCGGGTGGCTTTTCCGGCGGCGGGTTTTCCGGTGGCGGCTTTTCCGGAGGTGGCGGCTTTTCCGGTGGCGGCGGCTCGTTCGGTGGCGGCGGATCGTCGGGAAGCTGGTGAGCCATCGAGATGATCTCGCAGCTCGACAGGGAGCGCATCGCCGAGGCCATCCGCGCGGCGGAAGCGAAGACCTCGGGCGAGATCTTCTGCGTCATTGCACGGCATGCGAGCGACTATCGCCTGGTGCCGTTGGCATGGGCCGCTGCCGTCGCGCTCGTCGTGCCGGCCCCGCTGATCTATTTCACGCTCTGGCCGGCCTCGGTGATCTATCTCATAGAGCTTGTCGTCTTCATCGCCGCGACACTTGGGCTTTCGCTTCCTGCTATCCGCTTTTACATCGTGCCACGCCGCACCCAGCACGAGCGTGCCCACGCCCAGGCCATGCAACAGTTCTTTGCGCAAGGGCTGCACCGCACCGAGAACCGCACCGGCGTGCTCATCTTTGCCGCGGTGGCCGAGCGCTATGCCGAGATCGTGGCCGACGCTGGTATCAACGCTAAAGTGACGCCGCAGGTGTGGGACAAGGCGATCGCCGCGCTGATTGAGGGTATAAAACAGGGGCGGGCAGGCGACGGCTTCGTGGCGGCGATCGAGCAGTGCGGGGCGGTGTTGGCCGAGCACTTTCCCCCCGGCGCGCTCAACCGCGACGAGCTACCGAACAAGCTGGTGGAGATTTGAGGCACCAACTCTTCGGTTAGCCGTCCGTGCTCGATGAAACAAACTGGCGCGCCGCATCGGCATAGCCGACGCGTTCCGTTTGCGCTGCCCCATGGCGGTCCGCGACGCGAGCGAGGATCAGGCGAACATCGTCTCCGCGCTGCGCCTTCACCGCGGCGTCGAGGAAAAGCTGGTTGAGCACGTCGTGTTGCGCGTGGCTGCCGCCGAGGCGATGCATGTCATCGAGCACCGGCCGCATCAGCTCGACGGCGCGCGAATACTTGCCTTGCCGATGCGCCAGCACCGCCTCGCCGATGGGCAGCGCGATATCGCCGACGACCGGGGCAATGGTGTCGCTGCCGCGGCTGAACGCGCGCATGGCGTCGAGCATGCGCCGCGCCGCGTCGTACCGACCGGTCGCGGCCAGAGCCATCAGCCAATGCGGCAGCGTGAACGGCGACCGGCAATCGCCGATGCGCTTTTCGGCCTTGTCGGCAAGTTCGGTCCAGCGATCGCCGACGGGGATCCCGTGGCGCTCCAGCCGAAAGAGCATGGATGCGGCATTCTGAACGTCGATATGGAAGTCAGGCTGCGCTTGCGCCAACGAGGACTTCAAGTCGCGAAAACGGCGATCGTAGAGCGCAAGAACCTCATCGAACTCGCGTCGCTCCAGGTGAAACAGCGCGCGGTGCCACCACAGATGATGCAACAGGTTGTTGGCGCCGGCCCAGTTTCGCTCCAGCTCGCTGAGCCAAGCGATGCCTTCGTCATGTCGATCTTGCATCTCCATCACATGGGCGACCGCGTGCGTGGCCCACAAATCGGCGGGATCGAGCTCGACTGCGGCGCGGCCGGCGGCTTCTGCAGTCGCGTAGTCGCCGCATTCCTCATGGGCAAAGCAGCGGCAGGACAGGATCGCGCCCCAACCGGCCAAGTCATGATCCCATTGCGGCAAAACGCGTTCGACGGATGCGACCATGTCGCGCGGTCGTCCCAGCCAGAAACACTTATAGTGAGCGAGCCGCACCGCGAGCACGTCAGTCGGATGATCGGCGAGGATGGCTTCCCAAGTGGCGAGGGTGCGGTCGAGGTCGCCGGCAGCCCAGGCTTCCAGAGCCCCGCGCGCTCGCAGAAACGCATATGGCGCCGCGCGCCGCCGAGATCGACCGCAGCGAAGCTTATCCGTGGGACCACGTCGAGCGCCTACGCGCTTTAGGCATGCTCGGCATGACCATTCCGAAGGAGCTCGGCGGAGCGGGGCTCGGCTATCTCGAGGCGGCGTTGGTAATCGAGGAAATGGCCAAACATTGCGGCGCCTCGGCCCGCATCGTCGTTGAAACCAACATGGGCGCCATCGGCGCCATCCTCAAATACGGCAGCCCGGCGCAGCGCAAGCTCGCGGCCGATCTGGTTTTGTCGGGCGACAAGCCGGCGATCTGCATTACCGAACCCGGAGCCGGTAGCGCCGCGACCGAGATGACGACGCGCGCCGACAAACGCGGGGACATCTACGTCCTCAACGGCAGGAAGCATTGGATCACCGGCGGCGGCGTCTCTCGCTTGCATCTGGTTTTTGCACGTGTGTTCGACGAGCGCGGCGCCGAGCAGGGCATCGGCGGATTCATTCTCGTGCGCCACCCCCAGCTCAATACGCCCAGAGGACTGATCATCGGAAAACGCGAGCCGGCGTTGGGTTTGCGCGGCATTCCGGAGACCGAGTTGATCTTCGAGAATCTTGAAGTGCCGGCCGACATGTTGCTCATGCCGCAACGGGGGCTCCGGCATGGTTTCGGCGAGCTGATGGATGCCTATAACGGGCAGCGTGTCGGGGCGGCGACGGTTGCCCTCGGGCTTGCCCAAGGTGCCTATGAGAAGGCGGTGAGCTACGCCAATCGTCGCGAACAGTTCGGCCGTCCGATTGCGGAATTCCAGGGCCTACAATGGATGCTGGCCGACATGTCGATCGGGCTCGAGTCGTCGCGGGCGTTGATCTGGAAGGCGGCATGCAGCGCGCCGCCCGGCGGCTTCCCCGATGCCGTGCTCGCGGCACGCGCCAAAATTCTTGCTGCCGAGACCGCGATCAAGGTGACGAACGACGCTTTACAGATCTGGGGCGCCGCCGGCTATTCCCGCGACAATCCGCTCGAGCGATACCTGCGGGACGCACGTATGTTCACGATCGCGGGCGGCACCGCGCAGGTCCTGCGCACGCTGGTCGCGTCTTTCATTCTCGGTCGCAAATTGCCCCAGACGCGGGATGGGTATCTGACGGTGGGCGATGTCGGCGCGCTGGAGATGCGTCGCGACAAGCTATCGGCCCCTTCGCGCGCTCGCGGGAATTGAGGGTCGAGAACCTGGCGCCCAACCGTTTCCACACTTGGCATCTAAACATTTGGCACTTAAGGGACGCGGGGCTTAAGGGTATCCCTGAGGATGCGCGCCGAGGGACAACGCCATGGCAGCCGCCGACCTTCCCGGCAGCGATGAAGAACGCGCGGAAGCGGCGCTGATCGCCGCCGCGGGGAAAATCCTGCGCAGCGGCCATCGCGAGGTGCCCGAGGATTTCGTCGCCGCGCTCTTCGCCCACGCGGTTCCCGAAGACCTCATGCGTTACGATCCGCGCCAGCTCGCCGAACTGGCCGCGGATGCCTGGACGCTGCTCGCCGTGCGCAAGCCCGGCGTGCCGAAGATTCGCCTCGAGACGCCGGGGTTGCCCGGCCACGAGCGGCTCCGCGCCGATTCGATACTCGAAATCGTCAACGACGACATGCCGTTCCTGGTGGATTCGGTCCTCGCCGAACTCGCCGAGCGCGGCATCGAGGTCCGCTTCGTCGTGCATCCTGTGCTGACAGTTGAACGCGACGGTACCGGCCGTCTCATCGCCTTCAAGGGCACGAAGGCCGCCGCCGGGGCGCTGCGCGAAAGCGTCATCTACATTCATATCGAGCGTATCGACGAAGAAGCACGCCGCGCGGAGATCGTCGAGGCGATCGAGCAGGTGCTCGCCGATGTGCGTGTCTGCGTTCGCGATTGGCGAGCAATGACCGCGCGCGTGGCCGAGGTGATCGCCGAACTCAAGGCAGACCCGCCGCCATTGCCGGCGGCCGAGATCGCCGAGGCCATCGCGTTCCTGGAATGGCTCGCCGATAACAATTTCACGTTCCTCGGCATTCGTAACTATAGGTTCACGGCCGCGGAGGACGCGCTCGAACCCCTGTTCGACAGCGGGCTCGGGATATTGCGTTCGCGCGATATGACGGTACTGCGGCGCTGGAACGAGCCCCTCGTCATTACGCCGCAGATCCGAGCGCTGCTCAAACAGCCGACCCTGCTCATCGTTACCAAGTCGGCAGTGCGCTCGCGGGTGCATCGGCGCGTCTTCATGGACTATGTGGGCGTGAAGCGCTTCGATCGCGACGGCAAGCTCGTCGGCGAGTTCCGCATCGCCGGCCTCTTCACGTCCACTGCCTATACGCGTTCGATCCGCTCGATCCCATACCTGCGGCGCAAGGTGGATGCGGTCATGAGGCGTGCCGGCTTCGATCCGGACGGGCACTCCGGCAAGGCGCTGGCCAACGTGCTCGAAAATTACCCGCGCGACGAACTGTTTCAGCTCGACGAGGATACGCTCTACCAATTCGCGCTGACGGTACTGCAGCTCGATGAGCGGCCGCGTGTGCGGGTATTACCGCGGCGCGACCGCTTCGATCGCTTCGTCTCCGTCCTGGTTTATGTTCCGCGTGAGCGCTACGGCAGTTCCGTGCGCAAGGCGATCGGAGATTATCTTGCCGACGCCTACAAAGGTCACGTGAGCGCGTTCCATCCGTTCTTCCCCGAGGGACAGCTGGTTCGCGTTCACTTCATTATCGCGCTTCCGTCGGGCGCCGAGGCGCCGAATCTGGATCGCGCCAGTCTCGAGCGCGCGGTCGAGGCGATCGTGCGCACCTGGGTCGACGAACTCGGCGAGGAGCTGGCGCGCAACTACGATGCGCCGAGGGCACGCGCCCTATTTAAGCGTTTCCGCAACGCCTTTTCGGAGGGATATCGGGAGAACTATTCGCCCACCACGACGCTCGCCGATATCCGGGTCATCGAAGGGCTCTCGCCGAGCCGTCCGCTCGGCGTCGACTTTCATCGACGCGTCGGCGACGCAAGCAACTGCGTTGGACTGAAGGTATGGAGCTACAACCGGCCGATCCCGCTTTCCGAGCGCGTCCCTGTGCTCGAGAACATGGGCTTCAAGGTGGTTGACGAGCGCACCTATCAGATCGCTCGCGGTGCCAAAGACGCAGCACAACATGATGGTCGAGGGGATGCGCCATCTCAAGCGCTATCCGAGGCCGACGTCTGGTTTCACGACATGGTGCTCGAGCGCGCCGACGGCCGCGCGGTCGATCTCGAGGCGCACAAGCATAGTCTCGAGGCGGCCTTCCTGGTGGTGATGCGCGGCCGTGCGGAGAATGATGGCTACAATGCGCTCGTGCTGAGCGCGGGGCTGATGTGGCGCGACGTGGCGCTCATTCGCACGATCTCGCGCTTTTTGCGGCAAATCCACGTGCCCTATTCCGAGGGCTACATGTGGGCGACCCTGATCAAGCATGGATCGATCGCCGCCGATCTCATTCGCCTGTTCGCTGCCCGTTTCGACCCGCGCCTGCATATCTCGGCGGACGAGCGCAAGGCGCGCGAGGCCAAGATCGCAGGCCGCATCGAATCTGCGCTCAGAGGAGTCGAAAGCCTCGACGAGGATCGCATCCTGCGCCGCTTCGTCAATGCGATCACAGCCGCGCTTCGCACCAATTTCTACCAGATCGACGCCAATGGGCAGCCAAAGCAGCTCATCGCCCTCAAGTTCGCGAGTCGCGCGCTCGATGCCTTGCCGCTGCCACGACCGCGCTACGAGATCTTCGTGTATTCGCCTCGCGTCGAAGGCCTGCACCTGCGATTCGGCAAGGTCGCGCGTGGCGGCATCCGCTGGTCGGACCGGCCGCAAGACTTCCGTACCGAAATTCTCGGCCTGGCCAAGGCGCAACAGGTCAAGAACGCGGTCATCGTTCCGGTTGGTGCCAAAGGTGGCTTCGTGCCGAAGTTCGTGCTCAAGGGAGGAGCGCGCGACGTCGTACAGGCCGAGGGAATGGCCGCCTACAAGCTGTTCATTTCAACTTTGCTCGACATCACCGATAATCTCGCCGACAGGGCGGTGATTGCGCCCGACAATGTCGTGCGCCATGACGACGACGACCCCTATCTTGTCGTCGCCGCCGACAAGGGCACGGCGACCTTCTCCGATCTCGCCAATGCCATCGCCCGCGAGCATCGCTTCTGGCTCGACGATGCCTTCGCTTCCGGCGGCTCGGCCGGCTACGACCACAAGAAGATGGGCATCACCGCCCGCGGCGCCTGGGAATCGGTCAAGCGCCACTTCCGCGAGATGGACGTGGACGTCGCTAAGACGCCGTTCACGGTCGTCGGCGTCGGCGATATGTCGGGCGACGTGTTCGGCAATGCCATGCTGCGGGCGCCAACCATCAAGCTCGTCGCCGCTTTCGATCATCGCGACATTTTCATCGACCCGGCACCGAATCCGGAAACAAGCTACGGCGAACGCCGACGCCTGTTCGATCTGCCGCGCTCGAGCTGGCTGGATTACGATCGTAGCCTCATCTCCAGAGGAGGCGGCGTGTTCTCCCGCGCGACGAAGGAGATCGCGCTCTCACCCGAGGCACGCTCCGCGCTGGGCTTCGCAGCGGAAAAGGCAACGCCGGGCGATGTGATCAAGGCCGTGCTGAAGGCGCCGGTCGATCTACTCTTCTTCGGCGGCATCGGTACCTTTGTGCGCGCCTCGTCGGAGGCGGACGATGCGGTCGGCGACCGTGGCAATGACGCGGTCCGCGTCGCCGGCGCCGAGATCCGCGCCAAGGTGATCGGCGAGGGTGCCAATCTCGGTATGACGCAGCGCGGCCGGATCGAGGCATCGCTGCGCGGCATCAGGCTCAACACCGACGCCATCGACAATTCGGCCGGCGTGAACACCTCCGACGTCGAGGTCAACATCAAGATCGCGTTGGCGCGGCCGATGCGCGACGGACGGCTCTCGCGCGAGATGCGCGACGCGCTCCTGGTCGACATGACCGAGGAGGTGGCGGCGCTCGTCCTGCGCAACAATTATCTGCAGACGCTCGCGATCTCGCTCGCCGAGCAGCGGGGGCTCGAGGATCTCGGCTTCGAGCAGCGGCTGATGCAAACGCTGGAGCGGGAGGGTGAGCTCGACCGCGCTGTGGAGTTCCTGCCCGACGATGTGGAGATCGCCGAGCGTCGACGGCACTCGCATGCTTTGACACGGCCCGAGCTTTCGGTGCTGCTCGCCTATGCCAAGCTCGCGCTCAATCACGAACTCGTGCAATCGTCCGTGCCGGACGATCCCTATCTCGGCCGCGAACTCGGCCGCTATTTTCCCAAGGCGCTCGCAGAGAAATTTCCCGACGCGCTCGAGCAGCATCGGCTGTGGCGCGAGATCATCGCCACTCAGCTCGCCAATTCCATGATCAATCGCGGCGGGCCCTCGCTGTTGGTCCGCATTGGCGATCAGACCGGCGCATCGGCGGCGCAGATTGCCGCCGCCTTCGCCGCGGTGCGGGACAGCTACGGCATGACCGTGCTCAACTCCGAGATTGACGCGCTCGATAACGAAATTTCCGGCCGGCTGCAGATCGAGCTCTATCTCGGCGTCCAGGATCTCCTGCTCGATCGTCTGGTCTGGTTCCTGCGGAACGTCGACCTCGCGCAGGGGCTGGCGGCAATCGTCGCGCACTATCACGCGGGGATTGCGGCGGTCGAGGCTGCGCTCGTCGCCACGCTGCCGCAAGCGGCCGCCGCCGTACGAAACGCGCGTGAGGCCGAACTGCGCAAGCTATGCGTGCCGTAGGCGTTGGCGCGCCGCCTCGCAACGCTGCCCGCGCTCGTGGCGGCGCCCGACATCGTCATGGTTGCCGACCGCACCCGGCGAGCTATTGCCGAGGTCGCGGCTACGTATTTCGCGGCTGCCGCGTTCTTTCGTCTGGATCACATCGCCAATGGCGCGCGCGGCATCATCATTTCCGACTATTTCGATCGCCTGGCGCTCGACCGCGCGCTCGATTCCATTGGCGATGCCGAGCGGCGGCTCACCGCCGCCATGATGGGCAGCGGCGAGGCCGGACCTGCGGCGGTGGAGGCCTGGGTCACCCCGCGCAAAGCCGAGGTCGATCGCATTCGCATGGCCGTCAACGAGATCGCCAATTCCGGGCTGACCTTGTCCAAGCTTTCGGTGGCAGCGAGCCTGCTGGGGGATTTGGCGAAGAATTGACGCGTGCTGCTATTGTCAGCAGTTCAATGCCTGAAATGCCGCGTGCCCGTAAACACCATCGCGACACCGCGGTCGTCGGCGGCCTTGATCACCTCGTCATCGCGCACCGATCCGCCGGGCTGGATCACCGCGGTTGCGCCCGCCTCGATCGCGACCAGAAGCCCGTCGGGAAACGGAAAGAAGGCGTCTGACGCCACGACCGATCCTATCGTCAGCGGTGTTGGCAAGCCCGTCGCCGCTTCCTCGGCCTTACGCGCAGCGATACGGGCAGAGTCGATCCGGCTCATTTGACCGGCGCCGATGCCGACCGTGGCGCAATCCTTGGCATAGACGATGGTGTTCGATTTGACGTGCTTGGCGATACGGAAAGCAAAGGCGAGATCCGTCAGCTCGGCGTTCGTCGGCGCGCGTTTGGTCACAACTTTGAGCGTCATGTCGTCGACCACCGCATTGTCGCGCGACTGCACGAGCAAGCCGCCGGCAACCGATTTCATCAGCCTGCCGCTCGCGCGCGGATCGGGCAGGGCGCCGGCGATCAGCAAGCGAAGGCTTTTTTTCGCCCCGACAATGGCGATAGCCTCGTCGCTCGCTTCCGGCGCGATGATCACCTCGGTGAAGATGTCCGTGATGGCCTGCGCCGCTTCGGCGTCAAGCTTCCGGTTCACCGCCACGATCCCGCCGAAGGCCGAGACGGGATCGCAGGCCAGCGCCTTGCGATAAGCCTCGACGAGACTTTCGCCCTCGGCGGCGCCGCAGGGGTTGGCGTGCTTGACGATGACGCAAGCCGCCGTGCGTCGGGGGTCGAATTCGGCGACGCACTCGTATGCCGCGTCGGTATCGTTGATGTTGTTGTAGGAGAGCTTTTTGCCCTGCACCTGCCGCGCGGTGGCGACGCCGGGCCGCAGCTCGCTCGTGCGATAGAACGCTGCCGACTGATGCGGGTTTTCGCCGTAGCGCAGCGGCTCGAGGAGGTGTCCGCCGATCGCACGGAAGGTCGGCGCCGGATCCGAGAGCTGATCCGCGAACCAATTGGCGATCGCCGCGTCATAAATCGCGGTGCGAGCATAGGCCTTGGCGGCAAGCTTGCGGCGGAGCGCGAGCGTTGTCGCCCCACCGTGCTCTCTGAGCTCCGCCAGCACGACCGCATAGTCGCTTGGGTCGACCACTACCGCCACGTCGGCATGGTTCTTGGCGGCGGCGCGGATCATGGCGGGGCCGCCGATGTCGATGTTTTCGATGCAAGTCGCAAAATCGGCGCTCTTCGCGACCGTTGCTTCAAACGGATAAAGGCTGACGACGAGGAGATCGATCGGCCGGATGCCATGCGAACGCATGGCCGCGGCGTGCTCCTCATTATCCCGCATAGCCAGCAGGCCGCCGTGCACTTTGGGGTGAAGCGTCTTCACCCGACCATCCATCATTTCGGGGAAACCGGTCAGCTCGGAAATGTCGAGTACGGAAAGCCCAGCGTCCGCCAGCGCTTTGCGGGTGCCGCCGGTTGAGATCAACTCGATTCCTTCTTCCGTCAGCGCACGCGCAAACTCGACGAGGCCCGATTTGTCGTAAGCGGAGATCAGAGCGCGGCAGACGCGGCGGAGGCGATCGGTCATGATCGACTAGCGGGTATCACAGCGAAAGCAACATTCAAAGCTGGACGCAGTGGGATTACAGCGGCAGCCGCGGTTCGTCGTCGCGGCCGCGCCGGGGCGCGCCCGACCCGGCCTGCGCGGCGTGGGCTGCGAACGTCCAACGCACTCTCGGCACGTTGCGCGCGCGACCATAAATGACGAGCTGCACCGTGCGGCGCGGTCCGTCCGGGCCGGCGAGATAGACGCTCTCTTCCACCTCGACGCGGTCCCCGTAGGCGCTGAACGTCCACGCTTCTTTGTTGGGCATCGCCAGCATGGCGCCGTGGCCGTCGGACAGCCGGTTGGCCTTGACCGTTGGATGCAGATGAAAGCGTATAGCGAATTGATCGCGGTCCGCCGGCACCAGCTCGCCGCGTGCCGGCGCGAACGAATCCTCCCCGTCGAGCCTGCGCCCGTCGCCCGAGAGCATGAGCACGCGCTCATGGACGACATTGAAGATGTGGGCGTATCCGTCATGGGATGTGCGCAGCAGGGTGACGCCCCCTTGCTCCTCGCGCTCAATGGCGACCTGGCGCGGCCCGGCAATCATGGGCGTGCCATACAGCATGCGCCGGATGGGACCAGCCTCGATAAAGCGGCATGATGACGTATCGTTGAAGGTGACCGTGGAGTGCGCCGCGGTCGTGCGCGCGACTTGCCGCCAGCCTTCGCGACTTGCCACCGGCAATCCGCAATTGACGACGAGGCGGCTCTGCCTGGCCGAGAGCTCGAACGAGAGGCAGCCGGCGTGCGCTTCCTGGCTTACCGCCATCGGCGGCGGGCGGCCGGCATCCATCAAGACCAGCGTGCCCGCGCTCTCCAGGCGCTGGTAACCGGAATGGGGCGCGTTCGCGAGCGGCGCGCCGCGGGCGTCGTCGTAGGCGAGAATGGTGGTGATGAGATCGGTCGGAGTCGGACCCATGCCATTGAAGAGCGCGAAGTTGCCGTCGCCGTGCCGGAAGAAGCGCAGCATCGGCATCATGCGATCGATGGCATTGAGCAGCGCTGGCGGCGGCACGAGATTGCGGGCGGTGAACGCGGTCCGCAACGGCAAGAGGTCAACCAGCAACTCGACGAGCGCACCGGGATTGCGGCTGATATGGCCGCCGTCGGGCAGGATCTGACGCGCCAACTCATCTGAAAGTCGTTTGCTGGCGGCGCGGATATGGCGGTGCTGGCGCGCCATGCACAACGCCGCATAGCTGAGCGCGATCGCCGCCTGCAAGCGCGGCACGCCGTCGCGCGTTTGCGAGGCTGTGTGACGCAGATGGCGGACTTGCCGCGTCAGGCTGCGCAGGAACCGGCGATAGAAGTGGACGTCGGCATCGTCGAGCAGCAGCGGCGCCTGGCTGAGCCACGAGATAATTCGCCGTGCGACCACCTCGGAACGCCAACCGATCCGCTCTTGGGAACTGTTGGTGATCCACTCGTCCACCAGCGCGCGCGCATTGGCGCGGCTGATGCCGGAGCCGGCGGCGCGCAAATGGCGCAACCAGCCAAAGCCGAAAAGCGCCGCCGCCCAGTCCTCGGACGGCGGTGAGATTTCGAAGGGAGAGCGGGAATCGCAGGTAACGACCTTGCCCGCAAACGCGAAGCGGCCGGCGTAGATTTCGCTTGCCCGGGTTGCATCGCTGGTTCGCAGATCTTGCGGCGCGATGACGATGCGGTCCGACTTGCCGAAGGAGAATGGCCAGTTGACGATCGGATACGCTGCGACGCGGCTGGTGAGCCTGCCAAGAAGGCCGCGGGCCAGGACCACGGACAATCTCGTGCCTTCCGCGACCGAAACGCGCGACATAAAGGCGCTGGCTCCCCTCCAGTGGGCGACCCCCGCGGGTGGCAACATAGCGAAGGGTGTGGCAACGGCCAACCGCGGATAACCCCATCAAATCCTTTGCAGACGGGCGGCGTAGAAGCCGTCCAGGCCGGCCAGGCGCGAATCAGGGTCCGGCAGATGACAGGGCAGGGTCCGCAGGTCGCCGTCTACCGTCAGCCATTCGCTGTGGCCGTGGGCTTCGCTCGCCGAGATCGGCCGGCGGATGAGGCTCGGGGTGTGACTAAGCAGATCGTGGACGATCTCGATTCCCTCCTCCGGCTCGAGCGAGCAGCTGCAGTAGACCAGCACGCCGCCTGGCTTGGTCAGCTGCACCGCCCGCGCCACAAGGCGACGTTGCAGCACTGCAAGTGCAGTGATGTCGGCCGCGCGCTTGAGCCAGGGGATGTCGGGATGACGGCGGATGGTCCCCGTCGACGAGCAGGGTACGTCGAGGAGAACGGCATCGAACGGCCCGGCCGGCCATTCGGCGACGTCGGCGGCCACCATTTCTGCCGTGAGCTGCAGCCGGCTGAGGTTCTGCCGCAGCCGCTCGAGCCTGTCCGGCGCGCGGTCGACGGCGACGACGCGGGCGCCGGCGGCCGCGAGCTGAGCGGTCTTGCCGCCCGGCGCGGCGCACAGATCCGCGACGGCAAGCCCGCGCACGTCGCCGAGAAGCTTCGCCGGGAGCGCCGCGGCAGCGTCTTGGACCCACCAGGCACCGTCGGCGTAGCTCGGCAGTTGCGATATCGGTCCATGTACGATCGCGCGCACCGACCCGGTCGGGAGCACGCGTCCGCCGAACACGTTGGCCCAATGCTCGGGGTCATTCTTCACCGTCAGATCGAGCGCCGGCTCGTGGGAGTTGGCCACGGCGATGGCACGTGCGGTTTTTGTCCCATAATTCTTCTCCCAGCGCGCCATCAGCCACTGCGGCGTATCGAGCGTGGTGGTGTCCACAGTGCTGAGGAATTGCGCGGCCTCGCGAGTGACGCGCCGGAGCACCGCATTGACGAGGCCGGCATAGCGCGCCGCGCGGCGGTCGGCCTGCACCAGGCGCACCGCGAGGTCTACAGCCGCGTGGTCCGGTACCTCGAGCCAGAGGATTTGCGCCGCGCCGAGAAGCAAGGCGGTTTCCACCCGCGGCGCGCCGGCGGGAAGTTTTAGCCATTGACCGAGGAGATGGTGCAACGTGCCGAGCCTGCGCAGCACCGTAGCCACCAAGGTACGCACCAACGCGCGGTCGCGAAGGGAAAGGCTTACGGCGTCAGGCGCTGCCGACCGTTGCTCGAGCTCGTTGTCGAGCGGCCGGCGGCGGCACAGCACGCCCTCGAGAATGTCGGCAGCGATGCGCCGCGCGGCCAAGCCGGGTACATCAATGCCGGGATCAGGACGGGCCATGCCCGTCATTTGGCACGAAACGGCCGGAGGCAGCGAGGGCCGAGGGCATCAGCCCCAGGGGCCGCGATTTCCTCCGCGGCTGCCCGCATTGCCCCATGGGTTTCCCCAACGTCTGGGATAGGCGGGCGCAGTCGGGCGCGCCCAGCCGCCGGCACCGATTTCCCCCGCCAATCGTTGCAGCGCGGCGATGCGATTCTCGGTCGATGGATGGGTGGAGAACAGGTTGTCCATCCCGTGGCCGGTCAGCGGATTGACGATGAAAAGGTGCGCCGTTGCCGGCGCGCGCTCTGCGGTGGGGTTTACAACGGCCTCCGCAGTGGCGGAAATCTTCGCCAGCGCGGAGGCGAGCGCGGCCGCCCGCCCGCTGATGCGGGCGCCGAGTTCGTCGGCGGCGTATTCCCGCGTGCGGCTGATTGCCATCTGCACGAGCATGGCCGCGATCGGAGCGACGATCACCATCGCGAGGGTACCGATCACGCCGGGACCGTTGTTGCTGTCGCGATGACCGCCGAAAAAGAACCCAAACTGAGCCAACATGGAGATTGCGCCGGCGATGGTCGCGGTGATCGTCATCGTCAGTGTGTCACGATTTCTGATGTGGGCGAGCTCGTGCGCGATCACGCCGGCCACTTCTTCCCGCGAAAGCATTTGCAACAGGCCGGTCGTCACCGCCACTGCCGCATGCTCGGGGTTGCGTCCGGTCGCGAACGCGTTGGGCTGCGGATTGTCCATGAGATACACGCGCGGCATGGGTAGGCTGGCGCGGCGCGCAAGATCCTGCACGAGATGCACGAGGTCGGGCGCAGTGCTCTCGTCGACCTCATGGGCGTCGTGCATCGCCAGCACGAGCTTGTCGGCATTCCAGTAGCTCGCAAGATTCATGGCGGCGGCGATGATAAGCGCGATCACGGCGCCGCTCCCGCCACCGATCAAATAACCGACTCCCATGAAGAGGGTGGTCAGCCCCGCCAGTAGAATGGCGGTACGCAGATAGTTCATGGTCGCGTCCTCGCTGGAACCTTGGTGGCGCCGCGTCTTCGCGGCGCAGCCCGGCTCGACATTGCGCGATAAGATGTTGGGTCGCTGCCGGCGGCCTGCCAGAGGCCGCTTCGTCGTGCCGCACGGCGGGTCTTGATCTTGGACCCGCCGGGAGCACATTGAACTTATGGTCGAGATGAAAGCGAAGCACGCGTCAGGCGCTTCGCCGAAAAAGCCGATTTCGCCGGCGGCGCAGCGAGCGCTCGCCGAGGCCGCGGTCCGCCGCGCCGAGCGCGATCGCGCGGCTGCGCAACGGCCGCCGGAGGTGGGTCGCCGCGGCCAACTCGACCCCGTCCGTTACGGGGACTGGGAGATCAAGGGCATCGCCACCGACTTTTGAGCGCCGCAAGGCAGCGATCCTCCCCTTCGACGCGCCTCAAACATCGTCCCAGGGATGCAGGACGATGCGCCCCACGAGGTTCTCACCGCTTTCCAGCATGGCGTGCGCCTGCGCCGCTTCGGAGAGGGGCAGCGCCGCGTGCACCGGCATATGAATACGTCCTTTCTCCAGCAGTTCCGCGACCACACGCTGATCGTTACGCGTTGCTCCGCGAATGCCGTGGATGTTGAGCTCCTTGCTGACCATGTCGATGACGCGCAATGGGATCTCGCGCAGTTCCCCGCCGACCGGGCAGAACGTGCCGCCGAGGCGCAAGGCGTCGATGCACAGCCGCATCAATTCGGGCGCGCCGGTATATTCCACCGCAGCGTCGACGCCTTCGCCGCCAGTCGCCGCACGAATTACTTTGACAATATCGTCTCGGCCGCTGTCGACGACGATATCCGCGCCCCAGCGCTTTAGGCTCGCAGTCTTACCGGGATGGCGCGTGGTCGCGATGACGGTGGCACCGGCGAGCTTGGCAAGCCCAATGGTGGCCGTGCCCATGCCGCCCGATGCGCCGGTGATGAGAACGTTGTCGTTCATCCGCACGTTGAGTCGATTGACGATGATGCGGTGGGCGGTCGCGCACGTCCACATGGCCGCGGCAGCCTGATCGAGATCGAGATCTGGGCTGGTCTTGATCCAGTAGTTTTCCGGACGGGACACGAACTGCGCATAGCCGCCGAACATGGTGTGGCCGGGAAGCTCAACACCCCCGGAGAGATTGCCCAGCCCGCGGATGCTTGCGAGCGACAGCGGATTTTCGGGATTGGTCATCCCGAGCACGCGATCGCCCGGCACGAGCGTCGTCACGCTGGCGCCTACCGCCACTACTTCGCCGGCGGCGTCGCGGCCGAGCTGCATCGGCATCGGGAAAACGCGGCGGCCCTGGATGCCGCCGTGATGGCCGGTGGATTTGCCGTAGAACTCGTGCACCTCGCCGGTGCGGTACTTGATGTCCCAACGCGAGACTGACGTGGCGAGCACCTTGACCAGAACGTCGGTTGGCCCGACGTCCGGCACCGGATAGTCGCCGTAGACGAGTTTTTCGGGCCCGCCGAACTCGAACAGGCGGACCGCTTTCATGGTCTTCATCGATCCGCTGGTGCTCGCTCAGCTCATCAAAGAATGAACCGACTCAAATCTGCATTCTTGGCAAGATCGCCGATATGCTTATCCACATAGGCGGCGTCGATTGCCACCGTATCGCCGGGGCGGTCGGGGGCTGCGAACGAAATCTCGTCGAGGACGCGCTCCATGACCGTCTGCAGCCGCCGCGCGCCGATATTCTCGACGCTCGAATTGACCGCGACCGCCACGTCGGCGATGGCATCGATCGCGTCGGCGGTGAATTCGAGCTTTACCCCTTCGGTCGCCAGCAGCGCGATGTATTGCTTGATCAGCGACACCTCGGTTTCCGTGAGAATGCGCCGGAAGTCGTCGCGCGTGAGCGGGGAGAGCTCGACCCGAATCGGCAGGCGGCCCTGCAGCTCGGGCAGCAAATCCGACGGCTTCGAGAGATGGAACGCCCCTGACGCGATAAACAAGATATGATCCGTCTTCACCGTCCCATGCTTGGTCGATACGGTCGTTCCCTCGATCAGCGGCAGCAGGTCGCGTTGCACGCCTTCGCGCGACACGTCGGCGCCCATCCGCCC
>Ga0066709_100001243_pt1 | contig 16385 bp, 11 predicted proteins | sample GraSoiAngelo_158_FD_79665 | JGI IMG/M metagenome (GOLD analysis project Ga0066709, IMG submission 79665) | Grasslands soil microbial communities from the Angelo Coastal Reserve, California, USA - 14_1009_16_30cm | ecosystem: Environmental > Terrestrial > Soil > Grasslands | place: USA...
ATCCGGCTGCTCAAGATCGCGCCTGAAAAAATCGACACGATCTATTCGGGCGTGGCGGAAGAGTACTTCGGCGCGCAGCCGGCACGGCGGGAGCGCGCCTACGTGCTTTACGTCGGCACGATCGAGCCGCGCAAGAATCTCGATACGCTGCTCGACGCCTGGCGGCAGCTAAAGCCCGGGCTCCGCCAGGAGTTCGAACTGGTCATCGCAGGCCCGAAGGGATGGGGCTCGGAATCGACGCTGGCACGGGTTTGCGCCGAGGCGACTTATCTCGGATATGTCCCGGAAGCGGATTTGCCCAGGCTGGTCGCTGGCGCTGCTGTTTTCGTTTATCCATCCCTGTATGAAGGCTTCGGGTTCCCGGTAGTGCAGGCGATGGCGGCGGGCGCGCCGGTCCTTACGTCGAATGTTTCGAGCCTCCCGGAAATTACGGGCGACGCAGCTGTACTGGTGGATCCGCGCAGCGCAAGCGACATTGCCTCCGGCCTTACCCGGCTGCTGGAATCGGGATCTGAACGGGCGCTGCTGGTGGAGACAGGGCGGCAGCGGGCCCAGCAGTTCCGGTGGGGGGCTTGCGCCGAAAAATCACTCGCGTTTTTCCGCCGGATTTCGGGGTGAGTCCACGCCGAAATCCCACACCTGCAGGTTCACTTTTCCTTCGGTGAACTGAATCAGCGCGTATTCGCCTGGTTCGAGCGCCTTCACCGGCCAGATTTTGAACAGTAGATCGCCCACTTGCTTCTTAAACGTCTCTACCTGCTGCTGCTCCTCGAGGACCTCCTTGCTTACGGGGATGATGCTCAGATTTTCAACCACGCGAACGCTCTTTTTGGGCGTTAGCTTCACGAGGCCGAAGCGCTCCTCGGCCGAGAGACGTAAATAGAACTCGGGACGGTCTTGCGTGATCCGCATGGCCGCCGCTTCGCCATCGAGCTCGACGGTCGCTTTGCCCGCGACCATCGGCACGGGTGTGATCACCTTTAGTACGCTGCGCCTCTTGTTATTCACGACTTTCGATTCGGCCAGCTTCATCGTCTCGAGGGTGGCGCCGTGGATGAAGTAAGCTCCCGGCTCGACCGGAATCCGCTCGATTTCCTTTCGCGCCGCGCGTTCGGCTGCGTCCTCTTCCGATTGCGCTTTCGCTTCGGCCTTGATAGCGTCCTCGCGTTCCGCGGATTCCTTCCTGGTGCGGTCCAAATCGACCATTTCGAGCGGGATTTCCTCCCACTCGCCGCGCTCCGTGCTGTAATATTTCACGCGATCCTGAAGCACCTGGTATTCGCGCGCCCATTGGTAGGTGCCGTCCTTGAGATACAAGCGCACCGTGGCGCCGAACGCAGCGAGCGCAAAGCACAACAGAGCGCCGAACCGCGAAAACATAGCTTCTGCCTCTATTATGGAGGAATGCGATATCGTCCACTCGGGCGCACGGCGAATCAAGTGAGCGAGATCGGCTACGGCGCGTGGGGAATTGGCGGCAAGCAATGGCTGGGAGGATCCGACAGCGAATCGGTGGCCGCGCTGCGGCGCGCCTTTGATCTGGGCGTGAATTTCATCGACACTGCGCTCGCCTATGGCGGCGGCCACAGCGAGAAGCTGGTGGGCGAGACCATTCGTTCGGCTCCGGGGAGAATCTACATCGCGACGAAGGTGCCGCCGAAAAACGGGCTGTGGCCCGCGCGGCCCGGCATCGGCATCAGCAAGGTCTTCCCCTACGATTACGTGATCGAGTGCACCGAGGAGAGTCTGCGCAATCTGAAACTCGAGACCATCGACCTGCAGCAACTGCACGTTTGGAATTCGGAGTGGACAGCTGGGGACGAGTGGCGGCGCGCGTTTGAGGATCTGAAGAAGTCCGGCAAGGCGCAAGCAGTCGGAGTGTCAGTGAACGCGGGCCAGCCGGATTCCGCGCTGGATCTGGTCCGGACGGGCCTGGTGGATTCGATTCAGGTTGTCTACAACATCTTCGACCAGACTCCCGAGGCGAACCTGTTTCCGCTGGTGCGTGAATCGAACGTCGGCTTGCTGGCGCGGGTACCGCTCGACGAAGGCGCGTTGACCGGCACGATCACCGAAAACACGGTATTCGAGAAGGGCGATTTCCGCGATTGGTACTTCCGGGGCGACCGGAAGCGGGAAGTGGTGCAACATGTGGCCGCCTTGCGTCGCGATCTGGCCGGAGTCAAAGGATCGCTTCCCGAGATCGCGCTTCGCTTCTGCCTCTCGTCCCCGGAGGTTTCGACGGTGATTCCGGGGATGCGCCGGGTGCGGAATGTGGAAGCGAACTGCCCGGTCTCAGACCTCGGGCCGCTCAGCGCAGACGTCCTCGCCATTCTCCACGAGCATGCTTGGGTAAAGGATTTTCATAGCTGACGTGCGCATCGGCTTGCATACCTCCATTGCCGGCTCGCTGGAACGTTCCGCTCTCACCGCAGCGAAGCTGGGGGCGAACGCTTTTCAGATTTTTTCGTCGAGCCCGCGGCAGTGGAAAGCTTCGGCGCTAAGCGAGGCAGCGATCCGCTTGTTCCATCGCGCGCGCGAACGGCACGATCTGGCGCCGTTGGCGATTCACGACAACTATTTGATCAACCTGGCCTCAGCGGACGAGGGCGTGCGCGTAAAATCGATCGAGGCGTTCCGCGGCGAGCTGGTGCGCGCCATCGCCATCGGCGCTGAGTACCTGGTCGCGCATCCCGGCAACTACAAAGGCCACTCGCGCGAGGAGGGCATCTTGCATTTCCTCCAGGGTGTGGCGTCGGCGGCCGGCGGTCTGAAATCCGGCAAGCTGATGCTGCTGGTTGAAAACACCGTGGGAGCGGGCGCGCAGCTTGGCAGCCGCTTCGAGGAACTGCATGTGATCCGTGAGTACGCCGCCAAGTTGACCGATCTGCCGGTCGGGTTCTGTCTGGACACGTGTCATTTGCTCGCCGCCGGCTACGACATCTCCACCGAAGGCCTCGGCCGGACGGTGGCGGAGATCGACAGTATCCTGGGGCTCGATCACGTGCGCGTGATGCATGCCAATGATTCCAAATCGCCGCTGGGCTCGCATGTTGACCGGCACGCGCACATCGGACAAGGTTATATTGGTCTTGAAGGCTTTCGTCGCATTCTCACCCACCCGAGATTCCGCTCTAAAGCTTTTATTCTCGAAACGCCGGTGGAGAAAGACGGCGACGACCAAAAGAATCTAGACACTCTGAAAAGTCTATGCCGGAAATCCCGTACGACCACCGCCAAATCGAACTGAAGTGGCACGAACGCTGGAAAGACGCGGAGCTTTACCGTGCCGATCCCCATTCCGCCGCGCCCAAGTATTACGTGGTCGAGATGCTCCCCTATCCCAGCGGCAGGCTTCACATGGGCCACGTGCGCAACTATTCGATCGGCGACGCCCTGGCGCGATACATGTGGATGCGCGGGTACAACGTGCAGCACCCGATGGGCTGGGATGCCTTCGGCCTGCCGGCGGAGAATGCCGCCATCGAGCGTGGCCGCCATCCACGCGAGTGGACGTTGTCCAACATCGCCGCGATGAAAGGGCAAATGCACCGCATGGGATTCGCCTACGACTGGCGGCTCGAAATCTCGAGTTGCGAGCCGGAATACTACCGCTGGAACCAGTGGTTCTTCTTGAAAATGCTCGAGCGCGGGCTGGCGTATCGCAAGCAGGCGCTGCTCAACTGGTGCCCGGAATGCGGTACCGTTCTGGCGAACGAGCAGGTGGTGGACGGGTGCTGCTGGCGCCACGAAACGACACGAGTGGAGCTGCGCGCTCTCGAGCAGTGGTTCTGGAAAATTACTGATTACGCCGAGGAACTGCTGCGCGACATCGATGAAAAGCTCGAAGGCAAATGGCCGGAACGCGTGTTGTCGATGCAGCGGAACTGGATCGGCCGCTCGGAAGGTTCGGAAATCGATTTCAGGCTGGAGAGTTTCAGTGATCGCATTCGGGTCTTCACGACGCGTGTGGACACGATCTTCGGCGCCACGGCGGTTATCCTCGCACCGGAACATCCCCTTGCCCGGAAACTGCTCGATGAGAAGGGGCGCGCCCGCGCCAAGCAGATGATCGATGCCCGCGCTCAGAAAGGTCCAGGCGACATCGAGAAGGAAGGGGTCTTCACAGGGCATCACGCCGTGAATCCGTACAGCGGCGAGAAGCTGCCGGTGTGGATCGGCAATTTCGTGTTGATGGATTACGGCACGGGTGCAATCATGGCCGTGCCCGCGCATGATGAGCGCGACTTTGACTTCTGCAAGACCCACGGGCTGCCGATCGTTCCGGTGATCCGGCCGGTGGATGGGGAATTGGACGTTAATCCGAAGGCCGCATTCGTGGCGGACGGCATCGTGGAACGGTCCGGCGAGTATTCGGGACTCGAAAGCGCCGAGGCGCGCCGCCTTATGAACGAGCGTGCCGGGCGGGACGGTTTCGGAAAGGCCGCCGTCACCTATCGCATCAAGGACTGGGGCATCTCGCGCCAGCGTTATTGGGGCACGCCGATTCCGGTCATCCATTGTCCGAAATGCGGTGTTGTGCCCGTGCCGGAGAAGGATCTGCCGGTCGTGCTGCCGGACGACGTGAAGTTCACGGGCAAGGGCCATTCGCCGCTGGCCGAGGTCGATTCGTTCATGAACGTGAAATGTCCCAAGTGCGGCGGTGACGCCCGGCGCGAAAGCGACACCATGGACACGTTCGTCGACTCCTCCTGGTATTTCTACCGGTATTGTGATCCTCGAAACTCGACCGCTCCGTTCGACTCCGCGAAAGTCAAGAAGTGGTTTCCCATTGATCAGTACATCGGCGGAGTGACGCACGCCATTCTGCACCTGATCTACTCGCGATTCTTCACCAAGGTCATGCGCGATCTGGGCCTGGTCGAGAACGACGAGCCGGTCGCGAATCTCTTTACACAAGGCATGGTGCTGGGCGCCGACGGGACGGCGATGTCGAAATCCAAAGGCAACACCGTGGATCCGGAAGACATGGTGGACAAGTACGGAGCCGACACCTGCCGTTTATTCGTGCTGTTCGCCGCGCCGCCCGAGAAGGACATGCCGTGGAACGAGGCGAGTGTGGGCGGCCAGCGGCGGTTTCTCGAGCGTGTGTGGCGCTTCGTCACCCGAAATCTTGACCGCGATGCCGGTGCGGGAGACTCATCCGCCGATCGCCGCGTGCTGCGCAAACTGCATCAGACTATCCGCAAAGTGACGGAAGACTTCAACAACCGCTGGCACTTCAATACGTCGATCGCGGCCCTGATGGAGCTGATCAACGAGCTGTACGACGACGAGAAGATGCTGTCGCGCGGCGCGCTCGATCAGATTCTGCCGGCGCTAGTCTTGTTGCTAGGCCCCTTCGCCCCGTATCTCGCGGAGGAGTTGTGGGAGCGGCTCGGCCGCAAAGGGCCCGTGTTCCGGCAGCCTTGGCCGACCTACGATCCAGAGCTGGCCAAAGAAGACGCGGCTGAGGTCGTGCTGCAAGTAAACGGAAAGGTGCGCGGGCACATCGCCGTGCGTTTTGGCGCACCACAGGCGGAGCTCGAAAAGCTGGCTCTAGCCGATCCTAAGACCCAGCCGTTCCTGGCCGGCAGGCAAGTGGTGAAAGTGATCGTAGTGCCGGATAAGCTCGTGAACATAGTGGTGCGGTGAAGCTTCATCGGTCACTGCACCGCGACAGTCGGAGCCAACGGACTTAGCGAAGTCGACACGCCATTGATCGTGATGACGATGGCCAGGGCGTTACCGGTGACGTTGGGCACGCGCAGGTTCACTTGCACGATGCCGGCCAACAGCCCTGGCGCGGCGCCCGCGAACTCCACTTTCGCCGGCACTCCCCCAATTGTTGCTGTCACCGTCCCCGAGGTCGGGGTCCAGTTGACCAGCGGCATGAAGAAAGCCAGGCTGTTGACTGATCCGGTAATGCTGGGAGGATTGGTCTGGCCTCCACCGGTCATGTAGACGGAAATCGCCGTGTTCGGTAGCGCGGGCTTTGTCGCGATCACTCCTCCTGGCGTTGAGACGCCGCCCGGAGGGCCGTTGATTGTTCCGTCCTGATTAATCACGGCCGCCTGGCCTTGGCCGGTGAAATTCAGGGTGTAGATGCCAGGCGCGGCGCTGCTCACGAGTTGCTGCCTCGGCGCGGACTGCACACCCTGGTATTCGACCACAATGTTCGTCGTGACGGTGCCCGCGATCTCGAACGGAACGACTACGTTGATCTGAGTCGCAGAGACGAAGACCGGGGTGCCTGGGTTGCCGTCGAATAGTACACGAACCCCCGCCAGACTGGGATCAACAAAGCCCTGTGGGTTTAGCGTGAAGAGCACGCCCAGCGCCGGCGACACCGGCCCCAGGTTCGAGCCTTTGATGGTGATCTCCTCGCCGGGCGCGATCAAGCCGGCCAGATTGCTGGCCGTGCTGGTGATTGTGAAAGGCTGTGGCGGCGGCAAAGCCAGCACGGTTAGCGTAACGTTAATGACGATCGGGCTCAGCAGCACGCCCGGCGCGCTAATCGAAATCGAACCGATGTAGGTGCCCGCCAGGAGGCCGAGCGGATTCACCGATACATTGATGTCCTTAGACGTCGAGCCGCTGCTCGCGTCCACGGATAGCCAGCCACTACTGGTGGTACCGACGCTGAATTGCACCGCGCCGCCCGTGCTGGTAATGGTGATCTTCTGTGACGCAGGCGCTGTTCCGCCGATCTGGAAAGTGAAGCTCAGCGGCTGGTTGGGCGTAACGCTCACTGTTTGTGGCGAACTGATCGTCAATGTCACCGGAATCGTGATCGACGAGGTGATCGCACCCTGGAACGTGATCGTTATGTGGCCGGTGTAGGAGTTTGACGGCAGAACCGTGCTCCCGGCGCTCACCGTGAGCGTTCCAATGCTGGTGTTCCCCGAGGTTGGATTCACCGAAAGCCAGGTGCCGCCGAAGTCTGTCGCCGCGGTCGCAATGAAGTTCGCGTCCCCACCCGAACTGTGGAAGCTCAGCGTTTGGCTCATTTGATTCGTGCTGCCCTGGAACTGCGTAAATGTCAGCGATTGAGGCGTGACCGTGAGCGTCACGTTGGCATTGATTAGCAGTGTGATATTCAGCGTCACGGGGATCGGCAGGTTGGTAGATGAAATCGTGATGCTTCCCTGGTAGCTTCCGGGAGTGAGACACCCGGGGAGAATCGATAGAATTATCGATCCCGGCGTGGTGCCCGAGGTGCCGCCCGTTGCGGACGCCGCGATCAACCAGGCACACGGGCTGCTCTGGAATGTGAGTGAGAACGGGATCGACGTCACGGTATCCGTGCTCGTCAACGAAATCCGGCGGGTAATGACGCTGCCGCCCTGCGTCGCGGTCTCGAGTCCGAAGCCCTGCGGCAGACTGATATTAAGCAGCGGCGAATTGCTAACGAACAGAGTCACCGGAATGTCCAGATTGACATTGGCGGAGCCCGACGTGTAGGTAACTGTCACTTTCCCGGTACAAGATCCAGAGGTTATGCCGGAGGTGTTGACGCTCACCGTGAGGGTCGTTGGCGTGACCGGACCCTGCGCCACCGCGCTGATCCAGTTTGCGGTACCACAGCTGGGCCCGGCGTTTACCGAAGTGGCCACGGTGAAGCTCACTGGCGGTCCGGTGGTGGAGAGTTGCACAACCTGCGCGGCGGGCTGAACCTGCGAAGTCTGGAAGCTGAACACCAGGGCCGACGGTGCTGCGTTCACTTGCGAGGAAGCGCCCACTGTGAGCGTCACGGGGATCTGGACCGTATACTGGTCGCCGTTCGTTGGAGCGAGCGTGATCATGCCGTTGTAAGATCCGATCACCAGGCCGCTCGGGCTGGCACTGACCGAAAGCGTTCCCGATAGTGTGCCAGTCGTTCCGGATCCCGGAGACACACTAAGCCAGCCCGGCGGTGTGGAGGAGGCCGAGGCTGTGAAGTTAAGCGCGCCTCCGGTGCTCCCCACGGTTATCTGCTGCGCCGGCGGCGCCAGGCCTCCGAACTGCGCGCTGAAATTCAACAAAGCTGTAGGCGCCGTGAGGAACGGATTGTTGCTTACCAGCAGGTTTACCTGGACGGGCGGGAGGGAGATTCCGCCTGCCGGCGTAATCGTGACCAGGGCCGGATAGTTGCCTGGCAGGAGCCCGGCCGGCGTGACGATTAGGGTCAGAATCGCAGGCGAGCCGGAGCCGGCGGATCCGCTCTGCGGCGTGACCGTGAGCCAGCTGAGTTGGTTCTGCGCCACCGAAACCTGGAACGGTACAAACCCGCCGTTGGAGCTTACCGTCAATTGTTGCGGCCCGGGCGCCGTCGAACCTGTCTGGTACAGAAATTGGATCGGTCCGGTCGGCGCCACGCTTAGCGTGGCTATGGAGCCCACGGTCAAGGTCACGCTGATCGCAACCGCATCGATGGTTGTCGTGCTTTGCACCGTGATCGTTCCGGTGTATGTTCCCGCGGCCGGCACCGCGGCAGGATTGACGCCCACGTTCAGCGGGGTTCCGCCGGTGGTGCCATTGTCGCGATCGATCAGCAGCCACGGATGAGCGTCGTTGGTGCTTCGGAAGACGGTGTAATTCAGCACCGGCCCGCTGCTAGAGATCGCGAGCTGGCAGGTGGTGGAGGTGATTTGGGCGGGACATCCCTGCGGACTCCCCTGCGTGGCTCCGAACTGTGCCACGAAACTCATCGACGCCGGATTGACCGAGAGGACGGTGCTTCCGGTGACGGTCAGCCCGACCTGCACGGTCAGGCCGGAGGATTGACCTGACATCGTAACTGTAAAAGTGCCCATGTACGAACCTGGTGTAATGCCCTGGGCATTCACAGTCACGGAAAGATCGGCGGGCGTGTTCACTACGGCGCCCGGGCCGACGTGTAGCCAGCTCGAGTTGCTGTCGACCTGAATGACGACCGTAGTCGGGAAGGTCGAGTCCACGTGCACGGGTTGGGCTGGGCTCACTCCGCCGCTCACGACAGTGAACATCAACTGCTGCGGCGTTGTCGTAATTGTGTTCGGTTGTGCAACTGCTGTGTCGGAAAAACCCAAAATAAGCAGGCCCAGCCAAACTCCAGGTGCGGCGATGGTTTTGTGATTCATTGTCATCCTCCACACTTCCACCGGCCGCAGCCAAGCAATCCGCGTTCCAGAACAAATTGAGGAATCGCCGCAACATAACGGCTAAGATGGAAGAAGGACAATGCTCGCGCCAGACGAGATCGCGATCCGTGCGGTGGAGCTCACCAAGGCTTTCCGCTCCGGCAGTGCGGACCTTGTGGTCTTTCGCGATCTCAATTTGGAAGTTGCGCGAGGCGAGCGGCTGGCACTGGTCGGAGAATCAGGCGCAGGCAAGAGCACGCTGCTACATCTGCTCGGCGGTCTAGACAGACCAACAGAGGGTGCGATATACTTCGGGCTTAATGACATATGCAAGCTCTCGGCAAACGAACTTTCGGAGTTCCGCAACCGGCAGTTGGGCTTTGTCTGGCAGATTCACTCCCTGCTCGCCGAGTTTACGGCAGTAGAGAACGTGATGATGCCGCTGCTAATAAGGGGTCAGAGCAGGGAAGCGGCGGAAGCTGTATCGTTGGCGAGGTTGGATGAAGTTGGATTGCGAAACCGCGCGACTCATCGCGCGGGCGAACTTTCGGGGGGCGAGCAGCAAAGAGTGGTGCTTGCGCGCGCTTTGGTTGGAAACCCGAGCGTCCTGCTTGCCGACGAACCGACCGGCAACCTCGACTTTCGGACCGGTGAAATGATCATGGGTCTCCTCGAGGACCTTCACCGTTCGCGGCAGCTTACTTCGATCCATGTCACGCACAACCTGAATTTCGCACGCCGTGCGGACCGCGTAGTGGCTCTCGAACAGGGCAGATTAATGCCCCTCGCGTCAGTGGCCGATCCTTCCAGAGAGCGATGCAGCAGTTCAGAACGAGGCAGCAATTATGTTTGAACGTTATACCGAAAAAGCCCGCCGGGTTATATTTTTCGCGCGATACGAAGCCAGCCAGTTCGGAAGTCCGTGCATTGAGACTGAACACCTGCTGTTAGGGCTTTTGAGGGAGGATAAGGCTCTCGCGAACCGGTTCCTCCGCTCCAGTGCTTCAGTGGAATCGATCCGTAAGCAGATTGAAGCGCATACTACTCTGCGGGAAAAAGTGTCGACCTCCGTCGACCTTCCTCTGAGCCATGAATGCAAGCGCGTGCTCGCTTATGGCGCCGAGGAGGCCGAGCGGCTCAATCACAAGCATATCGGTACCGAGCATCTCCTCCTCGGACTCTTGCGGGAAGAGAAATGCTTCGCTGCGGACATTCTGCATGAGCGTGGGCTTCGGCTCTCACAGGTCCGCGAGGAGATCGCCCGGTCGAGCTCGGAAAAAATGTCTTCCAATCGTCCTAAGGAAAGCTCTCTGCTCAGCGAGTTCAGCCGCGACCTTACGCAAGCCGCGATGGACGGCCTGCTCGATCCGCTTATCGGACGCGACTACGAGCTCGAACGCGTGGTCCAGATCCTCTGCCGGCGCACGAAGAATAACCCGGTGCTGATCGGTGAGCCGGGTGTCGGTAAGACAGCGATCGTGGAGGGGCTGGCGCAGCGCATCGCCGACGGCGACGTGCCGTCGTTTCTATCCGACAAGCGTATCCTGGCGCTCGATTTGTCCCTGATCGTTGCCGGCACAAAGTATCGCGGCCAGTTTGAAGAGCGTCTCAAGACCATCATGAAAGAGTTGATGGAAAATCAGAACGCCATCATCTTCATTGATGAGTTGCACACGCTGGTCGGTGCAGGCTCGGCCGAGGGCTCCCTCGACGCGGCCAATATCCTCAAGCCTGCCCTGTCGCGCGGTGAGATCCAGTGCATCGGGGCGACAACGCCGGCCGAATATCGCAAGTCGATCGAGAAGGATCGGTCGCTCGAGCGCCGCTTCCAGGCGGTGAAAGTTCCTCCGCCCAACGAGCAGGATGCGATCCGCATCCTGTTCGGCATCAAGGAGCGCTACGAGAAGTTCCACGCCGTAGCCTATACCGACGAATCGATCGAAAACGCCGTTTATACTTCCTCCCGCTTCATCCCCGACCGTTTCCTTCCGGATAAAGCGATCGACCTGATTGACGAGGCCGGCGCGCGGGTGAAGCTGCGCCAGACGACGCTCCCCGGCGAAGTCGCCGATATTCAGAAGCGCATCAAGTTCATCGTGCACCGCATGGAGAACGCCATCGCGAATCACGAGTTCGAAAAGGCGCGGTTCTATTCCGACGAAGAGCGCAAGGAGCGCGAGAACCTGCGCCAGTTGCGCGAAAAGTACAACCTGGATGATACATCGACGGGCGTCGTCACTAAGGACGACATCGAAGAGGTCGTGGCGCGCTGGACCGGCGTGCCCATGACTGCGATCAGAGAAGAGGAAGTGGCAAAGCTTCTGCGCATCGAAGAGGAACTGCACCGGCGCGTCATCAGCCAGGAAAAGGCTATCTCGGCGCTGGCGCGCGCGATCCGCCGCTCGCGCGCGGGGTTGAAGTCCCCCAAGCGGCCGGCAGGCTCCTTCCTGTTCCTGGGGCCGACCGGTGTCGGCAAAACGGAAGTGGCGCGGGCGTTGGCCGAATTCCTCTTCGGCAGTGAAAAATCGCTCATCCGTTTCGATATGTCGGAGTTCATGGAGAAGCACTCGGTATCCAAGCTGATCGGATCGCCTCCCGGCTACGTGGGTTACGAAGAGGGAGGACAGTTGACGGAGCGCGTGAAGCGCGCGCCGTATTCGATCATTCTGCTCGACGAGATCGAGAAGGCGCATCCCGACGTTTACAACATCCTCCTGCAGGTTTTCGAGGATGGCCAGTTGACCGACGGCTTGGGCAACACGGTCGATTTCAAGAACACGATCATCATCATGACCTCGAACCTGGGCGCGAGGTTCCTGGAGAAGCGCAGCCCGATGGGCTTCTCGGCGCCGTCGACCGGGCTGCCGCAGAAGGTCGAGGATCAGGTGATGGGAGAGGTCAAGAAGGCCTTCAATCCGGAGTTCCTGAACCGCCTCGACGAGACGATCCTGTTCACGTCGCTCGCGGATGAGGATCTGCTGAAAATTATGGATCTGCTCACCGAGCAGATTAACAAGAACCTGGTTGCCAAGCAGATCAAAATCCGGCTCAATCAGGACGCCGCCAAATATATCCTCGAGAAGACTTGCGGCGATCGCAGCTACGGGGCGCGTCCTCTACGCCGCGCGCTCCAGAAGTACATCGAGGACCCGCTCAGCGAGGCCTTGATTCAGGGCTCGCTTCCGAGGCCTGCCGAGTTCGAGGTGTATCTCGGCGACGGCGGCATCTATTGCCGGCAGTTTCAAGAGCAGCCGGTCGGCGCGCCGGCCGAAGAGGCCCCGGCGGGAACGCCGCTGTTCCTGTTCCAGTAGCGGCTTGCGCTTGCGGGCCGCTGACCCTTACTTTGGCCAGTACCCAGGACGGGCGCGAACCACTGCGTCCGGCCGTGACGTCACTCTCACCTCGATTCTGTGAAATCCGGTGTTTTTCGACTCCGCCGGCACGAAACTCAGAAGATATTGGCTGTGAATCTCCTCGCCCGTACGCGCGATCGCGTTTTCAAGCGAGCTGAGCGTGAGAAATGACAGGTGCCGGCCGCCGGTGGCGCGCGCGAAAGCATCCGCCGCATTGGCCTTGCCGAGCCTTGCGAGCTCGGTGATCGCGCCGATGTAATTCGGTCCGCCAGGCATCGGTGGATTATCCTCGGGCTTGGCAGTCCAAGGCGCAGCATGCGCCGAGTAGGTGCCTGGATAAATGGTCACGCCGGCGCGCTGCGCCAGTTCGACGGCTTGCGGTAACTTCATCTGACTTCCCCGGTCGCGCGATTCGCTCAAGATGAGCAGCACACGGCGGTGATTCTCCGGCCGCGTGGCGAGCATCTTCACGGCCGTCGTGACGGCGTCGACCAGTTTCCCGTTTTTAATCGTGCGCGGCTCAATTCTCTCGAAAGCCGCGCGGATTTTCGTCGAATCGGACGTAAATTGCTCTATAATTCGTACCTCGTCATCGAAGGCAATGACCGCGGCCTGCCCTCGCTCACCGGTGATGAGGGGCTGGATCATGCCGCCCACACGGCGGATTTTCGCCAACTCCGGTGCGGAAATGCCGCTGGACTGCACGGCGATCACCAGTGACACCGGCGCCAGCACCGTGTCCGAAGTGTCGAGGCGAACCTTCTGCGGAACGCCATCGTCGATAACGATGAAGTCGCCCGCCTCCAGCCCGTCGATGAAATTGCCTTTCCGGTCGGTGACCGTAGCCGGCACCAGAACCAGGGGGACGTTGGTGCGAATGGTCGGCTGCTGCTGTGCGATTAAAACCACAGTGGGCGCGAAGAGCACACCCACACAGCGGAAAAAAGCGCGGGGCACGAACATGGGACGATGCGGCGGGGAATCACGTTACCAGCGAGCGCACAGAACAGACTTCGAACATTGCCGCTGAGTTCGGTAGTGCGCGATCATAAAAAGTCTCTTATGTCCGATCGGCTCGAGGAATTGCGGAGGCGCCATGCCAACGCCGAAACCGGCGGCGGCGAAGCGCGGCGGATGCGGCAGCACGAGGAAGGAAAACTCTCGGCGCGCGAGCGCATCGACCTGCTGCTCGACGAAGGCACTTTCGAGGAAATGGACAAATTGGTGCGCCATCGCTGCCGCGATTTCGGTATGGAGGATCAAGTTGTTGACGGCGATGGATTCGTCACCGGCTACGGCCTCATCCAGGGGCGGCCCGCCTATATTTTCGCGCAGGATTTCACGGTGTTCGGCGGGTCGCTTTCGGAAGCCAATGCGAAGAAGATCGTCAAGATCATGGACCTCGCGCTCAAGACCGGCGCGCCCCTGATCGGTTTGAACGATTCGGGCGGCGCGCGCATTCAGGAGGGGGTGCTTTCACTCGCGGGCTACGCCGATATTTTCTTGCGCAACACGCTTTCTAGCGGTGTGGTGCCGCAGATTTCGGCCATCATGGGACCCTGTGCCGGCGGCGCGGTCTATTCGCCCGCCCTGACCGATTTCATCTTCATGGTCGACCGCACCAGCTACATGTTTGTCACCGGGCCCGATGTGATCAAGACGGTGACGCACGAAGACGTGACCAAGGAGGCGCTGGGCGGCGCCACCACGCACAATGCCACCAGCGGCGTGGCGCACTTTCTGGCGCACGACGACACCGAATGCCTGCGCATGGTCCGGGAGTTGTTGAGCTATCTGCCGCAGAACAACCGCGACGATCCACCGCGGCGGCGATGTGACGATCCACCCGAGCGCGAAGATCCGGCGCTCGATTCGATCGTGCCCGAGGCTTCCAACCTTCCCTATGACATCAAGGATGTGATCCGCCGCGTGGTCGATGAGAGCCAGTTCTTCGAGGTGCAGGAACACTGGGCCCGCAATATCGTGGTCGGTTTTGCCCGCATGGACGGACGCAGCGTGGGACTTGTGGCGAACCAACCGGCGTATCTCGCCGGATGCCTCGATATCGATTCGGCGACCAAGGGCGCGCGGTTCGTTCGTTTTTGCGACGCCTTTAACATCCCGATCCTCACATTCGAAGACGTCCCCGGATTCCTGCCGGGAACGGCGCAAGAGTTCGGCGGTATTATCCGCCACGGAGCGAAACTCCTTTATGCATACGCTGAGGCCACGGTCCCGAAAATCACGGTGATTACCCGCAAGGCTTATGGCGGAGCGTACTGTGTGATGGGATCCAAGCACCTGCGCACTGACGTCAACTTCGCCTGGCCCACGGCCGAGATCGCCGTAATGGGTCCTGAGGGGGCAGTGAATATCGTCTATCGCCGGGAACTGGCCGCGGCCCACGACCAGGAGGCGTTGCGCCGCGCCAAAACGGAAGAGTTCCGCGAGCGCTTTGCCAATCCGTTTGTGGCCGCTGAACACGGCTTCGTCGACGATGTGATCGAGCCGCACCAAACCCGTCCGCGCGTGATCCGGGCGCTGCGCATGCTCGAAACGAAAGTGGATACGATGCCGAAGAAGAAGCATGGCAGTATTCCCCTGTAGGACGAGCCTCCAGGCTTCTCCCTAGAACGGCCCGGTAATCCGTTCGTGCCCCAACTCTTGGACTGAGAGGAGTGCGGCGCGATGCGCACTACAACAATTCGGAGATCCACTAAATGACTATTCGCAAGTGTTCCACTCGTCAATCTGTCGAAATTCTTCTGGTAGAAGATAATCCTGGTGATACGCGGCTAATGCAAGAGGCATTCAAGGAGGGCGGATTCAACGGCCGCTTAAACATTACTTGCGACGGAGAGCAGGCAATTGCGTTTCTTCGGCACGAAGGACCTCACGCCGAGAGTCCGCGTCCGGCGTTCATTCTTCTCGACCTCAATCTGCCCCGAAAAGACGGACGCGAGGTCCTGGCGGAGATCAAAACGGATGAAAAGCTACGGCAGATTCCGGTGGTGGTACTCTCGACCTCAACGAGCGCCGAGGATATCCGTAAGGCCTATGATCTGCACGCCAATTGCTATATCCCTAAGCCCGTCGATCTCGAAACATTCGTTGAACTAGGGAGAGTGATCGAACGCTTTTGGCTGCACACCGCGGTTTTGGGGTGAATGCCGAAGCTTTCTCACCACCTCTACCGACTACTCACTTCCACGCTCCGCAAATTTTCGAAGAAGCGTTTGATCATCATCTTTGCGGTCGCATCGATCAAACGCTGGCCCACAGCCGCCATGGTACCGCCTACCTGTGCGTCGCCATCGTAGGCGACCTCGGTGCCGCCATCCTTCGGAGTGAGCGTCAGGAGGCCGTCGCCTTTCACAAAGCCAATTTTGCCCGAGCCTTCCACCACCATCCGAAAACTCGATGGCGGCTTCTGATCGGCCAGCCGCACCTTGCCTTCGAAGGCGCCCGAGAGACTCGCCAGCACCATCTTCATCTTCATGCGGTATTCGTTTTCGCCGATCTTTTCCAGCGATTCGCAGCCGGGAATCGACCGCGCCAGCACGTCCGGGTCCTGCATCATTTCGTAGGCGCGCTCCGGCGGAAACGGCACGGTGTAGGATCCGGCGATTTTCACGCCGACCTCGCGAGGGCTGCCATCAAAGCGCGCGTCGCATAGACCACGGCGAGGTGTCGGCGGTAATCGGCCGAGGCGTGCAGATCGGAGTTGACATCGACTCGCTCGGCGACCAGCGACGCAGCGTTCTGAATCTCAGTTGCGGATCCAGCTTTGCCTTCGAGCGCCTTCTCAGCTGCCGCGGCACGACAAGAGCGGTTGGCGAGGCCCGTGACGCCGATGCGCGCCATCCCGATTTTTCCGCCGGACTTGCGCACCCGCACAGCGATCCCCACGATCGCAAACCCGCTCGCCGGC